>Ga0307507_10001509_pt1 | contig 51945 bp, 11 predicted proteins | sample 7_EM_MG_FD_207223 | JGI IMG/M metagenome (GOLD analysis project Ga0307507, IMG submission 207223) | Populus trichocarpa ectomycorrhiza microbial communities from riparian zone in the Pacific Northwest, United States - 7_EM | ecosystem: Host-associated > Plants > Roots > Unclassified | place... | reverse complement strand
TGCGTTTTTTTAACATATTAGCAAAAAGTATGGGGATTAATATTAAACAATTTAGCAATAGCTTTAGCACTTAAAAATTAGCTTTAAAGATAGGCTTATAAAGCTAGATTAATTCTACCATTTTTTTAAAAATGGATTGTATATTGTTTTGTTAAGATATAGTCGTGTAAAGGTAGATGGTGGACGCCAAGGAAATTATCGGACACTCGGTGATGGAATACGTTATATAACTTATAAATAAAGTTTTCTTGGCTATAATAGTAATATATATTATAAAATTATAGATTAAAATATTATAAATTATATAAAAAAAATTTAATAAAAATAAGTTTAAATTTTTTTTTTTAAATATAAGATACTATTATATATTATAGATACTTCTATTAACTTGGTTTACAAACAAGCTGACAATATAAGCGAGCTAGCAACCTTAAAACTTACCAAAAATTTAAAAAATCGCACTTTAATATCTTAACAACTACTTAATAATAATTAATGCAAATTTAATAGCGCTTATTAATGTAATAACTAACTTATATAAAAAGTATTGGAAATCTTATATAAGCGAAAGTAGGTTAAATAGGAAAGTGGAGGCGGAATTGCCTTACTTTTTCTATTTAACCTACTTCCGCTTATATAAGATTTCCAATACTTCCTATATAAGTTAGTTATTACATTAATAAGCCGCTATTAAATTTGCATTAATTATTATTAAGCAGTTGTTAAGATATTAAAGTGCAATTTTTCTAATTTTTGGTAAGTTTTAAGGTTGCTAGCTCGCTTATATTACTAGCTCGTTTGTAAACCACGTTATATATATATTAAAATAATAAATTTATTTAAAAATCTTTTAATTTTATATAAATTTCGATAAGAAATTTTTAAAATAAGAAGTTTTTTTAATTTATATAACTATTACATAAGATATGGAAATAGAAAGCTCTATATAAAATAAGTAGCGGCTAGGGAGCAAATATAGAAGATAAAAGTTTTAAACATTTTAGAGAAAGTGGAAATAGAAGAAGTAAGAAAAGAAAAAAAGATAAAGGACCCTTACCGAGGGTCCGCTGCTTAACCATTATATAATATAACTATGGCAATACAAACCACTAACGTATGTGATGGGGTTATGAAGGTGTCCCTAGTTATAACCGATTTACATTACCGCCTTCTTATTTAGGCTAACTTATTGCCTAAAATATACTGCTGCTTTGAACATTAACTTTTCTCCCAACTTCCCTTGCATAGAACTCCATATTACTAAAGCCATGTATTACTGGCCGCGTGCTCTAGATGCAGAAGATTGTCTATAAGCAGCTTTAACAGCCTAGCTAATAACAAGTCTCTATAAAAGCGCCAAACCTTGTGCGAAAGCCCATAACGTTATAGAGGTCCCTAACAGTTTTATACTAACGTACGCGCAAGCACAGGTGCGTATTTTACAGCCTATGTGCGTTTAACTTATTTGCGCCTATATTACAAAAATTAAAGTGCGCGCCATGTAACTTTTATAACTTACAACACCATAATTAAGTCTTAATTTTAGAGTCTAGATTAGATTTAGAACGCGCCAAAGAAGCCCTTAGTAAAGTCCTCCTAAAAGGGCAAGTCCCTATATAGTGTTTTGTAAGTTATCGCGCAAACTAATTTAGGTGCTGCTACCTAAGCGCCTCTGCGCCCACGCCTGCGCCCGCGCCCGGTAGAAGTTTTTACAGTTACTTTCTACCAGTAGCTCTAACTAAAATATCAAAAATCGACTTTATATAGACTCCATTATATATATATTTATGGCTTTAAGACTTCTTACTAACAATACGATAACTTATGGTGGCTTTTACTAATTATTTACTACCAAATCAGCGGTTTGGCAAATTTTGATTTTCAAATCGGTTATAACTAGGGACACCTTCATAACCCCATCACATACGTTATCTTATAAGGCCCCTACTAGATAGTCTAGACCTAGAGAAATACTATATCCTTACTGTACAAGAGCCGTATTATAATACCTATATATAATTAATATACTGCCTCTAAGGATTTTAGCTTCTATATAAACTAAAAGCAGCTATATATATATGCTTTATAATTAGTAAGGCTATTAGCCTAGCCTTATAGTTATAGTAGCTAGTTAACCTAGATATTATAGTTATAATAATTTAAATATATAGGACCTGTATAAATTATTAATATCTATAACCCTAGGGTTATAGAGGTACTATAAAAAGAGAATATTATATTAGTAATAAGCTTGCTAAAAATCAAAGATATAGAATCTATCCTATTAGGAGATATAAACCTCTACTCGTGGTAAGGGGGGCATCTATATTACTACTAAATAATAGGCAGAGTGCCTATTAAAAGCCATAGATATCTGGGGCCTTAAGCTAGCTACCCCTCTAAGAGCAATTATATAGCAATAAGGCATCGCTAGAAGTATAATCAGCCTTGTGTTTATAGACGAAGGCCTATACTAGAGACTTAAAAGGTGCACCCCTAAAGAAAAATAGGCGCTTACTTTAGACTATATCCCTATCTAGATATAGCTAGATCTAGATATTAAGGCGCAACTAAATAGCAAAAGATACGCAATAAGGAAGCTTAAGGTAGATAGTTTCCTTAATATAATTAAATAATAACTTTAAGAGTTAGAAGAAATCTACCTAATACTAAACAAGCGAGGCTTATTGGCTACCCCTAAGGAAATCAACTAAAGACTAGAAAGGATCTAGGTAGCAATTAAAAACGGGCTAGAAGAGCACTGCCCGGTCTTAAAACCGGGCCCCTACGCGCGATATATATAGTCCGCATAATACGCGGTTCTTATTACTAGCTAATAATAAGTAAAAAGGAAATATATAAGTAGCTATAACCTTAAAGATAAGAGATAATATAAAGATATAAGAAACTAGTTAAAGAATACTCTAAAAAAGGAAGTAAGGAGTAACTAGAGACGGTTTATAAATAAGTATACTTTTAACCTAAGCCTTTCCTATAATAAGGGCCTTTATACTATAGCAAAATAGGTAAAAAAAAGGTAGAATATTTAGCAGAAGACTTATACTTACCGCCCCTTTAAAAAATAGGGGAATTATAGGCTACTAATAATAATAATAAGAAGGTAAAGATCCTTATAGAAAGGTTCTTCTCCTAACTAGCTCTAGTAGACCTTAGTAACATTATAGATAAAACACTAGTAACTTACCTGTGAGTTAACAGCAATATAATAATAGAAGAAATGGCCAGAACTATTAGCCGCCCTTTAAATAATATAGTACTAGGACTAGATAGGATTTTAAATAAGGCTTTAAAGACCTAAAGACCACTTATAGCACCTTAGCTTATAGACGTGGCTAAAGCATGCTTTATAATAGGCTACTACCCGCGATTTAAAAGATTTATAATAACAGTTATCTTATAAAAAGAAGGCAAAGTAAACTACTTAGTCCTAGGAAGCTACCGCTCTATTACTCTAGAAAATACCATTAGTAAGATTTTAGAAAGGGTTATAGCGGACTATATAGTAGATACGGTAGAGAAATGTCACGGGACGGGGTTAAGGGCTACAGAGCGTATATATTCGAAGAGTCTACAAGACGTTACGTAATCGATCGTAAGGGTCAAGGGCGTAAGGAGGTGATATACCTACGCGTAACTGACGTAAGCTGTACGCGAGGTGTACGCGAGAGCACGGGGCTCTCTCATGGAGGCCCCTGCGGTGGGGTTCCGTGACACTACCCCCCCTCCTATAGAGGCGGAGCTCCGGCGACGCTGTGGTTACTATATACATATAGAAGGGACACTTAAGGTATAGAGAAGAGAAAGAAAAGGGGGTATTACTAAAGGCTTATAATAATGTTATATAATAAGGCTTGGCACCTAAGAATCCAACTAATTAGACAACTTTAACCGCCGGTTAAAGTTCCTAGACATCCCAACGATATTCCGGTTACGTAATTGCACTTTACCATTATATAATGGCAATCTGCGGCAATCTAACGGCAATTTGCCCTTACATGGCAATATATAACAGTTTAACTCTATAAGGACTCCTATAGAGGATTAGGTACGAAATCTCTACTTAGGCCTGTGTGACGGTTCGGCTGACTGCACGACGTCGTCACACTAAAATATAAGCAAGACGGATCAAGGTTGTTCCAACGCCAACGACGTACGTGGTTGCCTGCTGTACCCTTTGCTAGCTCCTTATCTTAGTTTATTTATAATATAGCCCCTTATTGCTGCTTGATCTATCAGATCGCTTCCACGGGATCGCTAGCTATAATATTAAACTAAGATCAACCTCATCTGACCTATAGAGGCGACATAATACTAGGTTCAACGGTTAAACGCATAGCCGGACAGAGAGCTGGTCTACCACCATAACTACCAACCAACCCACCTTCCAAAAGCCCTGCAACGGTGTAGGCAACTACAACAGCGATTGAGCAGCTAAAAGAAGAGACTGCGGCAATTAGATTAGAAGGATTATCCCAATTACAAATTTAGATAAAAGGAGATACTATGGCGAAAAAGAGCGCATCAAGACCGAGCGCGCTAGAGATAGCCACCAACCTAACCCTAGCAGACCGCGAGGAACCCGTAGATTTAACACTTAAGCCACCAGAGCTCTAACCGTACTATGGCGAGACAGAGCTTTTGGACGATATAAAGAGTAAATAGGACCGTCTTATAACACAATTATTGGACACCAAAGACCCTATATACTTTGAGATGGAGACTAAGAGAGAGTACACGGCCGCAACCACCTAAAGTCTATCCAAGATACCTGCAACCGAACTTATAGAGGAGCTGAGACTCTAGGGAATATAAAGGAAGGCGATAGAACAGCAGATTGCTATACTATAGCGTCTTACTAATAACCACGCGTATGAAGCTCTTAATGCGAAAGAGGAGGCCTAGGCAAAAATAGCGGAGCTTAAGGAGCACCTAGATAATAGGACAGACAAGCTCCGCAAGGCCAATTAGAAGATATTAAGGATGGGCCGCAAGGTTACTATACAAGCCCTAGATTGGGAAGATAGCGAGCAAGAAAGCACACCGTTATAAACGATATAAGAAGGGACACCACTCTCTTAGATAAGCAGTAGTACGGGCTTAGGACATATAGTAAAGTTTCTAGACCCACCTACGCTTATAGATAGGAAAGAACCTACCTATTAGGCCTGGAGTGGCTATATATAAAACAAGCTTTAATCTAATGCAGACTAGTTCTACTAAGACGACCTAGATTAGGAAAAAGATGCAAAGGTAGCATATATTAAGACACGCGTAGGTAGCAAAGCTTATAACCACCTCTCACCCTACTTAGAGGTAGAGCGCGATATGGAACACAACCCTACCAACAAGGAGGTACTCGAGTTCTTAGAGAATATCTTTAAGGACCCAGATTGTTGGATTAAAGCTTAGCAGGAACTTAAGAGCCTAAAGATGCCATACCTAGGTGACTTTAATGATTTCCAATCTAACTTTATACAACTGGTAAATGTCTCTAGGATGCCACAAAATTAGTAGAAAGAGGAGCTTTATGATAAGCTTTATAACAGCCTACGCGTCTAAATGGAAGTTAAGGTAGCCGATAAAGGCTACAGCTTTAACGCCTATTGTAAGACTGCTTAACAGTACGCCTAAGGGCTAAAGTAGTCAGGCAAGAAACGGAACGACTATTAAGTAGTCCAAGCTAAGAGAGCTCCTAGTAAGGACGCCGAAGAAACCAAGAGTCTCCTACTTAGACGGTTCTTAACCCCAGCACTGGCTGCGAAGACAACGGCTACCTGCTTTAACTATAGCAAGCAAGGATACTATTTTAGGGACTGCCCTACGCCAAAGAAGACAGAAGCTAAGGTAATTGATTAAAGTAAGGAGTACAAGATAGCTACTAACTTAGCGGAGTTAGAAAACAAATAGCTTTAGGCGAAGTCTCTTACCTAGAGCAAATTGGAGCAATCTATATAGCCCCTATGCGGCTTAAGGAGATCCTAGGAGGCACGGCCCTTACAATACAATATAGAATCGCGTTAGGAGGTGTAGCTTTTAATATAATAAGCCTACTTGATTTAGGTGCAGGTGGTAAGGTCTTTATACACCATAAGCTGCGGCTAATTATTAAGCAACGACTATAACCAAAGTTCTACAAGATTAAGGGACGAGGAGTTGCTGTATCTAGGCATAATAACTAGCAGATAGATATGATTAGATAGCTCTTTAGGGCTAACCTAGTTATGGACAGCTAGCGAGTCCCCACATGGTTCCTATTCTATAATACTGGACGCCACGACCTTCTTGTCGGCCGTAAGTGGCTTAAGAAGACTGGGGCCCTAATTAACTGCAAGTACCGCACCTTAGTATAGCCAACTAAGAGAAACTACTATAGTAGGTAGGACGTAATCGTACTAAGAAAAGAGCTCTTACCCCTACTAATTAACGAGGATTACCAGAAGGATGCAGATTAAAGAGACGCACTACTAGATTAAGAGCCTATGCCTACCCCTTAACGCATTCTTAAGCGTATGGCTATAACCAGAGAACCTTAAGGAGAGAGGCGCCCTACTAAAAGCAAATTGGAGTGAACTAAACAGGCCCTATACGACCATAAGTATACCTGGAAGATTAATACCCAAAATATAATTAGGAAGATAAAGGATCAGCTTTACCTAAGACTAGCTTTACTATTAAAGCCAAGAGTAAAGCAGCCTTCGCCTATTACGGATATTGGAGCAGCGGATATTGCAGCAGCGGATATCGCGCTACTTAAGGCCAGGAGCTTTTTATACGGAACAAAGCGTAAGGGTGTAGTAATTGGATCTACTAGCCTCTACGAGATAGAACGGCTAATAGAGGATAGAAAGGGGCAGGACGCCCTACCTAATAATAAGGAAGAACTTCGTTGGCTTGTCTATAAGAAGCTACCATAGCCCTATTAAGGATACACTGATGGTTTCTCAAAAGCTACCTCTAATACGCTACTACCGCATCGCGAAGGGGTGGACCACGATATTGTTCTTAAAGGCAGTAGCAGCGATCTGGCCCCTAGCCCGCTATATAACATGTTGTTAGAACAGCTAGAGCTAGTTAAGGTCTACCTATAGGAACACCTATATAAGGGATTTATAGTGCTAAGCGACGCACCCTTTGCAGCCTCGGTTCTATTTGCTAAGAAGCCTAGAGGGGGGTGGCGATTCTGCATTAACTTTCGAAAACTTAATGCGATTACTAAGAAGGACCGTTACCCGCTACTACTAATTAAGGAGACGTTAATGAGGCTGTTAAGGGCTAAAATCTTTACCAAGCTAGATGTTTGACAGGCTTTCTACTATATACGGCTAAAGGAAGAGGTAGAGGACCTAACTACCTTCTATACAAGGTACGGATTGTATAAGTACCGCGTCCTACCCTTCGGACTATACAACGGCCCCGTATCCTTCCAGAGATTCATTAACGGCATTCTCTTTAACTACTTGGATGACTTCTGTACAGCCTATATAGACGACATCCTAATCTACTTGGATAACCTATTAGAGCACAAGATCCATATCAAGAAGGTCCTATAGAGGCTTTAAAAGGCAGGCCTATAAGCGGATATCAGAAAGAGCAAGTTTAACGTTACTAGGACAAAGTTCCTAGGCTTTATTATTAGGACTAATAGAATCTCTATAGATCCTAATAAGCTATCCACAGTAAGGGATTGGCAGCCCCCTACTTCTGTTAAAGGGGTGCGGTCCTTTCTAGGGTTTTGTAACTTCTACTAAGCCCTCTTAAAAAACTATGGCCGTATTGTACGACCGCTTACCAAGCTTATGTAGAAGGAAGCATGGTACCTATTAGGGGAAGAAGAGCTTAAGGCCTTTAAGCAAGCTAAGGCCCTTATGCTATTAGGTAGCGTAGTAAAGCACTACTCGCCGTTCTAAGACACCCGTATAGAAACTGACGTAAGTAATGGAGTAGTAGCTAGGGTGCTTAACTAGCTCTAAGACAATGGGACCTAGAAGCTAGTGGCCTTCTTCTTAAAGACAATAAGCCCTAAGGAGATGCGATACAAGATCCACAATAAAGAAATATTAGCAGTAATAAGAGGTTTATAAGAATGGTAAGGTCACCTTATTGGCCTTTAGCGTACCCCCTTTACGGCAGTTACAGACCATTAAGCCCTTAAGTACTTTATAACTAAGAGACTACTAAATCCATAATAAGCCCGCTAGGCAGACCTACTTGCTAATTTCTATATGCGGATTACGTACAGGCCAGGCACGGCAAATATAGTGGCTAATACCCTATTACGTAAACAGGAGGACCTAAAGACGCAGAAGGAGAAGGACGTAGCTATACATACTATATGCTTAGTTAACCCCGCCCTTACGATCGCCACATTGGATGCAACCTTAAAGGACCTCTTAGCTGCAGCAAATTATAAACGGGAACCGTACAAGCTGATTAATTAGATTCTCTAGGCTAACTAAACTAGTAAATCGCTAGTAGGACTATATTAGCTGGCTAGGCAAGAATAGAAGGGTTAAAAGCTCTAAGATAGATTGCTTACCCACTTTAGTAAGCTAATGGTCCCTAATATTAACTGCCTCCGTACCTACCTTATTGTAGAGGTACACTTTCGTTAAGTAACTGCTTACCTAGGCAAGAGCAAGACAAGGAAATTGGTAGCAGACTAATACTATTAGCTAGGATTACCCTTAGACTGCGATACCTATATAAGCAACTATAGGACATATAGAAGGACCTATATACCTTATAATAAGACCCCTGGCTTACTGCATCCCTTACTAATTAGTAAACGCTGCTGGCAGCACATCTCTTTCGATTTTAAGTCCTTCCTAATGGATAGGAAGGGCTTTGATAACGTCTTTATAGTTATTAATCGGCTAGGTAAAAGAGCCTTCTCGCTACCCTGCTATAAGACAGCTACTGCGGCTAATATAGTAAACTTATACTACTAACATATCTAGCGCATATACGGCCTTCTAGAGACAGCGACATTAGACTAAGGACCCCAATTTATCTTAGCCTTTATAGACGAGCTATATAAGCTAACCGGTATTAGGCAAAAGCTCTCTATAGCTAGTCACCCGTAAACTAATGGTAATATAGAGGTGCTAAACCAGTACATAGACTAACGCTTAAGGCCCTTTATTAACTATTACTAGGACAATTAGTTGGAGCTCCTCCCCTGCATAGACTTTATATAGGTAATCTTACCGCACAAATCTATAGGCTTTGCACTATATAAATTAAAACTAGGATTTAAGCCAAGGCTCCACTTTAACTAGGAGGAACGTATATAAGCAACCCTAACACCCCACAAGAGACTAACACGACAGGAAGCTTAAGCTTTTGCATATAGGAACTGGGAAGCAGTTAAATGGGTAAAGGCTAATCTGGCTAGGACCTAAGAGCGACAGGTAAAAAAAGCTAATAAGTATCGTCGCGAACCAGATTTTATAGTAGGCGATTAGGTGTACATTACTAGGAAGGGATAGGCTACTAACCAACCAAGCGTTAAATTGGATAGGCAACTTGCAGGGCCCTATAGGATTTTGGGTATAGAAGGATACTTATACATCGTCGACCTACCTCCGCATATAAAGATGTTAAACGTCTTCCACGCCAACCGACTACAGAAGGATCCAGATAACCCCCTACTAGGCCAGAATAGAGAGCCAAAGGAGCCAGTCCTGATTAACGGCGAGCTGGAGTATAAAGTTAATAAGGTTCTTGCTAGTAGGGTCTACCATAGAAGGTTACAATATAAGGTTAGCTAGGTAGGCCATGACCTAGACAACACCTGGTATAACGCAGACGGCTTTATTGGCGCTCCCCATAAGCTTAAGGCGTTCCACAATAAGAGACCCCATGACGTCGGCCCACCCGTACGGCTGCCACAATGGCTAGAGGCGTATATTAGGGGTGAAGATTTAGAGCCCTTAGAGGAGGATAATAAGGCGGAAAAGGACGGAAAGAAGAGGAGGATAAGAAGGGCCTAATTACAAAGATTGAGGACGATCTTCCTAACTTGGAGGGGGGTAATGTGACTGTTCGGCTAACTGCACGACGTCGTCACACTAAAATATAAGCAAGACGGATTAAGGTTGTTCCAACGCCGACGACATACGTGGTCGCCTGCTGTACCCTTTGCTAGCTCCTTATCTTAGTTTATTTATAATATAGCCCCTTATTGCTGCTTGATCTATCGGATCGCTTCCATGGGATCGCTAGCCGTGATAGCCTGGTTTCTATAGGTTCGCGTAGTGGAAGTTGCTAATTAGATCTTTTACATTTTTAAAGTCTTCCTATAGTTGCTATTCTGGCTAATCTATATTAAATCCTATATAGATAGCTTTATAGTAGAGCCGCCGTCCTCTACCTTTGCCAAAGTATTTAGGGTTAATAATTTGTTTAATGGTCCACTCCTTATGGTTCTCGTCTTTGTTCTTATCTTAGATTAGTACTAGTAGGGGTTTAGGCTATATCTATCCCAGTAAGGGATTAGGCTAGTAAAGGTATAGTAGCTATGGGTGGAATACGGGCTATATCCCGTGGGTGGCTAGGGCAGGCAAGAGCTCTAGCTTATATGCGGCTCCCCTATTAATAACTCGTTTAATTAGATAGGGGCCGAGGTTCTTATAATTAAGTGACTTTATAGGCCTCTGCGTAGAGATGTTGTGTATATCTAGCCATACCTAGTCGCCAACACGCATCTCCGGTGGTGGCGTTTTATAATAGTCGGCAAAGTAGGCCTGCTTTACTTAGGCCTAGGCTATTTCTCCCTTACAGTAGTTGGGTAGATTTTTTATATAGTCTGCATGTTGGTTAATAAGTAGCATCTTAAGGCGTTTTTTATATAGCAGTTTCTTATTAATAGGTTCTGGTGGCTCTATGCTAGATTAGGGGTAGTAGCCCTTATTCGCGAAGAACGGGGTAAGTCCTATAGTGGTTAAGATATGGTTATTTACTGCAAATTTACCTAGTGGAAGGTAATCTACCCAGTTATCTTAACTATAGGCGACTACCTATTATAGGTACGCTTTTATGCTAGTATTAGCGTTTTTCAGTTCCCTAGCAGTTTTATAGTAGAAGGATATAGACATCTTAATGGAGATGCCAAGGCGTTGGCAGATTTGTCTCTATATATTAGAGCTAAACTATATGCCTTAGTCGGATGTAATTAAGTTAGATAACCTATATAATTGGTAAATTTTATAGAGAAAGGCATTAGTAACATCACTAACGGCTATGCCTTTGGTTGGGATATAGTAGCGCTCTTTTATAAGTCAGTATATTATTATAAGGATGTTCTTATAGGTACGGCCATGTTATTTATAGGGTAGTAGGTCAACAATAAAATCTATGGCTATATCTACCCATTGTTATATAGGTACTAGTAGAGGGTGCAGTAGTCCTTAGTACTTTATATTAAAGGCCTTAGCGCGCTTATAATTATAGCAGGCGCCTATAAAGCGTTTAACTAAGTCTATTATTTTAGGCCAGAAGTAGTATTAGCTAAGAAGCTTATAGGTTCCTCCTCTGCCTAGGTGGCCGCTTAATTAGAGGTCGTGGGCCATTTAGATTAGTTGCTGTTATAGATTTTCTAAGTTGGGGATAAATAGACGGCCTCTATAATAAAGCCTATTCTCTTTTACTTTTAAGGCTGCTATATTAATCTGGCCTAAGCTTTAGAGGTTAGTTGGTAGCGTATAGGCGCCAGCAGTCTTTGCGGCAATAAGTTAATATAGTAATGGGTTAATAGAGGTGTTATATGCTATAGTAATAAGCTTATTAATTTTAGGGGGTAATTTTAGTTCTGTGGTATAGAGCTAAGGTATAGTTGGCTCTATTATAGGTAGCATACCTAGGGCTAAATTTCGTGCTTTTAGGATTATCTATTTTTAGAACTGGTTATAGGGGTTATCTTTAGACTAAGGAAGGTATTATAAGCGGCGTATTAGGCTATTAGGCTTAGTACCTTATACTCCTAGCCTATATGCAATTTTAAAGTTAAAACCAGAGAGGAACTTGTTTTAGTATACTTGGCGTTAGTTTAGCTATTTTATAGTTATAAAGTATTTAAGGTTACAATAATCTGTAAGGACTTTAGTTAGCTAGTTAGGTTCTACTAAGGAGAGTTCCGGTTAAAATTCCTTAAATACTTATATAATTGCAAGAAGTTCCTTATTATAGATCTTATAGTTATATTCTTATAGTATAAGCTTAGACGAGTAGAATATAACTAGGTAGAGGAGACCGTTATTACCTATCTAGAAGAGGATGCCTGCGTTAATATAGTCTAAGGAGTTAGTCTTAAGGTAGAGTTGTTATCCTAGTATAAAGTAAGCTAGAATAAGTGCTTTGGTAAAAGCTTCTTTAAGGTCTTAGAACGCCTTCTCGCATTTAGGCGTCTAGATAAAATGTAAATATATTTTTCTTCCTTTTATAGAAAGGCCCTTTATTTGCATTATTGCTATAAGTAGTGCTATAACACCCAAGAAGTTGTATATAAATTTTTAATAGAAGTTGGCAAAACTGAGGAAAGCTTATACGTCCTTAATGCAGTTAGGGGTTTGCTATTTGGTAATTGTATATACCTTCTTAGGGTCCATACAGACACCCTTAGTAGTAATAATTAGTCTAAGGTATTTTACTTCTGTAACTAAGAATTTATACTTCTTTAAATTAATATAAAGTCCTACATCCCTAAGGTGCTGTAGAATCTTTTAAATGTGCTTGGTATACTTAGAGAGATTGTTACTATAGATAAGTATATTATCTAGGTACGCAGAGCAGAAGTTGTTAAGGTAGTCCCATAAGGCGTTATTAATATAGCTTTAGAAGCTGCTAGGGCCGTTGCATACGCTAAAGGGTATAATAGTATATTTAAATTAGCTAAAGCGTGATATAAATACGGTTTTCTATTTGTTACCTTTCCATATTTAGAGATAGTTAAAGGCGGTAATAATATTAAGCTTAGTATAGATTTTAGCTTAATTAAGCCGCCTAAGAGTCTTATATATAAGCGGTATAGGGTATTGGTTCTTAATTATAATAGCGTTAAGTCCTCTGTAGTTAACGTAGAATTAAATACCTCCTCCTAGCTTCTTAGTAAGGAGGATAGGGGCAGCTGCTAGGGATATGCTAGGATAAATAAATCCTTTATTAAGGTGTTTGTTAATGTACTTTTTAACAACTAGGAGTTTATCTTTTAATATTAGGTAGGGTTTCTTATAGGGTAGCGTTTTTCCTTATTTAATATTAATGGTATAGTTATTAGGTTAATATAAGGGGAGTATATCTACGCTCTTTTATAAGCACACTTTAATAAAGTTATAGTACCTCTTAGGGAGGAGCTTGCGGAGTTCCTTATTAGTAAGTCCTTTTTTAAGCTTTATAAACTTCTTAAAGTCTAAAGGTAAAAGTCCGTAGAGTTCTATAGGGGCATCGTTTTCTAGGAGGTTAACTATATTTATCCTATTACTATAGAGGACGTGGTCCTATTCTTTATTAAGCCTATATAGTTATAATTAAAAGGCTATGGTAACAGTCTAGCCTTTCCTATATGCTATACGGTTGAAGGCCGCGGCACTTATATAGTAGCAGTTAGTTGTGGGTAGGGTAATAAGGGGTTCCCTAGGTTAATATCCTAGGGAGTAGATAGAGGTGGCTAGGCCATATCCTAGGCAAGTCTCTCTGTAGTATTTAGAGTTAAAGGTTACTTCTCTCTTTTTCTAGTTAATAGTAAGGTTGTATTATTTAAGCCAGTTTATTTTAAGGTAATTAGTAAGTAGTATAATATAGGCCCAAAGCTCTTCCTAGTGCCCATTTATATCTAGGTAGAGTTATGCCATATAGGTAATCTTCTGTATAGTATAACTACCGTTAGCAAGTTATAGGGCGTGGGCTTTAGTAAGGGGTAAGGTAGGTAGGTTATAAGTATACACAAATTAGGTATCTATAAATTTATTAGTAGCTCCGCAATTAATTATAAAACGGCTTTTATATTGTTTTTTGGCAGTAATTCCTATTATAGGTAAAACTATCTATTTCTGCCTATTTATCTTTACTAAGTTATCTATTAAGCAGGCCAATATATAGATCCCCTTATTATTAGGGCGTCCCAACCTATAACTTAGGGCTAAGACTTGGCGTTTTCTGTTTCTATATCCGACTCTACCACTATTACTATGTCTTTGTCTTATACGGTAGTGGCATATAGCAATGTATTTAGTATTTAAGGTACTAGGTTAGGTATTAGGCGGCAGCTACTAAACCTAGCTATTAGGCAGCTTAGGCTATAGCTATAATAGCCTTCTTAACAGCATCTATAGCAACGCCTTAGCTTTTGGAGTAGCTCGCGTTTTCTATCTAGTAGCTTCTACGGGAAGGTTAGTATAGAGAGGTTAATATTAGGACTAGTAGTGTTGCTTAGGGTAGTAGGTGTTAGTGGTTTAGTAGGTCCGGAGGGCTTCTATAAGGAGGTCTTTAGGTAGGGGTTTGCAGTAGTAATCTAGTTCAGCTGTTATTTAATCTTCTATAGGGCTGCTACTATATTATAAGCGTTATTATAATTGTAGCTAGCGGCTGCGTAACTAAGGCAATAAGTAACTTTTTTAAAAAGATCTTCTTGGTCTTTAGCATTATCTTAGGTAAGGGCTCCGGTATATTCCTAGAATTTAATATAGAACTTATTAAATAATTTAGTAGGACTTATCTTTAGGGCGTATAGTTTAGCTTAACTAGTGGCTACTAGGTTATGGTTGCATACGCCCTACTACCACAAAGCCAAATAGAGATAAGAAAGAATTGCTTAACGCTATTAGTACTTATATTACTTATTATAACTATTAAAATCGCATAGGCTATGCAAAGGGAATTTATAGTATTAATACTTAGCCTAGATATTAGCGACGCCTATAATAATATACCCTATAAGCGCCTTCTATATATCTTTAGGGCAAAGGGCTTCCTAGAATAGATTATATAATTTATCTAAGGGTTTATAGGCCAGAAAGAAATATTACTAATCTTTAGCGGATACTAGAGCCCCCCTATTATAGTTATAACAGAAATACTATAAAAATTACCTCTCTCGCCTATACTCTTCCTTTTCTTTATAAGTAATTTACTTAATACCTTTAAGGAAGGGGCAACCTAGGGAATAGGCTTTATTAATAATATAAACCTAATTATATACGGGCTAATGGCTATAGAGAACTATAGAACACTAAAAAGCTTATAATACCTACTTAGAATAAGCAAGACAATATAGAGTTAAATTCTTACTAGAGAAATAATAGCTAATCTATTTTATAAAAAAACGCAACTAATCTATATTTAAGGCTTTAGGGGTTAACCAGTTTAAGGCTAAAGGGTATAGTTCCGTAGAACTTTTTAGTATAGGATTTAATATATAGGGCCTTAGCTTGCCGTCGTCTTTAACCATTAGGATATAATCTATAATCTTATAATCCTTTTTTATAATCCCCTATATTACCAACGCATTGCTCCTATATTTGCCCTTAGGCTATTATATATAGTTAGGTAATTAATTAGTTAATTAAAGAGACTTATCCCTTAAGATTTGGTGTATATGCTTTTAAATTTAGTGGTCCTATGCTATAAAATTGGCGTAGCTCTACTGCCTAGTAAGTAGGAAGGACACTTTGTAATAGAACCTATAGCTATTATACGATTGTTAAAAATGTCTATAACGTTGTTCTTTAATACCATAGTATCGTTTAGTTATAATTTTAACCTATATATGTCTTTTATTAACGTCTTAATTGCCTTCCCCTAGCTGCATAATTAGTTTTTATAAGGAAGTAATAGCTAAATAGCTTATACGCATATTTACTTTCTTCTAAATTGCGCTATTATAATAGAGTTATATTGGCAAGGTTACGGGTATTTACTAGAAGGGTATTGGAAGGTAAAGTATAGAGATACCTTGCTTATTAAGCTACCCCTTTTCCTTAACACCTTACTTCCCATTATTAACCTTTATCCAATTTTAGACGTATCTTTAATATATTATTAAGATTTTCTTCTTTTCTATTATTGTTAGGAATGAGGCAAGTGGTCGTTACGTATTGTTACATGCCGCCGCGGCACTAGTGTAGGGAGGAGCCTTACGCTCCTCGCCCTCCCTTATTCTAATAAATAAGCTTTATTAACCAATATTACTGTAACCTACTTAAGTAGTTGTTATTGGTGAGTTACCCTATATAACCAACACTAATTAGTGGTTAAATACACAGTCAACTATAGACCAGCTAGGTTTTTAAACAGAAGAGACAGTCTCGTGCAGGGGTGCTATATACGCTTATATAGAATGGATCCCGGCGATACTATGCTACCTTAGACTTGCGGAAAACTAGTAATAGAAGTGTTACTAAGTACTAGGAGATACCAAGTTATATCTATTACGTAGAACAACCACGTTTACGAAGATTTGGTCAAGTACTTTAGGTTAGAAGTATTACTAAACCTAGGGTCCTAAGTTAACGTCCAAAACACGTTAAAACAACCATCTTAATACCTTTAGTGTACCTTTATAGACTATAGGATTACGATTACTACCTAACTACATATCAAACAACCTTTATTTCCCTTAATTTTTATCAAAACGCGTTAAACAATCTTTAATAATAGCTATTATGGCGTTAACCTACCTAAAGAAGTACGAGGACAACATTAACCTAGAGATATAGAAAACCGCTATAATTAATCCTAAAGATGTTAATTAACAAGACTTAAACGGATTCTTATTACACTATATAGCACACTATAAAGATAGCGAATACAACGACACCATGCTATGGTACTGTATAAAGGAGGACTTTGTTAGATGGATAAAGAAAACATAGGCTCCTACAAATAAGGATATTATATAGGACTTCCGTAACTTCCTATAGGAGAATAGAGTGTTCGTACCTATAGATAGGGGTGCTATTAGAGATAACATTTAGGAGCAAGTTATTAACGTAAAAGAAGAGCACAAATGGACTCCATAAAAGATTGAGCACTAACTACGCACTATAAAGAAGCTTAATTTATAATGGAACCCAAGCAATATACTATTAGAGACGCTTCTACCTCTATCTTTAACTCCCCTGTATTAACCAATTCAACCCGCAACTTCGACTACTGCCCTTTAGTAAGTATAAGATCCCCCTACTTTATAATCTAACAGCCTTTAGACCCCACCAACTAGACCTACGTCCCCACTACAGCCTATAATGTAACTCCCACCTCCTCTATCTCAATTTTAAATTGGAGGCAGTTTAAAATTGCTTACAGAGCTTACGAAGCTCTATTTGGATTAGGAGAAGAAGTTTAGTAGGGAATTATATAATATTCTTAATTCGAAACTACGTATCTTCTATAACTATTACTAGAAGGTAGAAATAGAGTCTAATAAATACTACAACGCCTATTCTGTTATGCTTAAGGGCCAAGCTAGTACCTTCTATTATAATCATTTGGCAGGAAAAGGATACAATTTCAACCGCATAATATATAAGTTAAGATGCCACTTTAAAACAGAAGAAAATAAGCAGCAGTATATATTAGAATAGAGAGAGACTACCTTTCTAAGGATTATTACTACAAACCCAGGTGTCCCTCGGCTTAATTATCTTTAAAAGCTCTTTAATTAACTTTAGATAATTTAGCATGGTTTATCTAAATTATATTAAGAGGATTTTAGCCTACGTAATTAAGTTATTAGCGTATACTAAGGTGTTAAAGAATATAACCTTACTCTCTTTAATCCTGCAAATACTTATAAAGGAGTGTGTGCTTAATTAAGATCTTCTATTAGCACTGCTCTACGCTCTTAAGAAGTACAGCAATTTAACGCCCAACTTTAACCTACTTTAATTAACCCGCCCGACTAATACGATCATAACTAGACTGATCGAACATATAATAGCCGTAGTAGGCAATACGGCAGAGGGTATAATTAACAACTATAAGGCAAAGGTAGAGGTCCTTATAAAGGTTTATTCCAAAGTGATTACCAGAAGAAGTGCTACGTTTATAAGAAACCGAATTGCTGGTTAACTAGGCATTCTCTTAATAAATAAAAGGAGGTATATAATAAGTTTCGCCAAAGTGCAAGAAACGTTAAAAATTATAAAGTTACTATAGCTTACTTCCAAAGCTTCCTAGTTTAATATAAAGGCGTAGAAGATCTTAAGGGTAAGGTTAATAAGGCCGAACAGCTCCTTATAGATATAGAAATTAAGGACTACTCTCCTAACCAATACTTTACTAAGTATGGTAAGGTAAATGGTATACAAACTATTGCTATTCTAAATAACCAATCTACGCTCCACTCTATCACGAAGTCGGATATCTTTAACGAGCTAAAGGAGAGTTCTATATTCTCCTTTAATAACAGATACTCGGCGAACGTCTTCTATAGTATTATACCAGATACTAGAGCCGTAGGAGTATCTACAGTAGGAGAACCTTAAGTTTAAGCCCTTTAGTAGCTTAATAGCTCTATCTAGATTAACCATTTAACGGCAGGCTAATACACAATTTGTTTTGGTAAGGGTACTACAATCTCTTTTAGCACAATTAGGGTCTAAACCCCCTTAGGGTATATTACTTTCTATATTATCCCCACAAATACCCCGTTCCTATTTTATATTAGAGATATAGACAAATTAAGCGTTAAGCTTAATAACCTTAAGAATATACTTATTTAGGGAGATAATTAGGTGCCCGTTATACGCAAGTAGGGTTACCCCTAGTTGCTCCTTTATTAACTAGAAAAGAGTATTGCTTAAAGCCATTTAACTAAGTCAGAGTTACGTTAACTATACCGTTGTTTTGGCCACCTATCCGTTTACCAATTACTTAGGGTTCTTTAGCGAGTAGGCTATAAAGTTAAGGTTAAGGCAATTAAGTATCTTATAAAGTACTACTATTACTACTAAATAAACTAGAAGTCCCCTGGCCGATTTAAGTTCACCCTTAAAGATAACTACGACTTTAACTTCTATATTATTGTTAACGTTATGTATCTTAGCGGCAAGCTAGTACTCTAAGTTATTAACTTCTTAACCTCCTTCCAAGCCGCACGCTTCTTAAAGAATATATTAGCTAGAAACGCATAGGATACCCTTTAATTATACTAGATTAATATCTACCTAGAACCCCCTAATTAAATTGTCTATAATATAGGAAAGAACTTTTTATCTACAGAGTTTTAACAATAGATAAAGGCAATAGTAATTAAGGTTAAGGAAGTCCCTATTAAGGCACATAATAGTATTAGAAAAGTGGAACGATATTACACGCTATTACGCCGCGTATATAAGATTATCTCTTCAGAACTAGAGGACGCTAGCAAAGAACTTACCTTACAAATAGCTATTAAAGCTATTAACGATTCCGCTAGCCTAGATAGACTTGTACCCACGCTGCTAGTCTTTAGCGCCTACCTTAAATAACTAACGATTCTCTACTATCTCCCTCCGTTGTGCAACGAGCTGAGGCTATTTATAAGGTAATAAAGGAGGTCCAACATCTCTACGCCACACGTTAGGTTAACAACGTACTAGGAATAAAAAATGGCCTAAATACCTTAACTACGCTTAATCTGCCACTCTAGTCTAAGGTACGCATATGGCGTAAAAAGGGAGGGTGGTTAGGCCCATATTAACTTATTATAATTAATAGTTAAACTTGTACTATTTAGATGCCTTATAGACCCACTTAATTCTATTTAACTGTTATTAAGCCTTACTATAAAGATAACAGTTCTAAACCTTTATAGAATGCTATAGAAGATGCCCTAAAGGAGAGCCACAATTAATAAGCTCTAGAAGGCGACCACAATTCTAATATAATTATAGTAGATACACCGCAACTATAACGCGGTAGAGGTCGCCTAAAAGGATTATAAAATTACTAACATCTTATTAATTTCGAAGAGCAATTTGTTACCACTATTAAGAATAGAGTTAAGCTATTAATGGCCTTTATAACAGCTAAGGAGAAGGCTGACTTTAAACTCACAAAACAGCTCTAAAAGGAAGGTCGTATTATAACCCTAGGAGCTCCTTTCTAAGTATCCAATAAGCAGGAGATTAATAGCCTTATTATAAGAGAAGTCTTTAAATTTAAGAAGTATAACCCTACTAAGTTTAACGAAGTTTGCATCTTTAAGTTAAGAATGGTTAATAAGATTAAAGGTAAAGCTACTAATACCCCATTTGAGAAATTAAGGCTTATTATCCAAGGTTATAATAATAATAGTAAGGAGGTAATTCTTACGTAATCTCCTATAATTTAACGAGCTAGTTAGTGAGTTATTATTACGCTAGCTCCCTCCTTAATAAAGAATAGAATAGCGGTTTATCTACGAGATATTACTTAGGCCTATACTTAATTAAAGACGCACCTTTAGCGCTTAATATTAGTATACCTTCCAGAGCAAATTTGCCACTAATATCCCAAAGATACAATCATGGTTATGCTTAAGCTATTATATAGAATTATAAAGGCAGGAACTTATTAGTGGGCTACCTATAGTAAGCACTATAAAGAGAAACTTTTAATAACTACTTTTATATTTAATCTATGCTTCCTTATTATAACCACGGGAACCCTATTCGGAATTATTAGCATATAAACTAATAATATAATTATCTTAGGAGACGACCAATTTTTAGCTCTTAAAGAAGATAAGCTAGTAAAGGTAAATCTTATAGCAAAGCCAAAGGAAAAGCTTAATTTAATAATACTATTACTTTTTAATAGATGCATCCTCTCCCTAAACAAGGATTCTATTGCTTTGCGCCAGAAGGGTTAAGGCAAGAAGATTAATATTATTAATATTAACTCTTTAAAACAAGAATACGTAGAGTAACGCGCTTGTGGAGCTTATATTACTTCTATCTATTAACCCAAGGCTTTATTTAATCTCTTTATTACCGCCTAACACCAGGAACCAACTAAGGATAACATCCTTACCCTAAATAAGCATCTCTCCTGGTAAATAAACCATCTCAATTAGGGACTACTCTATATGCCTATTAATCTTCCCACTGCTAAGCTTTTTGTATTTATTAATAGATCATTTATAAATAATAAAGATTTTAGCTCCTAGCTAGGATATAAGATTATTATTATAAATAAATCTACTAGAGAGAATGACTTTATAATTCACAGCAATTTTATCTATTAGAGCTTAACTAAGAGTAAGCGTGTTACTTAAAGCGTTCTAGTATTAGAGATATATGGAATAGTTAGCAGAGTTAACATAGTAATTGCAATTGGAACTACCCTAAAGATAATTACAGATTAACTCGGACTTCCTATTATCCCTATAGTTGTGTATACCGACTTATACTCCCTTTATAAGTGTTTAGTTAAGCTTAGTACCACAAAGAAAAAGCGCCTTATAATCGACATTATAGCACTTTGGTAATCCTACAAACGGTAAGAACTCTTTAAGATTTAATAGATTAATGGCTAAGACAACCTAGTAGATGCAATAATAAAGGTAAACCTAAATAAGGCTCTAGAAACATTTGTTAATACAAATACTCTACATATATAGGTTAAAGGTTGGGTTAAAAGGAAGTAAGAATATAACACTCTATAGACCCTAATTTTAACTAGCTAATTAGGATTTTCTATACTCAGTATAGAAAATTGCTATTGGCTCGCTTACTATTAGCGCCTTGGCGGCCCTAATATAACGCCTACCTAAGCAAGAAGCACCATATGCTAAAAGGCAAACTTTAAGACAGCGAGACTTATATTACAACAGTAATAGTAAATAAGGAGGATTGGTATTTGTTCCACTAGCCAAGCGATATATATATATAGACAACAACCATAAAAGAAGAGTTGCTAATGTTAGGAATGAGGCAAGTGGTTATTACATATTATTACGTGCCGCTGCGGCACTAGTGTGGGGAGGAGCCTTATACTCCTCGCCCTCCCTTATTCTAATAAATAAGCTTTATTAACCAACATCACTGTAACCTACTTAAGTAGTTGTTATTGGTAAGTCACCCTATATAACTAATAATTATTAATTTAATATACCTCTTTATTCTCTTACTAACTGCTCTTTTAAGCTAATTTCTTAGCGTATTTTAGCTTTGCTGCTATATATAAAACCTTAACCTCCGCTAACCCGCAACTAGTGCTAGTCCTACCTAAATAACTTTACCTATACGTCCTTAAAAGACTAGAAGTCTAATAAAAAGATTCTAGATACTTATAATAAGATTTACTACATAAGGTCTAATACCTTTAGTCTTTATAATTAGTATATGCGTACTAAGAGCGGTAGTTATATTAAGGTGGGCTTTTCTATCCTTAATAGGTTTCTATTACTAACTTTAAGCTTTAATAGCCTGGGCCTAAGTAGCGATGTTCCTTTAATATTCTTAACTACTATATCGCCTAGGCTCTCTCTTACTCTAGCGCTAATATTAAGCGTCTAGGTTAAATTCGAGACTACGCTATAGCCATTTATACCGCCTATAATTTATAGTAAGCTAGCTAGTAATCCCTAATAAGGGAGTAAGGCTGGTATACTAAGCATAGGGTAAGGGATAGAGGTAATAAGAAGAAGGCCGCCGTTTACTATAAGAAGGAGTTCGTATATATATATTAAGTTTTAAAAGAGTATAATATAATATGGTATTAAGTAGGTTTTCCTTTAGGTACCTAGTAGATAGGTAACTAACGGTTACTATAGTAAGGTCTTAGTAGTTCTGGGCTTTGCCAGTTAGCTAATATCTCTATTTATTCTAGGCTTAAGCGTGTCTTTGTTAATTATAAGCTTGCACCTTAGGAGCTTTGTTAATACTAGTCTGGACCTAATATTAGTACTACGTGTTTAAGAGTCTCTGCTCCTCCTACGCCTTATTAGCTTACCCCTATTTTTATACCTACCTATACTTCTATTAAGGGTTCTAGATTTTATTCCTATTAGCTATTACTTAGTCGGCCAATAAATACTAATCCTATACCTAAGGATAAGATATAGTGGCTTTTTAGATTAGTTTAGACTTATAGAATTTAGGATTGGTTCTTATATATAATAGCAATTATAGATCTTAATTAGTGCTTAGGAAGGCTTTATAAGGCTTTTAAGAAGGTATAGGAATACTATTTCTAATATAGACTAATAAATAGGAATGCAATTCTAGTAAAATATCCTATTAATTTTATACTATATATATAAAAAGGCTAAAGACCTATTCTACCTTAAGCTATAGCTCTAATTAATCCTTATAGTTTCTAGAGCTTGTTTATTCTATATCCAATTTAGCCTATTTCTTACTCTTTAGGGCCTCTTACGGCCTACCACAAGCTTTTTTTTATAGGTTGCGATAATACTATAGTATTAAAGCGCTTTTATAAGAGGCTAGTCTAACCAGAACGTATAATTATCTAATTAACAGTATAGAATAAGAGTTATAGATAAGTAGAAGGTAAGTCAAAAGTAGAATAAGCTTTATATATTAAAGGACAAATGCTTTCTAACCTCTTCTATTTAAAGACTAATTGCTAGTTCTTCTCTAGAGGAGAACTAGCTCCCTTTATAATCCTTCTAAAATACTAGTAAAACTATTTACCCCTTATCTATCTAACCATATCTCCTCTAGGACATTAGTGGGATATTAGTAAAACCTTTATCTATCTTATTTAGTATATACCTTTTAGGAGCGCCCGTTATAATTACCTCCCCTTTAAGGGTTTTAGTCCTCTAAGACTTTTCCTCTTAATAAACTCTTATAGAGTTCCGACTAAAACCACTAGGGAAGTTCTTTACTAGCATAAAACCTTACTTTATCTTCTGTTCCTCCGCTCTTTATAATACCTTTATAATGGAACTTTAATAATAATAATAAAAATTAGATAGGATTTACCTTCCTTATTATAGGAATTTGTTATAAGCTAATCTAAAGGTTGTCTTATAAAACGCGTTAACTAGCTACTATCCCTATTTACCTAAAATGGGTCCTAATAATAACGTCTTAATATTAATTTCTTCCAATTTATAAGCCATTGTCTTTTACGCGTCTTTCTATTAATAATACTATTTATCTCGCCTTTTAGCAGACCGTTTTTTATTACATCTTAGTTTTTAGCTTCTGCATCTTCAGCTATTCTTTCTACTACTACTCTATTCTCTTTTTATAACGCGTTTATAGGTAATAGGATCCCCATTTTATCTCTTTAATAATACTAACTTCCTATAGTATTCTCTTGCAATAGCTTATAATTATACTGCGCGTCCCTAGACTAGTAGTAGCGTTATCCCTGCTCCATTAGCACTATAGACTACTTTTATTACTCCTACAGTAGTTTCTCTAAAGTGCTGCCATTATTACATTTACGCGCTTATATTAAACCCATCCCACACCTATAAAATACCGCACTCTAGCAAGAATAGATCTAAGTATTCCTACTATCGCACCTAGAAGAAGACCTATATTCTAGTATTTCCCATTTTATCCTACTCTGGATTTTATTAACTATATTAAATCCCTACTATTTACGCGTGTAAGGCTTACTAGCTTTAACACGCCATTAGGGATTTCTATCTATATTAAAATAGTAAAAGACGGGGACGGAAGGTATCTTTTATTGCTTATAGGCTCTTTAATTTAATAAGGGTTTCTACTACTATAGAGACGCAGTAATCTCAGATATATAGTGTCTAGGAGTATATATATAAGCAGCTTACTTTTATAAATAATAACATTCGCACTCTTACGCGGGCCTTTCTAGCTAGGTAAGTATCTTTAGTAATACATTTAGGAACTATACTAACTCTTTAGCTACTAACTTTTTAATCTCTACCTAAATACTAATTTAAAACCTAGGGATAACACTAAGGATGGTAATAAAGATAAACATTCTCCCTACTAGTCCCCTAGCTATAGTAGTCTATCTAGTTCCTACTACCCTAAGAATAATATTAGTAAAAATGCTAGTGCTTCTGGGGATGGGAGTGCTAATAATACTACTAATAATAACGTTAAGATAGAGGAGGAGGCTTCTATTACTACTTCTAGTATTTAAGTTATTATTTTATTCTTTCTTTCTTCTTATAGAATAGCTTTATATAGTGCCTCTCTAGTACCTCTAGGATGCCCTAGTACTAAAAATTAACTTTATACTTTAGGGATACCTCTATTCTTAGTTTTGGTAACAGTTTATATAAAAGTAGCATACTACCATAATCTCTACATACAATAAATACGTAGTACTCTTATAGGTACTTTATAATTCCTTAAATTTTTTAAATCTTTGTTCTATATCTTTTTAGTCCTCTTTATACCATTAACTCTACTACATATCTCTAGTACTAGACTAGATACTCTCCCTTTATCCCTAGAAAACCTACCTAAATCCCTAGGACCTCTTCTCCTAGTACTACTACTTATTTTTAAACAGTGTCTTCTTTAAATAGTATCCCTAGTGGTTCTTATATAGATCCCTATAGCTTTCTTTTATAAGATTTTAGGATCCCTATTATAATAGTAAAACGTTTCCCTATACTTAACTTTATAGTTTTAATTTATAGGGTCTTCCCTATTATCTTATTTACAGCATATTTAGAACCATTACTAAATCCTAATTTATGGTCTTTAGAAAAGTTTTAATTGCTATATCGCATTCTAGTTAAAGGTACTCCTTAAATTCCTAACTATTATACACCTAGGAGTATTCTTCCTGATAAACTAAAAACTTGCGTTTCTTCTAACACTATCTTTAGTCTAGAATATCTTTTATATTCCATTCTAGTTCCCTATTAATTTTACTAGGTAGAGGCGGTTCTATACCATCTCTTCTCCGGTATAACTTTAATAAAAAAAAATATGGGATATATTAGATATAATTTTAGCAATTTTAATTTATAGACTTAATTTCCTTTAGTTTTCCTACCTATTTTAAAGGGTCTAAGCCACTAGTGGTTTAGCTTCTTCTTAATATATTTTATTTAGATATATTTTATAAATAGTAAGACTTTATCTCCTATTTTAAATTCTTTAGGTATATATTTTTTATTATAGTACCTTTTTTATATAGCTTAGGTGTCTAGTAAGTACTTTTTAAGTTCTTTTCTGCAAATTCTTATTTACTTAATTCTTTTAAATATTACTAGTGCCTCCCTTTTAGGAATAATATCTTTAATATTTTAGGGGTTATTTGCTTTTACCCTAAATAGTACTTTATAAGGGGTCATTTTTATACTACTATAGATACTTATATTATATATATATTGCGCTAAAGCCAACTATAATATCTAATTATCCTATTAATGATTAATATAGCAGCGGAGGTAGTGTTCTAACAACGCATTTAGACGCTCTATTAGCCCGTCTATTTATAAGTAGAAAGCAGTACTTATTTTTTACTATGTTTTTAATAAGAAACAGAATAAAGACTAAAATGCGCTGTTAAATATGGTACTTCTATTAGATATAATTCCCCTTAGTATACCAAATAAGAGCCACCGTTCTAAAAACAGGTCTGCTAGTTCTGCTACTATAATCGTTATTATAACAGTAAAGTACCCTAAAAGCTTTATATGTCTATTAATAATTACTAAAATAGTATTAGAAACCTCTTTAGTTCTTATTTTAGTAGGGGGTAAGCCTATTATAAAATTTATTGTTAATTCTAATATAGGTCCCTACGGAATAGAAAGCACTAATAACTTACTATATAGGCAATGCCTAGATATATATACCCTTTAGCATGTATTATATCTTAATATATAGTCCTTAGCTTCTTTAGATATTCTATCCTAAAAGTATTTCCTTTAAACGGCCTTAAGGGTCCTATTAGCACTATAGTAACCCCTAAAAGGGTTATTATAAAAGACCTTTAGAATTTTATCTTAAACTATTTAGTCCTTTAGGATATATATAGCACCCTTAAAGCGCAATAGACCCTTTTAGTCTTGCTACTACAGCTTCTTAATAACTCTAGCCAAGTTGGTCTCTACTATATCTTTCTACCTCTCCCCAGAAACAAAGGCGTCCCTTTATTATACTTAAAAAAAATCTAGAAGGTTTTATATAAATTACTTATTTCTATTTTACCCGCTACTATTATAAACCCTAGGTATAGTATAAGATATTTTAAACTATTAGTGCTAGTAGATTCTCCTACTATTATATAGTATGCTATGCTATAGATAGGTATTTTACCTATCCCCTCTAGATCTAGAAACTTATAGCTAATACGCCATTAAGTTAAAGGTACTATAATACTCCTAGTATATCCCGTAAAATTCTTACTAATTTTAGGGTATACTAACTTTATAATATCTACTTAGTCTATAACCTAGTCTATAACCATATTCTACAGCTTTATTATTATAGTACTTTATAGCTATATTACTAGGACCTCTACCCTACTATAAAATTCTATAGTTCTAAAAAAAGATTCTTCTTTCTTCCTAAGCAAATTTTATAATATAGAAATTATTTCCCCTATACTGTTCTAAATTCTCCTAGTCTTATAATCTAGATATCTCAGTAACCTATTAGCGGGATTTATCTTTTCTAGGCGGTACGTAATTTTAAAGTTATACTATAACAGTGCCTCTGCCCATCTAGCTTATTAACCACTTAACACCTTTATAGTTATAAAGTATTATAGGTTATTATAGTCTATAAGGACTCTAATAGGATAATTACTTCCTATATAATAATATTGCTAATACTTTATTACTATAACTATTATAAGCAGCTCTTAGTTATACATTATATAACGCTATTTTATAGGGGTTATTTTCCTTAACTAAAATACCATAGGATGCCATTCTCTATCCTTTAATTAAGATAAAATTGCCTCTAGGGCGAAGCCGGATATATCTATTTTAAGGTATATATATAGCTCCTAAGGCCGTCGAAAACGGACTCTGCACCTGTATGTGGTGACGGCTACAAACCTGGGTCTTTGAAGTTCAGACTTAGAGCCAATGCAGAGACGTCGCACAGCGTGCGATACGACTTCGTGGTGGTAGTTGCGAGCGTTGTGGGCGGTAGTGAAAAGTTTTTACATAGGATGGTGAGATCTCGAAAACCACCACTAATGGTACCCCTTTACGATAGCAGCTACTTCTACACTGCTCTATTAGGGCACCTGTACGATCCAACATGGATGCGCAGTATTCGATAACATCCCCCGACCCCCAATTGAAAGCATCGACGACCTCACATTGACGAACGGCGACTGCGAACGAACGAGCAAATATACGGCCCCTCCTAACCCCTAGGGCGATCGCCCGCGGAGCATGCGGTTACTCGCCGTCAACTACTAAATACCTAGCAGCCTGGATTGCGACCTATAGTTCTCCTTGTCTCCTTTTAAGGAGTGGTGACCCTTGGAAAGGGCCTAGCTGGGGCCTAGGCATAAAAGATACCTAAAACACAACACAATATATCCCGCTGTTAGTATTATGGTAGTTAAGACGGATAAATCCCCCTTACGCCTTTGATGGCTCTAGGGGGGGGGAGGCATGGCGTATATAGTAATAGTCTACAGGAGATAGTATATAGGGGATGGTTAAGATATGGAATATAAAGTATATAGCACACATAGCGAGGCCTAGCTAGGACGTAGTGAACCCTAGCTTTGGATAAGCTAGAGAAGGAAGCAGTGGTTCCTATAGAGTTCAAACATTTAAGGAGGACAGGACGTAGCTGTAGGCCCGCAGGGCCGCTGCTATGGACGAACATGGCAAATCAGGGGTTTTTCATCCTACTAAGGTGGCTTATAGGGTTTTTCCGTCCCCTACATAGCAGGGTTTTCTTCCTGTTAATTTACAAGTTTTTCCCCCTGTGATGGCAAGTGTCTGCGTGGGCCTAGATAGGATCCGTATCAGATATTAATCAAAGATTATACTATATAGCTCCTAATAAAAATATATTAAAATTAGCGCTAATATAAATAAATCTTTTAACCGGTTTATAGCCTACTTAGCGGCTTCCCTAAATATAAAGGGTCCTAGCTTCTTACTATTCTTAAATCCCTTTAGCAAATTAGTAATTAGAAATACTACTCGCGTATAATAAATAATAAACATTTAGTAGAAGTTTGCCGTGCCTAAGAAAACCTACACTTTTCTAAATATTATAGAGTAGGGCCATTCCCTAATAGCGTCTACCCAGCTTTTCTCTATTAATACTCTATTAACACTAATAATAAAGCCTAGGAAATTAATACTAGTAGTATAGAAAGTGCATTTTTTTAGAGCTTATATTCCCGCAGTCTTTCTAATACTATTTACACGTAGTATATATATACTTTATAGTTATTAGAGTAGACTATATATATTATATCTAACAGGCTTAATAATACCTTATTAATATAGGCCTAGAATATTACTAGTGCGTTAGTAAGCCCAAATGGCATTACTAGGTACTTAAAGTGGCCGTACTATATTTAAAACGCCGTTTTCTACTTATTACTGGCTTTAATCCGGATTTAATAGTATACATCTTTTAGATCTAATTTTATAAATATCTTTGCGCCTAACAGTCTATTAATAAGCTCCCCTATTAAGGGTAGCAGGTAGAAATTCTTTATAGTAATCCTATTAAGCGCCTGATAGTTAATATAGAGATATAGGGACCTATTCTTCTTAGGTATAAATATAATTAGTACCCCTACTAGGCTTATAGAAGGCTAAATCTATCCTTCCTAAAAATTGTCTACTATATAATACCGCCAGCTTATTTTTTAATAGGTTATATAGTAGTCTAAAAGGAGGTTACTTATCTCCTATATCTATCTTGTGCTTAACTAATATAGAATTAGGTAAGGTTTATACAGACTCTTTATTAGAAACATTCTCTAAGTCTATATATTCCTATAGAATCTCTAGTTCCTTAACTATATATAGCCAAATATCCGGAAATAAATACCCTATATCCCTATTCTTGGTATTAAGAGTGGCATATATAGTATATACCCACCCTTTTTCTTATATATAGTTTAAAAAAGTCTTTTAATCTTTAACTATAATACACGGTTAAGACTTCCGGTGTTAATACAAGGCTAAAGGCCAATTAATATTTAGATTAACTTATTAAAGCCATAGGCATCCTAAAGTAAGGTTATACCCCTTAATTTCTATGACGTAGAAGTGTATCTCCTGCGTATCCTATAGACTATTATAGTCTTAACTAGCCACAGAAAAAGTTTATTCCCTATAGTACGAAATTTAGTAGCCTTTAATGCTTTAAACGGTGCGTACCTATAAGCCACTAAGGTCCAAATCTAATTATTTTACCAGTAATTAAGAAATAAACCCTATAGTTACGCTATTGTTTATAAGGCAGTTTTATATTATCTATTTGTTATTAACTTAAATAGAGACGGGAATAACTATGCGGTAGCTTACTCCCTCCTTCTCTTACTAGCCTAGTATAAGAAAGTAAAGGTCTACTAGGCTCTCTCTTTTTTTAATTCTAACTCTTACTTCTTCTACTAGTAGAAGCACTAAATATAGCCCTTCCTGCCGCAGTTATAATAAACGCATATCTCTTAATTCTACTTATTTAGATTAGGTTTTTGCCTATTATTATTCTAGGGTTAACTAGTATTACTCTAGGACTATAAAGCCTGCTTATATTATTCTTCTATAAAGTAGTTAGATTAGAATCTTCCCCTATTATTAAAGCTAGGTTTAGTCCTACGCTCTTTATTATTAGCGTCTTATTCCTTTTACTTGCCCAAATAGTCTCTTTTAGCATTTTTAATCTAAGTAGCTTTAGAGATAAGCTTTTCTTAAAAGGTAGAAATTTCGCCCTTCTTCTATATAGCCTAGCAAATCTTAGGTTATAACTTAGCAAGTAGCTAATAAAGTTATATAGCGTTATCCTATAGGTTTAAGTAGGGTATATTATTTTCTAGCTCTTTTAAGTAGTTTATAAACTAGACTATACTCTAGCCTTCTTACTATTTGGCATTGTGGTATTACTAGTTATAATCTATCCCTTAATTAGTAGGGTCTTAGACCTAATTAACCAACTAGGACTTAAGTTTGCTAAATTTAAGGGGTATAGTAAGTTTCTTTTTATAGCATATCTATAAACTCTTAACGGTGCTACGCAGAAAAATAGAAGCAATTAGTATCTAATTATACTTATTAGAGTAACATTTTAGATCTAGCTAAAACTTAGTTTTATATTAATAGATAAAACAATTACAGTTCCGGAGACTATTACTATTATACTTATTAGGTTCCTTTATACGGAATTTAGGGTTATCTAACGTTATAGTATAGTATAGCGTTACCCCTTTAAGTCCGCTTCGTATCTAGGATATTTATACTTCTTCTAATTGTCCTTGCAATTGTTCTTAGTAGTCTTAATATACTTATCTTAATTATATCTCCAACTCCTTTATTTTTTATAAGGTCTTGTATAGTAACCGCTCCAATAACTTCCTAGCGGTAATTATTTTTAAGGGTCTTAAAAAGTTAGACGGACTAGCCGTAGCTTCTTAATCTACTCCTTTATAAGTAGAAGAGATACACTTCTCTAGGGAGACTCTACCAGCCTCTTATAGTAAGGGCGTTGTTTTAGGGGGTAAGGAGGTATAGCCTATTATTATTAATTAATAGCCGTACGTTCCTTCCGTAAAGGATTATAAGCGATTAGAATTGTAAGAGGCTAGTCTAACTAGAACGTATAATTATCTAATTAATAGTGTAGAATAAGAGTTATAAATAAGTAAAAGGTAAGTTAAAGATAGAATAAGCTTTACGTATTAAAGGACAAATGCTTTTTAACGTCTTCTATTTAGAGACTAATTGCTAGTTCTTCTCTAGAGGAGAACTAGCTCCCTTTATAATCCTTCTAAGACACTAGTAAAACTATTTACCCCTTATCTATCTAACTATATCTCCTCTAGGATATTGGTAGGATATTAGTGAAACCTTTATCTATTTTATTTAATATATACCTTTTAGGAGCGCCTGTTATAGCTTTCTATAATTTATAGATTATAGACCTTAGTCCTAATATTCCTTTAAAATATCTTTATAATAATTAAGGTAATCCTCTAGTTCCTATATAGAGTCCTTAACAGACTAGCCTAGCCAATTAACTTTATATTAAAGCTTGTTCTTAATAGACTTATAGTATAGTATAGCTTTAACCTTATACTACTCGCCTATTACTTTAGGGTGTTAAATTAGGCCTAGATACAAGTTCTTTTCTAGTAGTAGTCTATACTATAGCTTTAGTAAATTTATATAAAATACTAAATACATATAGGCTATAGATGGGGGTAGCTAGAGATAGTAAGCTAGCTTACTAATTTGTTCCTTAATTTAGAAGGGACCTAGGTATCTTATATTAAGCTTTTTTAATAGTTAATAGGTTTTAATATTTATTAAACGTAATAGAACCTTATTGCCTGCGCTAAAATGCTTATTTTAGTATTTATAGTTATACCAAAGTCTTTACTACTCTTATATATCTTATAGGCTCTACTTTATATACTTCTATTACTTCTTCCATTCCTTAAGGTATCCTTATACTTTTTAGTAAATATCCTTAGACTTCCTAATAGAATTCTATAATTAATTATATGGCTTTAACTAGTAATTATTAGGTATACCATTAAATCCTAATAGTTAGACGCTATAGGTAATCTAGATTGGTGCAAACTAATATAATAAATATTGCTTTAAGTTATAAGCGTACTCCATATACGGAAGTAGCTTACACTAATTGTTTTGCTAGTAGTTTAAATATATTTATAAATAAGACTCTAGCTTCTAGTTCTGGTATTCTGTTTACCTATCTATCTATAAATAGAAAGCCGTACTATAGTAGTGTGGTGGGGTAAAATGTCCTAGGCTTAGTGTCTTGGCATTTTCCTGTATTTATGGAGCCTTCGGCTCTATCCTTCTTAGATATTATAAACCTACTATCACGGAGCGAGCACAAGCGATGGTAATATATAGCAAAGTAGATATTATTAAGCTATGTATATGAACTGCGTGATGAAGTCAAGACGTTGCGTAAGGAGAGAAGGTAAGGAAACGGGGAGAAAGGGTATATATCGTTAGTTTCGTTGCTTAGTCGACACGTGCACGGAGCAGGATAGGATTCAAGGAGCGGTCCTAGCAGAACTTGGCAGGATTCGTTAGACTTGGCAGAATATGGTAGAATGCAGCAGATTGCCATTAGATTGCCATAGATTACCGGCAGATTGCTATCTTGCGGTTGGTCTCTTCTTGCTACGTCGGTAGAAACAGGTGGGCGTGTATAAGGTGTCACGGAGGTGTCCCATAATAGTACCCCCCCTTTAAACTCAAGCTTCTGCGAGATGGGGCTGTAGTAGTTCTGGGTAGAGTTTGTGAAAGTCTTCTGCGGCTTGTATAAGTCCTACAGAGTCAACGGGTTCCTATAAGGGCTCAGTAAAGCCTCTCCATTTTGTAAGGTACATATATTTACGTTTCCGTTTATCGTACTTAATGTCGTTAACTCTTTCAACAAGGTACTTATCCTCACCATCCACTTTAACTGGTGGGGGAGGGTCTTAGATCTATCCAGGTAGGGCGTCTAATACAGGGGCGGCAGGGCGGAGGACTGACGTATAGAATATAGGGTGGATTTTAACCGTATTAGGGAGCTTCAGTTGGTAGGCATAAGGAGAGACAACTTTTCCAACCTTATAAGGGCCGGCGTTCTTCCAGTTAAGTTTCTTAGTAGGTTGTTTTGTATTTAGATTTCTTACGTCTAGCCAGACGAAGTTACCAATTTAGTAAGCTAGTACTAGGGTTCGGTTCTTATTTGCTATAGCTTTATAGATAGACTGGGCCCATGTTATTTTGTTAGTAAGGAACTCTTATAGTTCTTCTATCTTCTTTATAAATTTGTTTGCTTCTGTAACTTGTAAGGCCTAATAAGCTGGGTAAGAAACATTACTAAAGGGTTTAAAACCCATTCGCGGGTACTGGCTGTAATTAGCCAGGAATGGGGAGACCTTTGTGGTTTCTAAGACGGAGTTATTTGCAGTAAATTCGGCAAATGCAAGCCAGTCTATCCAGTCGTCCTGCAAATACGACGTGTATATCCGAATATACTGTTCCATTATAGCATTTGCATGTTCCGTTTGACCATCCGTTTCTGGGTAATATGCTGTGGATAATAGTGCTTTAATACGGAGTTGGGTAGTTAGTTCTTCCCAGAACGCCAAGACGAACTAGCGGCCTCTATTAGAGACGATCGTTTTGGGGAGTCCGTGGAGTTTCTATACGTAATCCAGAAACAGTCGGGCAATAGTAGGTGTTAATATATTAGGGTAGGCGATCAAGTGTCTTATCTTAGATAGTCGATCTATAACTACCATAATATTCGTGCATCCTTTACTTATGGGGAGATCAACAACGAAGTTAATTAAGATATCCTTCCATCTTCGGTCCGGAACAGGTAGTGGCTTTAGAAAGCTGTTATATGTCTTATATAAAGCTTTAGCTCGTCAGTAGGTATGGCAGCTAGAGATATACCTTCGTATCATATTATATATGTTCGGCTAGTAGTATTCTTATTGGAGCAGTTCTAGGGTTTTTCCTTAGCCTAGGTGGCCGGCTACTAGTAGGTCGTGTATATGTTTAAGGAGCTTAAGCTTAAGTTTATTATAATTAGGGACAACTAGGCGGTTTTAGTAGTACAAGTAGTTTCCGCGGACTTTGTATTTACTTAGAGAAACCTTTTTAGAGTGTCTAACGCCGTCTTGAATTAGCTTAAGCGTCTCTTGGATAAATTCATTATTTGGATATTCATCGACTATAATCTGTTCGATAGTTTAATTAGTCATTTTAAGGGCGTGTACCATAAGATCTTTAATAGGGGGATTAAATAGCTTAGGGCGGAGCAGAGTTTAATTATAGTAAAAGCGCGCTTCTTCTTAAGCTGGTACGTCCTGTAAATATTAGGTTAGGGTATTAGGCTTCTAGCCTTAAACGCCTAGGCAGTACATAATTAAGAATTAGAATTGGGACAGATATTCTAACTAGCGGGCTTAACGGTGGCTTAGCTATTTCGTGGTTATAAAGTACTGTAGGTTCTTATAGTTGCTAAGAACTTTAATTAGGAATCTAGTTCCTTCTAGTTCTGGTCGCTATTGCTTAAAGCATCTAATAATTGCCAGCAATTCCTTATCATAGATCTCGTAATTGCATTTGGCTGGGCTTAGTCATTTCAAGAAGTATACTACGGGGTGCAATACTCCTTCCTTATTATATTAAGATAGAATGCCTCCAGTAACGTAATCAGATGAGTCAGCTTCTATAACACTCATTCAGTCTGGGTTAAAGTGTTAAAGCATAGGTGTAGTGGTAAATATAACCTTTAGATAAGCAAAGGCCTTCTTACATTCCTTATTAAAGATAAAGGCTTTGTCCTTTTGGGTTAAGGCCATAAGGGGTAAAACTAAGGCGGAGAAGTTATTAATAAACCGTTAGTAAAAGTTGGCGAAGCCTATAAAGGCCCTTACGTCCTTAACGTTCTTAGGTTCTTGCCAGTTTATAATTGCTTTAACCTTCTTAGGGTCTATTCGTACGCCGTCTATAGAAATAATGAGTCCAAGGTATAGGACTTCCGTTTTATGGAACTTGCATTTATCTACATCTAATTATAGACCGGCTCCACGCAAGGCTTGCAGGATCAGTTTAACATATTTTTAGTGTTTAGCCAGATTATTACTATATATTAAGATGTCATTGATATAAGCAGTACAAAAGACGTCCAGGTATAGGCGCAGGGTATTATTTATAAAGTGTTGGAATAAACTCGGGGCATTTGCGAGGCTAAATGGCATTACCAAGTATTTAAATAATCCGTATTGAGTACGAAATGCAGTAAGCCATTTATCTCCTTTTGCGATACGGAGGTGGTTAAATACGTGGATAATATCAAGCTTTATATAGAAGTGAGCCTTACTTAATTAGTTCAGTGTCTCTTAGATTAACGGGATTGGGTATTAGTTCTTAACAGTAACAGCGTTAAGGGCTTGGTAGTCTACACAGAAGCGTAGACCGCCGCTAGGTTTCTTAATAAAGATTACTAGTACAGCTATAGGTAATAAACTTGCTCTAATAAAACCCTTATTTAGATGTTCGTCTAAGTACTTCTATAGTACTTAGAGTTTGTTTCGGGATATCCTATATAAGGGTCCGAATCTAGGATGTTTTCCTTCTTTAACTATAATCTTATAATCATATGGACGGCATTCTGGTAGCTTATTGGCTTCCTTTTATAAGAATACATCTAAATAATTATAGTACTCTACTGGTACCTTCGTGGCGGGGTTAGTGTGCTTCTTTGGTGCTAAGGCCTTCTTAATATTAGCCATCGTAATAGTAAAGATTATATATTCTGGTTTCCTGGCGAGTTGTGCTAGCGGAGTAGCTCCAATTATATGGATGTCTAAGGTGTTAAGCGAGCTTAGATTGTTCTTAGTTTCTTATATAGTTTCTTATTTGGGTTTAGGTTTGGTATTAGTTACGGAGTTAGTATTAAATTTAGGTTCGGGTTCTTTAAGTATCCTTTTTATAGTAGAATACCAGTTCTTCTGGTACTTTTATATATTAAGCTTAAGCTTCTGCTTGGTTCCGGGTGTAGCAGTTAGAGTCGGTTCGTATAATTATGCGTTATTTTTGGGTTCTTAGTGGTCGTCAGTGGAAGTCTCACGTTGGTGGAATTCGGTGGAATTCTCTGGTAGGTGGAATCGGGTGGACTTTTTAGACTGGTGGATTTTAATAGATTTTCCAGATTTTGGTTTGGGGTCTAAGCAGCAAGTTATAAGGCACTTCTGCTTGCAGTAGGAGGCGGTAAATAGAAGCTTAAGGTTGTCCCAATTAATGGTTACCTTATATAGCTTTATCCAGGGTTGTCTAAGGATCACTAGGTGACCTAGGGTAGTTATAAAGAGCTTAATTAATTCTTTATAGTTTAGGTATTAGAGTCTTAGGGCTGCTACGTAAGTAATACGGCCTAAGATAGTACGTTTGCTATTAAATCCAAATACGTTAATATGCTGGTTAAGGGGTATTAGGGTAAACCTATTGTCTTACGCAAAGATCTTATTAATAAATCCTATGCCGCTAGCTCCTGTATTAATTAGGACTTAAGTATTAGCCTATTAACCTTTCTGCCAAAGATGGCAGTTAACAGTTATACTACAATCCCAAGAGTCAGGTTTTGCAATATTTAATGCATTTAACGAGATCCTGTGACATAGCTGTCCCAAAGAGCGACTTAACTCCAGGACGTGCCTTTTGGTGGTAAGCGGGAAGGGGTTTCTATAGAACGTCGGTTGTAACTTCGTCCTTATAAGTGGTGCTTACTAGACGCGGGGCTGGAGCCAAGTAAAGATCGGGGATAGTAACTAGAGGATTGATATAGTAAACGGTTATTAGTATTAGCCGTTTATAAGTTGTGTTGGGGTATAGGAACGGAGCAGTATCTTAAAATATATTCCTTGCTTCCGCATTTAAAGTAAAGGCCTAGCTTAATGCATTATTCTTATTTAGGGGACCCTAGTGGAGCGTATCCTAGGGTCCCTATGTTAATATCCATGGCGTCAGGGTGCTTAGGCTAAGATAATAACTTAGTAAACGTTTGCGGGGCTGTTATATTATATTAAGGAGTGGACTTTGGTGTCAGGCGTAGTATATCATTATACCGTTTATTAATGATGTTTGCGTAGGCGTTAAGAGCTCCCGGTAGGTCTATACCTATTAGGGAGGTTTTTAGTTTAGGGCTTAGGGACTTAATAAGGCTATTAACTAGTGCGGAGTCATTCCAGCCTATTTCCTTTATATAACGGTTAAATTTAGAGAAGTATACTAGGAAACTTTTCATTCCTTAAATTATATAGTTTATCTTCCTCTGAGCAGTAGCTTGACAGTTTAGGTCACCGTATGTAGCTTTAAGTAGTACAACTAGACTTTGTACTGAGTTCGGTTAAAGGGGTTTAATAAGGTTAGCTGCGTCTCCTCCTAGTTGACTTAGGGCGTAGTAGAGTCGGTTAGCTTTAGTTAGGTAGCGGTTAGCATTACTAGTTAGCTTATTTTTAAGCTGGTTTAGGAATAATCGGAGTTCTTATTGTTTACTGGTAAATATTGGAGGGTCTAGTAGTCGTTCAGATTGTTGCGGTGCAGTAGTTAGTTTGGGATAAATAGTTACTATAGGTTCGGGACTCTTGTCCCGCGTGTTCGTCTCTAGAGAAGGCGTTTGGTCTTAGGGCCCTAGTGTAGGCATCTTAAGGGTGCGAACTTCTTCTTAAAGGTCCTTAATTATTTGCAGGTGTTATACCTCTTATTTAGCTTGTCGTTAAGTTAAAGTGGCTTAGTTCTATGCGAGGGCATCTATAAAGGACTTCTATATCTCTGTCAATTGTTCTCGGAGTGCGGATATAATGCCGGCGGCTATTATGGGGGCTTTAGGGTCGTTCTGTATTTCGGAGGGTGGTATATAAGGTTAACGCAACATAGTGTTACGGAGCGAGTATAAGCGATGGTAATATATAGCAAAGTAGATATTATTAAGCTATGTATATAAACTGCGTGATAAAGTTAAGACGTTGCGTAAGGAGAGAAGGTAAGGAAACGGGGAGAAAGGGTATATATCATTAGTTTCGTTGCTTGGTTGACACGTGCACGGAGCAGGATAGGATTCAAGGAGCGGTCCTGGCAGAACTTGGCAGGATTCATTGGACTTGGCAAAATATGGCAGAATGCGGTAGATTGCCATCAGATTGCCGTAGATTGCCGGCAGATTGCCATCTCGCGGTCGGTCTCTTCTTGCTGCGTTGGTGGAAACAGGTGGGCGTATGTAAGGTGTCACGGAGGTGTCCCATAACACCTACTAGTTACTGGAAATATACTCTTTTCTTTCTCTCTTACTGATTGAATGCGACTAACTAACCAACCGACCGACTAACCGACAGACTAATAGTACAGTGACTTTCCTATCTAAGAGACACCGTACCCTCTTATAGTAGTAGTCTATCTTTAAATAAAAGCATAGATCTAACTAGTACTAGCTTATAAAAACACTGCCCCTATTAGTAATAATAGAGTATAGCTAATATACTTTAAGAAAGTATTTTTCCTTAATTAGGTCTGCTAGCGCCTATATATTAATTATCTTATTAACGGGAAGGTATTAGATGTACTTTAAAAACCTATTAATAAGTACTAGGACCGAATTATATGTTTATTCTTACCTATCTTTTAAGGGCGGGAAATCCGTAATAAAGTCTATAGCGTAATATTACTATGACTTACTAGCGAGGGGAACTAATTTAAGTAAACACTATAGCTTATACCTTTAAATTTTGTATATTTAACACTTCTTACAGTGGCTAATATACTCCTTTGCTTCCTACTTAAGGTTTAGCTAGTAGTATTTGCGTTAAGGTAATTCTACTATATTAGCTTAACTATAGTGGCCGCCTAGAAGATTATTGTAATTCCTTATAAGGACTTTCTATTATAGATTTGCTTCTTATAGCACCTAAACCTTACGATATTTACGCAGTAGGCCTATTAGACCTAGTTCCCAATAATAACGCCTAATAGCTTTATTTCCGTTACATTTCCAGTCTACTTCCGTATTAAAGATGGTATAAAAGGTATTTCTCTATTATACCTTACGGATAAGATCCGTTAACCTTTTAGATAGTTTTTAGGTAAAAGCTATTTCGCCTTATACTGCTTTAAGTATAAGACTAGATAGTACTATAGATCTTATAACTTCTTAATACATATATATTAGAAAGGCCGCTATAAGATTAAAGCCCTTTAGTTATTATAGGGCTCTAAGTTGTAATTACTCTATAGCTCTACTTTTAGTTTAAGGGGATAGCTTAGTAATTAGGGGTGGTATATTACTAGGTTCTGAACTTATATTAGGGACGTCCTATTTAGGTATATTTAGACCCTTATTAGCTATAAACCGGGTACTAGCTAAAATATTAGTAGAAGCTAATAGGGTTTATACTACCTAAGACTTAGTATATAGAGCTATAGGTGCTTAAGCATCCTATACCTAAAGCTTATTCTATAATATAGGGAGTAAAATATCTATTATCTATTTTCCTTCTCCCGTTTTAAAGCCTTTAGTATAGTCTAGCCGTTATAATAGTCCGTTAGTAGGGTTATTTTCCCCTAGCTTATATTTAATCTTAAAGTTAAATTATATAAACGTCTCTACCTATCTAGCTTATTAAGGTATAAGCTCCTTTATAGTTATAAAGTAGCGTAGATTATAATAATTTAAGAGTATATAAGTAGTATAGCTTACGTGCTTAAGGTAGTACCGCCACTATTTAAAGTAGTTAACTATAGCTAGTAGTTCCTTATTATAGGTATAATACCTAACCTTAGGTCCCTGGAATTTTCTACTATAAAATGCTACCGGTCTTTAGTGGAGCTAGATAGCGTCTAAATGCCTATTAGGTTATAGTAGAATACTAGTAAGGGCAAAATTTAATATATTAGTAACTATTATTAGTAACTAATCTGGGTTAAAATGCCGTAATAGTAAAGCCTTTATAAACTTTATATATAGTTCCTAAAAAGCTTCCTAGACCTTTCTGACTATATCTATAGTTTATACTATTTAGTTAGTCCCTTTTTAGTTTTCTTTCTTTCCGCCTTTAAGCCTTTTGCTTTTTAGGCCGGGTTTTAACAAGCTTTGGTAATATAGTTAGATAGGTATTAGGCGACGTCTAAGTAGTTATAGATAAAGCGCCTATAGAAATTTGCAAAGCTTAGAAACACTTAAATATTCTAGTAGCTCTCTAGCCCCGGCTACTCTTAAATTGTCTATACCTATACTAGGTCTATAACTATACCTATAGGCGTTATAATATAACCTAGGAACTTAATATACTTAGTATTAAAGATATACTTTAACACCTTGGCGTAGAGGCCCCAATTATCTAAACGTCCCTGTACTTCGCGGACGTGTTGCTTATACTAATCCTTATTTTCTAAGTAAATTAGAATGTTTTCTAAATAGATAATATATATGCGGTTAACTAGTCCCCCTAAAGCTCTATAAATATATAATTAGAATATTATAGGCGCATTAGCTAGCCTAAAAGGCATTACTATATACTTAAAGTAGCCGTATTAGGTCTTAAAAGCGGTCTTCTATTTATCCCCTTTTTTAATATAGAGCCTATAATAGGCGTCTTATAGATCTAGCTTTATAAAGATTTTAGCCCTAGATAGTTAATCTAGTATTTTACCAACTAGTAGTAGTAGGTAATAGTTCTTAATTATAATCTTATTAAGACCGCGATAGTCTATATATAGCTTTATAGTTCTATCTAGTTTTAGGATAAAGAGGATTAGCGCGCCTACTAATGACTTACTGTGGGAGGGTTCGACCTCTTTAGACAGGAAGTCATGGTATAGTTAGTCAGTCAGTTAGTCGTAATTAGCTAGTAGAAAAGCAGTTAGTAAGAAGAGAAGAAAAGAGTGTATTAAAGGAAAAGTGTGTGTCTCTTGGTCCTATCTAAGTTATTAAAGACTCTAGGGCTTTAGACCGATTTATATAAAACATATAGAAGGCCTAGGCTCTCCTAAAGCTATGCCTAATCTAGATATTAAATCTAGGAGAAATTACACCACTATATACCTCCCCTACTTAAGTTGTTGTCCCCTAACAACTTCTAAAACCTTATATTCCTGCCTATCTTTAAAATAAAGGTGTAGCAGGTGACTATATACGCTCCTTACCCTTATTATAAACCCGAGATAGTAAGTAAGGAGACTCTGTTCTGGTTAAATAAGACCGCTCTTACTTACCTAGCTAGGTAGTATAAGAGGCATTAGACTGATGGCTCTTAGATAATATAGCTCTCTTACGTCCTTCTATCTGCTCAGTTCTATCCTATAATTTTTTAGGCAACTCTATATAACTCTGTCCTTCTATAATAATAGGAGGCATAATACTTGGTTCTACTATAACGTCTTAGCCACCCACTCGAGAAAATTACTGCCCCCTGCGCCCGCTTAAGCGCGTGCACGGGCTCTTATGAAAATCAAAATCAAATTAACATTAAAATCGACCTTAAGGCCGACTCTAAATCTACCCTATTTTATATAAATACACTATAATTTATTAGTAGTTCCTTTATAACTGTCTTTGAAAGGGTATTTGATTGAGAAGGGGAGGGTTTGGGTTGCGCGATCGGTAAATTGTCTCGAGTGGGTGGCTGTTTCGTATAGGTGGCTAAGACGTTAACAGTTAAAGGATTAATTCTACGGTTAACGCAGTAGAAGTATAAGCGGCTATTAAAACGCTCTATCTTAATTATACGCATAAGCTGGAACGTATCCTTATAGTTCTTAACAGCCCTAAAATAGTAGGAATACATCTATTTCCTAACTTTATTCCCATTGCTGGTAAGAAGAAGGTTATAATTTTAAATTACCACTAGAGAATCCTATTATTGTCTACCAAGAAGGGCGTTAGATAAGGCTCTAGTAGTAGTAAGCTTAACTGCAGTAGGGAAGCGGTATAGGATTGCGCTATAAAGATTAGCATATCTAGATAGCGTGTAAGGCGGTGCTTTTAAGTCTTAGTAAGCATCTACTAGCTCTGCCTAGGTTCCTCCTTCTATAGCCTTAAGGTTATTATAATTGTCTTAAATACCAATAAACTATAGTAGTATTGTTTATTAGGTTCTAGTTAAAGGTCCTTTTACTCTATAAGGAAGGTAAGGCATGGTTATGCGCATATCTCCTTTCTTACATAGCTGAGCTACCTAGTTAGTTGCATACTTTTCTACGTCCTTAGTGGTCCAGTCTTAATTAGAGATCTTATATATAAATCCATCGCCCTTAGTTAATCCTTATACTCTAAGATCTGCCTACTATAATTTTAAGTAATAATACATGCCAGGTAAGATAATTGTGTAGTTATCCTTAGTTTTATTATCTAGAGAAACGTTCCCTTAGATTATATTAGAGCTATATCCACTCTCTAGGAGAGAGGGAATATTAATATTAATATAGTGGAAAGCTGTAGAGTCCCCCTTAACCATAAATTTCGCATAATAAGGGTAGGAGATAAGTTACCACCAGCTATTAGGCCTAAGAGTGCAATAGAGACAGTAGTACTAAGGATCTTGTCTTATTAGCTACTAGCAAAGACTATAGACCATTATTCTTAACCAGCCATAATTTAGCCATCCATTAATTAGATGCTGGTAATAACGGTATATATACATTTCTTTATTAATTATTACTAAAATGCTAGAATCCCACTACTATTTAAATATGTTTAAAACCATGGATCCGTCTTACTGTTATATATCTTAATTATTTAGTAATAGCATTTAATTAAGTAAAGCCCCTCTATTATAGGAAAACCTTAGTGCTAAATTATAAATGAACTTGTACGGTCCTAAGGAGTTGGATAGAATTAGAGGTTTGTAAGCTTTTCTAAACTAGGAGTACGTGGTAGAATCTGTCTTTATGGTACTAAGGTAGTTATAAGCGTAGTATATTAAATAGAGTCTATAGTATAGTGCGGTATAGTTTAGACCCTTTACCGCCAAACCTATACGTCCTCCTATGGCTTATATATGCATTTAGCAGACCTTATATATCTCTAGGTTAGAACTAGCCGCCCTATACCAACTACGCAAGAGTTTTATAACCTTAGTTAATTTAATTTTAGTAGTTTGGTTTAGGGACGCTTTAAGATAAGCTGGTATATTATCTTTGTAGTTATACCCTTGTTTTAAACGGAGTATTACTATAGCATCTACGGTCTCCTTAATATACTCCTTATTATCTCTAGGCTTAATAATATTTTTATTAAACATTAATTTTACTCCTAGCCCTCCTACTTCTGGGTAAGTAACTATTAGCCCTCTCCTTAGATTCCTTCTTAAAGAGGATACTAGTAGCCATAGGGGTAAGCTAATAGGCGTTTTAGCTATAAGAATACTTTTATTTATAGAAGATAAAGGCAAGTTAATTAATATAGGTGATCCTTATTAAGATGGGCTTGGTATAATACTAACGCCTCCTTTTTAAATAGGTGTTAATAGCTAAAAGGCTAATAGATTTATTATATTAGAAGCATGTTAAGAATATATTTATAGTATAAGAGCTAAGCTCTCTCCTGCTTACCTAATTCTAATATTAGTAACCTCTAGTTTTATAGTAGTTAGTCTCCTACTTCTTAGCTGTAGGTCCTTATTTAGAATAAGGAAGCTAGTTAAGTATCTTCCTAAACTATACTTATTTACTACCTTATCTAATATTGCCTATCCTAACATCTTAGGCGCGAGCGCAAAATTAGTTGGCTGTAGTTAAGTAGTGTTTTTAATGCTGTGTCCTAGATAATTAAGCCTTTTAACTAGGGCCTTATTAACTTACGCCGTTACTTTATAAAGTGGGTAAATAGTAAGCTTTTGGACGGTAGAAAGAAAGTAGTAGGAGACTATATGTTTAAGCGGTCTATTAAGAATACCTTATCCTTAGGTTTTTCAGATGGTTTCTCTAGCCTTATTACACTAATTTTTTTAATCCTTTGCTATCTTACTAACATTAGAGATGTTTTTAAAGATTAATAAAAACGCGTCCTTTCTTAGAAATGCTTACAGCCTATTATCCTAGTTAATAAAATTAACTATTACACTAGTAGCATTTATGTAGTTCTCTTTTAAGAGCAGAATCTTGTTATAGATTTGGATAAGTATAGCTTAATGCTAATTAACTGCGAAACCTTTAACTTCTATAAGGACGTTACTAATCTGTTACTTAGCTCCCTTATACAGTACTAGCGGTTTGCTTAATAAAAACATAATAAGTATGCTATTGTTAATTCTGCTTAGTTTATTCTTTAGTTAATTATAACTATCTTTAAGGTCTATTAAGGGCGAAAAGGTAAAGTTCTTAATAGGGTTTTCTAATTTAAATGGTCTACTAAATCCAGTAACGGTGTAGGGTTCTGCTAGCTCTAATTGCTAAATAGACTAATTATAATTTTCTATCTTTAGGATAGAAAATTACTATTGGTTTAGTAAAGGCGGTAAGCGGAACTAATATCTTTGCAGTAAATAAATCTAAATAGTTATATATAAATATTCTTCTGCCCTTACCTTACTGTTAATATATATTAAATTCCTATAACTGAAAAAAGCAAATAAGAAAGTATAATAGAAAGAGTTTTAGGAAATATAGCGAATAAATAAATTACACGGTTATTATTTATATCCCTTCCCCCCCTTAGAACTTAACTATCCCCTAGTTAAATATTTTATACTTAGTTCTATTAAACAATCTTTCTAGAACGCACACTTCTTAAACTATATAGCGTTGCGATACTGGTAGATTTTGTATAACATCTTCCTTAGGTTCTGGCTCTGCTGTTATTTTTTATAGTATAGTTCCGCCTAACTAGTCAAGCCAGTCCTTTTAGCGGATTTTAGATGCCTATTATTAATAGAACTTCTTTAATCTATTCCCTAAAGTTTAGTTGCAAAATGGTATACTATTAAGATCCTTAATTAAGTACCATCCCTTATATAGGTAACTATTATATACACGGAACGGTCCTAGCCATTTTGGTTCTAACTTACAACTACTAGAATAATCTTACTTAAGCTGCGTATTATAGAGCATAACCATATCTCTGGCCTTAAATCCGTCCTAGTAAATGCGATGGGTATTATTAAAATACTCTTTATTTGCTATTTTTAGCCGTCTAGTATATGTAATAGCCTCTTATATATCGACGTCTCTTTGGTTAAACTACCTTACACGAAGCGCTAGTAGCTCTATAGTGGTCCAGACCATTTTCTAAGGCAGTGTTTGCTGGGTGGGTATACAGAGTTTAATAAAAAGGATATGCTTATATCTATATATAACTCTTGCTAGTATTATTTCTATAAACCGCTTAATAGTTATCCTATTTTCCTATAAGACGGTATAAAGATTATCTAGCTATAAGCCATCTATCTTTGCTAAAGCATCTATTATAGGTTTATAGCCCCACTCTATTAACCCTTGCCCCTATAGGTAATATATAGAAGCTATAACCCTTTTAATATTGTAGAGCTCTATAAGCGTAGTAGTAATGTTAGTATTCTCTCCTCTACTATCTATAGAGAGCTATCCAAATACTCCCTATTAGTAGATAATATCTTTATAGAGGAACTTTGCTATACTCTTTATATCCTTCTTTTAAAGGGCCTGAGCTTCTACCTATCTAAATATATACTCTTTAGTAATAGCTAGGTACCAAAATCTAAGACGGTTTGGTGGCATAAATGTAATATCTACTGTTACTTATTGCCATAAGGTAGACTTCTATATAGGGTATATCGCCTCTTTTTCCTATCCTAGCCATCGCTCCTAGCATTATACGTATAACTTAATATGCTATAATATTTGACCCCATAGTCCTAGCCACTAATATTAATTTAAAACCCTCTAGTACGTTCCCTCTTATCTATAATATCTACTTTAATTATAAAGGCTTTTAATAATCTCTTGCTAAGTAGTCTTGTTATTAACTACCCTCTATATTAGTATATTCTTAGACTATTAGCGGAAAAGCTATTAATTACGTACTAGGAACCTTAGCGCATGCCGTTTAAACCTTTTAAATTTCTTAGTATTTATTTCTTCTAAACGTTATAAGGTTACTAGCTATTTTATAATTTTCTAAGATTCCTCTAAATATAAGTCATCCAAGGGCAGACCTATATCTATTTTAAGAGGGCTAGCCTTATATTCTAAGGCACTTAGTTTACAGTTAATAAAGTCTTTAATATCCTTAGTTGGCTTATTAGGTTGTTTACTATTAGGCAGCCATCGCGAAAGTCTATTAGCTAGGCTATTCTTCTTCTATAGCACGTGTCTAATATTAAAGTCCTATAGCTAGATCTATGCTAGCTATTTTGTTATTAAGGCTCTAGGTAAATTAGTGGCAGTATAATTTAGTTATATAACTAAGGTATTTATATCTATCTTAACTATAAAGCGAATGCTATATAGGTACACACGATACTTCTTTAGAGCATATAGTAACGCCTAATATTTAAGCTTTCCTAAGTTATATTTCTACTCTACTTAAGACTAAATGCCGCTCTTATATTAATATGGGTAATAACAACCTTATATATCTAGTTGTATAAGACCACACCCCTATCTATTTTTGCATCTATTAATAGTAAGAATAATTAGCCCTACCCCTTTACTATAATTTAGCTAAACTAATGCAGGCGCGGTAGTGATTGTATACTTTAGAGTCTTTATAGTAGTAATCTGCTCTATGCCCCATATAAACGGAACGTTTACTTATAGCAGTTAGAAGATTGGCTCTGCCTTAATTATAAAGTCTTTTACCTATATTTGGTAATATACAACCACTTTTAGGAATGCTTAGGCGGATGTAATATCTTTATAGTCTCTCTAGTAAACGATCTTTATGACTTTTAACTCTTTTAGATATTGTCCCTTTCTATTATAGCGGTAACTAACTACTATAATCTTTTTTTTATAGAAGTAAGACTTTACGCCTAAGATTATATACCTAGCTCGTTCTAAATCTGCAAGCACTCTATTTAGCTATATAATGTGTTCTAAAATATATCTGCGCATACTTAGAAGACTCTTTTCTCTATTGTATACTATCTATAAGCCTTTTACTATAATGTTATCTAGAAACGGTAAGGCATAGTATGGGATGTGTTGTTCTAGAATTTTAGTAATCGTCCTTATGAACTGGGCTACTGAATTTATACCTCCTATAGGTACTGTTGTTTGGCGTAGAAGTCCTAAAGGTATTATAAAAGCTATTAGGTTCCTGCTTTCTATATTAAGCTCTAATTAGTTATAGCTAAAGAAGAAGTCTATTAGAGATATAACCTTATATCCCGCAAACTCCTTAGAAAACCTATTAGTATATAGCAGTAGATTTGCGCCCCTAATAGTTACTTAGTTAATATTTATTGCCGTATTAATTAGTTAGTACTTTTTACGTTCCTTCTTACTTATAAGAAACTATAAATTCTTATACAGACTTTTATAATATTCTAGAGTCCCTTAAGCTAGTTGTTCTTATAATATCTTTATTACTTCCCCTTATAGGGCTCTTAGTACAGGAAAGTTTAGTACTTACTATGCCTTATATAGCACAGTTTTAATTCTTAGTAGTAGAGTTATATCTCTACTAATGCGGCCTATCTTAGAGAACTCCTATACTAGAGCCTCTTCTTAGTTAAATAATATAGCCTTAAGGATCTCTTGTTCTCTTAACTAAATATCTCCTATAATTATGCGATCTAATTATTCTGGCTTTAGTTATACACTATAGGCCAACTTGGTGTATTATGGTTTAAGGAAATAATTATATAGACCAAAAGGCAACCTTTAGATGGACGCCCTTTGTTAACGCAAGGCCATCTCTTACTATTTTATTATACCTCCCATAACTGTTCTATTAGGTGCTAATAAATTAACTGGGTAGACTTTATCTGCCTTTTGTTTATATACAGTTATTATATTTATGGCATTTTATTAGGCCTTGCTTTGGCAGCTTTTTATTTATATTATAAACAGATCCGTTATCTTTAATATTTAATATATAAGGGACCCAGCCTTTGCCTTAAATACTGGCTTCTAATTCTTTCTTAAGTGTTTCTTTAGGACTTCCCTTGACGTTTTACTGTTAAGCTCTCTCTATTTAATGTTTTAGGGGGTGTTCGGTTGCAATCTGGAGCTTTTTTAATCTGACGTTGATCCGTGCTTTCACCGGCGTCAATTAGTAGATAATTAGTGGCGCTTAATCTGGTAGTCGTGCTCAATCTGAAATGAAGCCGACTGTTCGGTTGACCGTTCTAAAAAGGCCTCAGATGAGGCTTAAAATTAGCGACGTCTTCTGCCCACATTGATTAATCCTCTGCCAAAACGTACCTGCTACCGATCTATTATTACTAGCTCCTTATTTAGTGTCTTATTACTATGTCGCCAACAACTGCTACCCCTGCCCCTGCTACTAATACGCATACACTGCGTTCTTCGCGCCCTCCGCCCCTTTGTATACAGCCCGCAGCTCGCCGAGAAACTCCAAAGAAGCAGCGTATTAACTGGACTTATAAAATGGAAGAAGCTATGGTTAAAGGCCTAGTAGAGGCCGTTTGGAAAGGGCTCCGCGCAGATAGCTCGTATAAGAAGGAAGGCTGGCAGATAGCTCTAAACGCCGTGTAGGCAAAGACTTGATATCCGATTACTATACGGCAGCTGAAAAGTAAGCACGATAGCCACAAAAAGGATTGGAAGGCGTGGAAGGAGCTCTACGGTTAATCTGGCTGGGGGTGGGACGACGATAAAGGTGTACCAGTTGCCTCCAAAGATGTTATAGATAGATATTTTAAAGCTAATCCTAACGCCATAAAGTTTTGAGACGCTCCACCGCCTTTTCTGGAGGACCTTGATGAGCTATTTTAAGGTATAGTTGCAACGGGCGACTATGCTCTTATAGTTGATGAAGCTCTTAATCAAATAGATGGGCCGCCGATTGATCCTATGCTGATGGAGGAGGAAAGCGCTGCTACCGCATAGGACGGTAGGAGTGAGGAGGAAGAGTCTTCTAATGAGGAAGGTAATGAGGTAGCTGATGAGGATGAACCTCAATCTTCTATAGAACAGCGTCAGTTAGCTTTGTCGGCTAGTGATATTTCCTTAGACAATCACTCTACTACACCTTCTAGTCGTACGCCTTTGTTAACGCCTGCTCAAAAGTCTTTACTGGCTATAAGAAAACGCGCTGCTGAACGAGCTGCCTGGTTAAACGAACTAGATGCAAAGCGTTAGAGGCAACGGACAAAGAACCTACTAGGAGAGACTGTAGAGATGGTATTAAAAGAGATCAGAGCTACGCGAGAGCTTCTTGGTTAAAAGCCGCCTCTAGAAAAGGCCTTAGTAGAGTTCCTTAACGAGTTCGGCGATATGGACCTTGACGATCAAGTGCTTATTCTAGAAGCCTTTAAGACGGAATCAACGGCAAGGACCTTTTTGATTACATCTGGGGCGTTACGGAAGAGGTTAATAGATAGAACTTTGGCAAAGATAAAGAAAAAGGAAGACGTTAAGGGTTAAAGTTTTACGGTTTAGATTAGTACTTTTACTTTACGTTTGTAATTACTTTACTGTTAGTAAATTTATTTTTTAATAAGGATTTTATATACAAATTAATAAAATTCCAAACTTATTATAAATATACTTTGCAAAATTAAAGTAATTATATTAAGAAGCTCTTTTAAGGCGCAATCTATAGTAGTAAAATGTATTAGTACATAATTTAATATAGTAATTTACTTATAGATTATGTATATATACATTATAAAGGCCTCCTAATTGCCTGACAATAGCCTCTCTATATAAGCTCTGCAATTTCGTCCTGTCTTTGATTTATAGCAACCTCGCTCTCTTCCTCTGCTATCTACGCGTCCTCTTTATTAATTTCCTTATCCTCTACTACGCCGTAGCTTTCTAGATCATCCGGATTATACATATTTAAGAAGTTATATACCGCCGTTAATGCATATACTAAAAGAACCTGTGTTACCAGAGGGAAGTTCTATCTTACTGCCTTAAAGTATCAAAATCATGCCTTAAAGACTCTAAAGGTACGCTTAATGACATTTCTTAATCCTGTATAACGTAGATTAAACAGCTCCTTTGCATTCTATGGTTTTATATTCGCCTGAGCTTGTTTATGAAGGTGATATTGAACGCCTCGGTATGGTACTAACGTTATAGAGGTATTCGAGTAACCAGCGTTAGCAAGATAATATTGACCTTACGGAGCTTTAAAGCCTTTCTTCTTTGCTGAATTGATGACTCTACAGTTATGGGCGGTGCCTTCCTATCCAGCCAGAACGTACACGAAGTTCATATTAAAATTAACGGCAGCCAGAACGTTCTGCGTTAATATACCTTTCCTACCACGCCAGGGAGCTTGCCGCTTATACCCGCCTTTAATAGCAATTGGTAGATGCGTACCGTTAAGCGCTCCAATACAATCGGCGAAGAATGGATATCGCTTTGGGTCATCCACAATATCATCTGGCGTAGTATTTTTAGGCAGATTGACGAGCTCCTTATGCAATTTAACAAGCCCAGGAAGAACTGTATATACTGCTCTATATACTAAATCAGCTCTGGCAAAAAGACTATATTAAAGTACGTATTACCTACTCCTTAACTATTAATAGGGCGTGCTGCGTTTCCTTATAAACCAATTGGTATGACTAATTATTAGAAAATATTAGCAGGAATATTAATAACTTCTCTACTGCCGATAGAAGCTTTGTATCCTTTAAGCCGCCGTTGATTTAAAGCCATTCGAGCAACTTCCTAAACACCTCTGGCCGCATCCTCGTCAAATTGTAGAGCCTCTGTGGGTGGCTATAGAGCAATTACGTCGTCCATGACGTCCCCCGCCATACATCAGTGTATTGAGTACGAACGCCGACTGGTCGGATCTGAACGGCGATAGCAAGAATTAAGAAGAGGACATCGTATAGGGCCTACAGTTACTGCAGTAATACCGTTGTTGGTAGGGGTGGTGGCGATGGGGGCATGGTGGGCAATTGGACGGGCGCATAAGCAGAGCTCCAGATTCGACTTGACGATTAACCTGGAAAAAAAAGCTCCAGATTAATCTGACGCCAAGAGCTCAAGTTCAACTACTATATACGGTAAAGCGTGCGAATTTGACGCGGTTGCTGATCTGGAGGAGCTCCAGATCAGAAAGTCGCCAGATTGACCGAACAGTCGCCTCCAGATCAGATTGAGGCTTCAGATCAACTCGGTTCTGAAGCCTCCAGATTCAATCTGGAGCCGCAACCGAACAC
>Ga0307507_10001508_pt1 | contig 51970 bp, 65 predicted proteins | sample 7_EM_MG_FD_207223 | JGI IMG/M metagenome (GOLD analysis project Ga0307507, IMG submission 207223) | Populus trichocarpa ectomycorrhiza microbial communities from riparian zone in the Pacific Northwest, United States - 7_EM | ecosystem: Host-associated > Plants > Roots > Unclassified | place... | reverse complement strand
TTCTCCTGTTCCGGGAGTAATCTGCTTCGATGAGCTGAGGTTGAGAGAGCGTTCAGCACTATCCCTCAATAGGCTAGTGTTCCAGATTTTAAAACGGACCGGAATGTCTTAACAAGTTATGGGATAGGCCGGATAATTCGTTTTTTTTTTTCATAAAACTTCTTTTCCATTTCGGGCTCTATTAAGAATGTCTGCCCTAGCTAGAATCATGACATAGTACAAAAATAATTTTCTTTTCTTCCTCCTCCTGGCCCTTCCCCATGACTTAATCCCTCAAACTCCAACAATCTCTTCGCGCCTTCCTCTTCAAACAACATTCTATCCATTTCCACCCATAGTTCGGTAGGCTTGAGTTCACACCCTAAGTATTGCTGTTCAAATACAAAAGAGCTGCGCAGACTGCAGGGGGTTGAATTGTTTCTATTCAGGCACAAGATGGCATTTATTGGCCTGAATTTTCTCTCGCTTGCTGGTAGGGTTGGAGTGTTGGAGGGTTTGCAATTGGTTGCGCTCTGACTCGGTAAGAATTTACTTTCCAACCATTAATTTCAACTACCGGTACACTTATATTGACTGGACAACGCATAACCGGATTATCGCAAGTCACTCGTGATAACATGACAATTAGACATCTCTTCTTCGAAGTGCTATTCACACCTATAGACTACCTAGTAACCCATCGGGTCATATACTTCCGTATCGAGCTAGACAAAATTACCAGACTATTTATCACTAGTATATTGAACCAAAAATAAAAAATAAAAAAATATATATGAAGTATGATGAAAGGGGATAAGGCAGAAAAAGCAAAGAAAACATTCGTGCAGATTACAAAGTAGCAACAAAACTCTAAGCTCCATCTTCTTTTGTTTTATGACGTGAGTCTGCATTGCCAACCTCCGTTTCCTTGGTCAAGAAGTGGAAGACTGGCACCCAAGCACCAACCAAGTTCATTGCCCTTAATCTTCTTTGCTATTTTGACTTCTCTATCAAGAGGCATATCATAGCCGGTGTGAAGCAATACAAGCATGAAGCTTAGATCCAAGCAGTATTCTGGTCGGTCCAACAACTCGGGCATGGCACCATCAATGGATCGGAAAACATCCCATGAATCCTCACCGCCGCAGACCTTGGCTGCGGTCTCCGTCATTTCCCTCAAGGTAAAGCTGTCTGGCATACCGAGAGGGCGAGTGCGGTCGAAGAAGTACGAGATAATGTAGACATCCTCCTTTGCAAAAGTTCTTGCTAAAGAAGGCTGATGAACTCCGTTGAATGAGCAAGGGGTAAGCCCACACTCTTTGCTTTTCTCGAGAATAGTCTCGGCAAGGAATCGACATTGAGGCATGGAAGGCTCGCTAGGGCCAGTCATGTTAAGCTTGACTTCGTCCTCATCCATCTTGACAGTGACCTCGCGGGACATGCCGGGGATAATGCAAGGGTTGACGATTGGCTTTTTGGCCCAATCCTCACCACCTTCCTTCTTTTGTGTCTCGGCGAGTAGTTTGTGAATAGAGCGACGAGCCTCCATGAGACCATATCCAAGATGAGAATGTTGATAGAGATCGAAGTTGCGTCCACCAAAGTTCAAAGCGTACTTGTGATCCCCAGGCGCAAGATGCTCAGGCATCCCACCACCACTCGAGGGGAAAGTGGGATGGAAGACAATTTGTGTTGATCCACCTCCGAGGTCAAAGATAGCCGCAGTGGAGGTATCCTCGGGACTACCGATCTTGCCAAGTAGATAGTTGGTGGTGATCCAGGCATAGACACCTGAGGGTGTTAGTGAAAATCGAACAACATGTAAGACATGACAGCAAACCTTCATCTCTTCCATCCATGATGGATACGCCGTCATCAGCAACGACCGGGAACGGGTAACGGGTCTCGAGTCTCTGTCTAACAGCATCCAAAGTCTTTCGACTCATCTCTTCACCCAAGAGTCGTAATCCAGCGGTGGCTTTCACAGCAATTGGGGTGCATCCCTTTAACTTATCGGGGACCTCCTTAACAGCTACCTCAAGCAAAGCATCCAAGCTCTTGGCAGCAGCCTCAGAATCCGCTTTGTAAGAGGAGAGTCCAGGATTAATCATCTTGAATCCTTCACTCTCTAATTCGGGGGTGGCGCCACAATTATTGAAACGATAGACATGAATTCTAGACCCAGTAGATCCTGCATCGACCATAATAGCATATTGCACAATAGGCTTCTTCGGGGAGCTTGACCTTGTGCAGCTTTTAGTTCCCGACTCCTCATCGAGGGCGACTTGGCCTTGGCTAGAGGCCAGTGTAGTAGGTTTAGTATTAGGTGTAGCTCTGCTGCTCGAGATATTTCGTGTTTTGTCTGCTAAAAATCCCAATTCATCTAATTCAGTTCGAAACAAGTCCTCTCTTAGATGGAAGATCACACAACTTACCTCCAACATATTCAGAGGTTGCACTGGACTTGTCCTTAGGGGCAAGAAGGAACAGGGCCAGGGCAAAAATAACTGCCACCGACAAGGTTTTTAGCCATCGGCTCGACATGGTTGGAAACGCTGGGTTTGATTCTGGGTGGCGTCCGGATTTCTCGTATCGGTCGTCAGAAGGTCGTAACTGTGAGGATATACTCGAGGATCGTGCAGGTTTACGCTGGAATGAGAAGTGTGACCAGAGCGAAGGCCGTCTTCTCGCGCTAGACATGGAAAGGGCCGAGGAGGGCAAGGTACAGACTGTGAACCGAAAACGGTGTATCAAATCTCAAAGATTAGAGTTTAGAAAGAGTGTGAGAACGTAGTGAGATTCGAAATCATAGGAAATAAGGAGAAGAAAATAAGGAGGAAAAAGTGGAGAGAAAAATAAATAAAAGTGGCCGAGATAACGATACAGATCAGAGATAGCTGGCGACAGGGGATGAAAGGGGGAAGCGTCCGAAAGCGGATGATAAGTTACCCGGCTTGTCCAGAGGGATCCTCATCCGTCTGATGCGGATCAGAAAATGGGCTGGGGTTTTCTTATGATATTATTACTTATTCCTATATCTTCACCCTTGAAGCTTGGGGGTAGACCGTAGGATAGCCTAAGTTACAATTTCTCCGTCTGTTCCCGGGTTTCACGCGCTTTTAGCACAGAAGACGGAGATTTTATAAGATTTAACGATAACAGGAAAAGCCGTTAGTCTTGACCGTGGCTTAGCCAACAAACCTTTGAAGAGGATCTATCAATAGGTATTTTAGGTTGTTTTGCCACTTATCCTTTGCACCGCACGGGGCATCGTAATAGCAACGTTGTTAGTGCACTGTAGTTCAAGTGCTTGAAAGCGAGCGCAGGAATAGGGTTTTCACGAGGCTTGTTTGTATGGTGCCAACTACTAGTACTAGTACTCGTACAGTACAGTGATCGAATTCGGTGATTCTATAACCTATCAACGTTTGATAAATACCGGTATGCCGGTAGTGTCTTATCCTTTAAGAATCCTGAGTGAAACAGTAACGTTCATGTCAAGGTACCAGATTGTGAGGTGGTACCTTACGGTACTCTTCGGAAAGCTGTGTGCGGCTCTTGGTGAGGATAAGGCGACCTTATGTGGCACTGCTATTAGCTTGAGCTACGCTCTAGAAGCTTCCGCACGATGACTCTGCAACCTCTCTTCGCTCCGAAAGGCAATAGACCTTTCTCTCTCCCCACGGCTCCCATTAAATCGGGCAAATTAGGGTCCGAGACTGTTTTCAGTATTCTCCGCTGACCAAACTTCCTCCTTTTCTTCTTCTCGTTTAAACAGGGCAAAGTAAAGCGCACCAAACATTTGGGTGTCTTGACGATATTCTCAGTGGCTGCTCGTCTTTGAAACTCTAATATAAGTCTTGATATGTCCACCGATTCGGGGGAACGCCTGGTGCAACTTTACGTCTATGATTTATCTCAAGGTAAAAACATCACCGGCGGCTGGATGGTCGGGATTTTCTCTGCTAACCACGTCAATACCCGCAGGAATGGCAAGAGAGGTGCGGTTGTGTATCATTGAAATGCTGCTTGTATCATTAACGCTGACAATGTTGTTCTGTTTCCAGATGTCTCTAGGACTCTTGGGTGTTCAAATTGGTAAGGGATCATGTTTATCTGAATGTTTGAGAGACATTTGTGCATCATGCTAATTAAACCCTAGATGCGGTTTACCACACCAGTATTGTAGTTGGAGGAAAGGAGTATTATTATGGTAATATTTTCCTGCTCCCCGCGCATATGGATTAATGGTATTGACTTTCCTCAGGACATGGAATTCAATATTCTCAGCCTGGCAAAACCCATCATGGCAACCCGATGGAAGTTGAGCCTTTGGGGGTAACCGCGCTCCCGGATGACGTAATATTGGGCTACCTTGACTCCCTCAAGTCAATATATTCTCCGGAAGCCTACGATCTATTCGTGCATAATTGCAATAATTTCACTAATGATGTGGCCCAATTCCTATGTGGTCGTGGGATACCAGCCCACATTACCTCTCTCCCGCAGACCGTTCTAAATACGCCTTTTGGTCAGATGCTTAGACCTATGTTGGATAGAGCGATAAGGCCTATCACCACGGCGCCGAATATTCCACCAGCAGATGGAGCTTTTGGCACTGCACCGCAAGGCCCTTCTAGGGTCATAGTGGCAAACTCACTTCACGACCTAGAAACAACCTTGAAGAGTGCTGAATCATCTTGTGCCATTATATTTTTCACTTCCGCTACTTGTCCACCATGTAAAGTTATATACCCTCGCTTTGAAAAACTTTCCTCGGAAGCCGGAGACAAAGCCAAGTTTATCAAAGTCGATATCAGCACATCCTACGGTGTTGGCCAGAAGTTTCAGGTTCCCGCGACTCCAACATTCATGACTTTTCTCAAGGGGGAGAGGGTCGACCAATGGTCTGGAGCAAATTATGGTGACTTAGCGAGCCGAGTTGAAACACTGCTTAAAATGGCATATCCTCGTAATCATTCCTCCCCCTTTAACCTTACCATCATGCGTTGTGCCCGCTGATATCTATTTAGCTCACCCCCATACAAACGTCAATCTCCGTGTAACGCTCAGCACATCCATGAGCCCAGTGACATTCACCAAAGTGCCCCCTCTAGACAAAGTTATCGAGAAACTCGGCCCCACCGGAAAAAATCCCATCGTGGCATCAATAAGGGATTTCATAGCACTTCGAGATTCCCAAGGCGCAATTGAAGCCCCCCTTCAACAGCTCTCGGACTGGGCGACCTTCCTACAAGAATCCTTCACGGGGCTTCCCGCGGCGACACTCTTCCCGCTCGTAGATTTATTCCGAGTGACCCTTTCGGATCCCAGAGTCTCCGGCTGGTTTGCTGAAGAGAAAGGTAATAATCACGAATTATCACTCGGCATTTTTTCGTTCTTTCAAGCTGACACCTGCTGCAGGAAATGCTACAATCAAAGCTATGCTATCTTCTGTTACAAACCACACATCAGTCCCCTATCCCCTCCGTCTCGTCACACTGCAGGCTACTTGTAACCTCTTCACTTCACCCCTCTTCCCTGCCCACTTGACCTCCCCATTCCTCTCGCATCTCGTAATATCATTAGTAACTACCTCACTACTGGATAAATCTCATGCAAACGCACGAGTCGCCGCTGCATCACTAGCATTTAATCTAGCAACACACGTCCAGAAGCAGAGAGCAGTGCACAACGAGGAGGCGCTTCAAGACGTGGAGTTCATGGCGGCGGTTGTAGAAGCATTGAAGGAAGAGAAGGATAGTAAGGAGGTTGTAAAGGGGCTCGTGTTAGCTGTTGCTCTAGTGTCTTATTGCGCACCATTGGAAGGGGAGATATTGGAGTTGTTGAAGGTTCTGGAAGCTGGGGAGGTTCTTAGTGAGAAGGCGAAGGCCGGTATGGGGGAGAAGGCGCTTTGTCAGGAGGTGGCGAAGCTATTGGAGGTTTGATAACTATTAAGGGAGATTTTTTCGGGGGGAATGTTAGATTCTTTGGTTGGCTTGGTTGGATATACATTCCAGATTCCTCTCATGCTCTTTCAAACCCTTTGCAATAGATGAAATACCGAATACTTGTAGAACTAGTTAGTTTTAAATGTTTTTATTTGTTGAAGCTGCTGGAGTTTACATCCCGGTTTGTGGAGTTGTCTGTAACCTAGAATGTATGGCCTAACGTAAGCTTGCTTTTTTTTTTTTAGTAAATGAAATGGCTAGAGTTAGAGAATCCCATCGGCAGGTTCCAGACAAGGATTGCAAAGAATTATAAGTAGTTGGCTTTTCGAATCCTTCCTTCCTCCCCTTCCCCTCTCGCCTCCTCACTCACATCAGGTTCATTTATGCGTAAATGTGAGTTGGTTTATGAGAGTGTAGCAAGTACTCCCTCATACACGCATTCACAAACCTGAGCCGTGGGATTCTTTGGTCTGCCATCATCTAGGGTGCATGCACCCGTCGACTCGTAGTTCCTAAACACACACACACCCCATCAGTCGAAATATCACAGAAAGGCGAGGAAAAAAAGAAAGATAGGGAAAAAGAAGAAAGAAAGAAAAGTAAAAACATACACCCTAAGCGTATAGGTTCCATCCTTCCCCAACCAAATCCCTGCCCTTTCAACAACCTCACAATCAGGGCTACTGGCATGGGAGTATTTCTTCTCGACGCTGACCCCGGAATAGTACCACTGCTTCCCGGAGCGCTCGGTCGGCACGAGGTTATCCTGGAAGACCCAGAGCGTAGTGCCGATGGTGTAGCCATCCGGTTTAGACTCCCCGATGGTCGTCGTGAAGCGGGCATTTTCCGCGCAGGCTTGAAGGATGGTAGTGCTGGTGCTGGTCTTGCAAGCGCCGAAGAAGGAGACGAGTGGGGAAATGCTGTCGAAGGTGCCTATCCAGAGTGGGAAAGTGGTGTCTGCGGAAGGGGTTAGGGTGGTTCTGATGGTGGAAGTGACTGTGGTTGTTCTCCTGGTTCGAGTAGTAGTTCTGGTAGCAGTGCTACTTTCGGACGGGTCAGTGATAGTGATCGGATTGGTGGGATTATTATCTGGTTTAGCCGATGACGGTGGAGCTGTGCTCCTACTACATCGTGAAGTGCCGTTAGCGCTCTGTCGCTCGTTCACATCTATAATTTGCGCTCAAACTTACGTGAGAATGTTCTTGTCTGTCTTGCCTTTATCACCTTTCTGCCATAAAACGCCCAACCCGGCGAACAAGCAGATCACGAGCACGAGTAGAAGCACTATAAGGGCCCAGACACTCTTCTTCTTGGAAAGTCTTTTGGCGCGCTCCTTCCACCCGTCAGGTCCCTGGGGGGCATGTTCGGCGAAGTCAATGTTGATGAGTTCTGGATACGCATTGCTGCCATTGTTGTCGTTGTAGTTGAGGTAGGCGTGTTGGTGAGGGGAGGGTGGAAAGGTGGGCATTTCGACGGGACCATCGTCGAGGGTTGTGGCAGCAGTGGGGGGCGGTGGGGTCCCGCCGCGTGGCAAGGTAGACTAGATGTCGTTAGCTAGCTGGTAATTGGAAAGACAAGAGGGGGGGGATTGCTACTCGACGGAACCACTTCAGCATTGTTAATTATAGTCTAGTGCTAATGAGGAACTGTTTTGTGAGAGTGCGTGGAGAGGATGCATGAGTGGGGAGAAAGCTGTGAGGTGGAAGTTTTTATATTGGCATGAGAATTTGACAGTATGGCCCAGCTGCTGGGTCTTGGTAGGTGGATGTGAGTAGGAGAATAGGTCTTTCATTTGTTTCGTGAGCGAGCCGGGGGGTTTGCCCTTTCCTAAAGTTGGTTTGTTTGCGGGAGGGCTGTTGACCGATTATAGAGAAATTGAAACTGGGAATACTCTCGTGGAATGCATTTATGCCCACGGTATGGTAAGGGTGCTTCTTGATATATTGCTTGCAATGTTTGTGGTGATTGCTGACAATTTTCGAGTAATGATGTGCTCATAAGGTGTCACTCGCGTGCATTTTGGGCTTGTTACTTGTTGGAGAGAGCGTATAACAGGAGGTGATACGGATTCAGAAGTACGGCATCCGGACAAACATTGGTAGCTTCGAACTGCCAGATACTGCTCACCGCCCCCCATAAATGGTGACAAAAGATGAGAAAGTACACAAGAGCCGAACCAAGTGTGAACACCTCTCTCGGAGAAGAGGAGAGAGGGCGATACAAGGAATTGACTTGGAAACTACTAAAGTTAGCCAGGCGGGGCTGGGTAAAGAAGTTTATGATGTAGTGTGGACTGATGGGGTTGCGGGGGAATGACCACTGCGATCTTAGTGATCCTAACTATCTAACCGTTCTTTCTTGGGGGTAGGACGGGACTGACTATAGGATCGGGCATCCTATATAATGCGGTGAAGCTCTCCAATTACCCATAGTCCCTCGCCGTCCCTTGTCATAACCTACAGTCCGGCCCGCCCTTGAACGCCGCTGTATGATTTGGTACTGTAGGACCCGCAGCCCACCCCAAAGACGGCTGTCGTGTAATATTACGATCCCAGACGAATTAAGAGAGGCTGTCTAATCTCATCTAGGGCTCTCAGCAAACCTCCCCGGGCTCTCAGGACCCTTGGGAACACCGTCTCTGCTCTGCGAAACTGTGCAGACATCTCCCAGTTTTGTTTTACCCTTTCCGTGGGTATCGGCTTTTAGCGGGTTGCTTTGTTCCTCCTGGCCTCTATCGTGTTTCTAGTAGTCCATCCCTTGCGAGCTGTATCCTCAAGAATCTAAGGGCCGCATGGTGGCCAGGGGCGGACTGCTAAGAGCCTTCAATCTGACCCGGCGGTATAACATAGTCTGATGCGGTCGCCATGAAAATGCCGAGGCGGCCGTCGCCAAGGAGGCCTACCTCTAGTCGGTTGAAATAAAGTAAGGCTGAAGTAAAACATCCAACACAGTCAGACAGAGTCCAAAATGGGTCTAATTTTGGCCATAAAGGGTTAAGCGAAGGCGTTTTATTGCGAGTTTGAGAAAAGTCTTATTTCAACGTACTCGAGTACTAGCGGCGGGCGAATGATCCTTGCACCAGAAAGATTTCGGGAAGCTGGGTAGGACGACGAGGGACAGCGCGACAGGCTCTGTGTTCCATCTTCTGAGATTTTGTGTCCTTTTTTTTTTATGGTAATGCCTGAGTCCTAGTCTAAGTATGATAGTTGCTTAGTATGGTGCCAGGCATTTGAAATCAACCGAGAACCAACACAAGAATAATTTTCAAAAGTTTTCAACCACAGCCACGTCTTTGGGAAGATATGAATTCATAGAAGTGCTCGGAGGATACCCCTTTCCAATTCTATATTTTTTGATTTTTAATCAGAGCAATATTAGTAAAGATAGTAAAATTTCCAATTACGGTACCCATTTATGGTCATTTTTGAAATGACTTTTGCCAAGCCTCAGTATTTTGAGCGTATCATCAAGCAAAATTTAATGAATTACTCATGAGGGTTGATTTCAAATGCCCTTCCACCATACTCTTTGATATTGAACTTATTATCCTCTCGTTTCATTGCTCGAGTGAAACACTAGTTAACGTGTCCAAGGCCTCCCTCGATTCTTTACTGGGACATTTTAACGCTACGTTTAGAGCTCTCTTTTCGGCCGAAACAGTGAAGGAAGTATGGTAGAAGATCCGCCCTTCATGAAGAGTCAGTAAGCTATCACAATGCACCGGGTCGGAATGGGATACTCCCGGTGGGATTGATAACCCGGACACCCCAAACCCTTCGTAAGTATCAGATATCAACGGAACAAGAGCATTTATTAAAAATCCGGGGCTACAGATTAGTTTGCAGTATCCCAATCACCTAGGAACCCGTTTTCCAAACTCCTAGGGCTTTTTGATAGGCGGTGGGCTTTGTTGTCAAAGTAGCTCGTTTAGTGGTTTTTAGTTTCATTGCCCTTCAATTTCCGGGGTTTTATTCTCATTAGGTGCTCTGGCACGCAAGTATATGATGAATAGAAAAGGATGGCACTGAAAGAAGGGGCTTAGGCCAGATCGAGCCTCACCAATCGTAAGCACCGCAAACTGTTCGAGCGTGTCTATCATAAATTGAGCCGGTGAGCCGAATCTAAAGACCAGCCTGTCCCGATCTACCCGCAGCTCGCGCCAAACGGTGATCCTTGATTAATAAAATATCCGGACATAAAAATGCCCCGCAATTAATGTTTATAATACGCTAAAATTCGAGGATTCTGGCTCTTTTATTTCCGGGCGCTTTACGAAGTGGGAGCATCCAAGTCGACCATCGCCTGGGAAGGAAAGGGCTTGTCTCCGTATATCGTAGTATCATACTTGTACTTTGGCTAATATCATACCGGTATACTGTGCTCAAGTGTACCCGCCCGGCCGAGTTGAAGCCGGACATCCCATACAAAGTGTCCGGCTTTAATTTGGCTGCGTGAGTACGGCATCCTTCTAGATAGTGGGAACCTTAGCATAGTTACCCCTTCCTGGATCAAGGCTTCATTTCTTTTTCTTTCTTCATTCTTTTTTTCATTCTTTCGTTTTCTCCCTCCCCTATTAGCCGTCCTCTACCGTAGTGATATTAACAATCAAGGCGGTCACGTGGGGCCACGCGGATCCGACCTCAAGTCCACAACCACAACTGCCGACGTTTTTTATTTCTAATAATATTATTCGCGCGAGAGATTTGTAGATTTCATATCAGTAGACTGGCTTAGGGCAACCTTCCGCTAGAACCGGTAGTATGGCAGTACTATACTAAGAAAGCATTTGTTTTCTATCAGATTCTCTCGCTTTTTTCTTATTACCCCCTAACTGTCCTCTTATAAAAGGCGTCGGGTTTCCCTCTCGTTGTAGATCCCATCACCGCACAGTTCTTTACAGCTTGCTACTTCAATACTACTTGTTTTACTCTTATACTAGTTCGACCTCGATCGCCCCTTGAATCCTATACAACCACAATGACCGTTCTGCATCCATCAGTTGCTAATGGCTCCAAGGCCGGCTCCAAGCTCTTTACCCCTCTCAAGTTGGGGAAGATGGAGTTAAAGCACCGCATTGTTATGGCTCCATTGACGAGAACCCGCTCACCTGAGCACATTCCTGACGAAAATGTCGTCGAGTACTACAGGCAGCGGGCCAGTGAGGGTGGCCTCCTGATCACAGAGGCTACAAACATCTCCGTTATGGTGAGTTTTCATGATTGCTCAATTCGAGGGGTATCTCCATTCTGACAGGTACCGCAGGCCGGAAACTACCACGATACCCCTGGAATCTTTACTCCTGAACAAATCCGCGGCTGGACGAAAGTGACCGATGCTGTTCATTCAAAGGGTGGGTTCATCTACTGCCAATTGTGGCACGTTGGAAGAACGACCCCTCCTATCAACTTGGGCGGAAGAAGCCCGCTTGGGCCCTCTGCCACCAAGTTAGAGGAACACAAGGTTTTCTTCACCCGAGAGGGGCCAAAGGACACTGTCACTCCCAAGGAGATGACCGTTGAGGAGATTCAAGACACAATTTCCGATTACGTCCATGCCGCCAAGTGCGCAATCGCTGCCGGCTTCGACGGTGTTGAAATCGTAAGTTCTTCCCCCGCACCACAGAAACACACGCACTAACACTCCCGGAACACAGCACGGCGCAAACGGTTACCTCCTTGATCAGTTCATCTCTGACAACATCAACATCCGCACTGACGCTTACGGTGGCAGCACCGAGAACCGCGGTCGCATCGTCCTTGAAGTAGTCGATCGGGTCGTCGCTGCTATTGGGGCCAACCGCGTTGGAATCCGTTTCTCCCCATTCGGCTTCTTCCAGGGCACCAACACCTCCGACATCCACGAGCACTATGGCTACGTCGTAGAGAACGTCGGAAAGAAGGGACTCGCATACGTGCACCTCGTCGAGCCGCGCTCGGAGTTGACCATGGACGGTGAAAAGAAGACGAAGAAGCTCCTCGCTATTGTTAAGGCAAGGGGTATTCCGGATAAGGATGTCGTAGACTACCTCACCCTCAAGCCCTTCAAAAGACTCTTGAACGGAACCCCTATGCTCACTGCTGGAGGTTTTGACGATACTAATTTTGAGAGTGTGGTTGAGAATGGTGGGGCCGAGGGGGTTGTCTTTGGTCGTTACTTCATTAGTAACCCGGACATCGTCGACAGGTTGAGGAATGGATGGCCTTTGGCTCACTATGACCGTAATACTTTCTGCGCTTCTGGACCTGCTGGATACATCGATTATCCTACATATGAGCAGGGTACTGCTGAAAAGCTGGCTAGTGTAAAGATCTAGAGCTTATTTTCTCTATTTTTGTCATTTTCTTATTCCTTCTGTACCCTTTATTTTCGGCTGGGATATGATAGACTGTAATACCGGAGGATTTCATTTCTGGGCTGTGGACTGATAGAGATTAGAGCTTGTTTTGCTGTGTGTACCTTTTTGCATTAAGATAGAACGAAATGTCATAAATTTAAAATATTGTCACAATTTTTATCTATTCTTGGGAATTCTTAGACCTTTAAGGGGGTTTCTTTTGTTTAGTGGCCCCCGCATAGCAATATCACGCAGGCCAATCATTTACCAGATTACTACTCATAGTATCATACCTGGTACGCCAAGTGAAAATACCGTAATCCCTACCTCGCCACCCACCGACACAGCACAGCACTCTACTCGAGTACGGTACTAGTACTACTACGCTAGTCTACCGTCTCACCATCTCGTAAGCACATCAACCCCCCCTTCCCAGTGTAAGATTACTCGTAGATGACCCGGAAGAGCGGGGGGTTTTTTTTTTTGTTTGCTTTTTTTTTTGGATAGGTTGGGGTAAAATGGTGAAGAAAAGAAAAAAACATAAATTTTTATGGTATGGTTTATGTACTAGTATACCGCCATTTTGGCTTAATGATCGTTTTAGTTTGAGTTGTTTGGGTAGAGGGCCTAGGAGTGATTTCCGACGAACGATGGATATGGCGTTTGGCTGTTGGTGGCATTGTTGAATTCTTTAATGATAATATAGTTTCTATGCTTGAGGGAGGATAATTGTCACACTCCTCACTCTCCAGATTCTAGCTATATACCAAAGTAACCCAAGCTCGGATACCCATGTATGTATTATACTCGTCCTATCCTCCATCCATCCCTCCCTCCCTCCCTCCCTTCCTCTAGGGAATGGGATGGGAAGGGGAGGATAACACTGTACAGGTTCGAAAGACATTATATTCGAGAACCCAAGGCAGAATATCTAGTTATCGTTGATCCAGTTGACATATAAAATCGAAATCCCTTTGATAATCCGGGACCACCAATGTATTGTATAATAGAGAAAATCGCAAACTGCGGGTTCCAAGTTATCAAGTCATGATTTCTCCGGGTTAGCATCCGATATTAGGCTACGTATGTACTCCTCATCCTCTGTGCTCAGCTCACGGTTTACGAGAGTGATGGTGAGAGTTTGTCTGAGGGGTGTCGGGGGTGACGGGAGCGGGTGCTAATTTCGACATTGGTAGCACAGATGACAGTATTCGTAATGCGCGAATGATAATGAGATAAGCTACGCGCGAGAAGGTTGGGTCGTAGACTTGTGAAGACTTGTAAAGCTACCGGAGCATGTTTGAGGAGGGTATACTGATAGAGTATCAGTGCATCGCGCTTTGCTAAGACAATACATTCACCCATATCCGCCTTATCACTAAAAAAACGCTATCTCAAATTACTTCTACCAACACAAACAAGCCCAACAATAATAAGCGCACCTAGTAGTAGAGAAACTTAACCGACGAAAAAGAAAGTGAAAATAAAAATAAAAAGCTATAATATATATACTAAAGAATCTCCTCCATCTCCCGATTCCTTCCCGCCTTGGGCACTATAGCCGGTAGTATCAGTATCCTACAAGAAAAACTATTTGAATCCGCTGAAAAGGAAGAAATAAAATGAGGAAAGTGGGGAAAAAACGGCTAATTTCATATCCCATCTCTTAAAGTACAATCATCAGATCATTCCGTTGCAATTTCTCCTCATCAAGATTAGGATAAAAAGGCACGAGGCAGTCCGCACTTTGCACGTATGCATTATTGTACAGTCTCCAGTACGGTGTCCGGACCTTCCTGGCAGGGTGGAAGAGGCCTGCCCATACGTAGTTCATGACAAGGCCAGGGCCAATAGCCATTCGGATGGCATCAATCGCTTCAATGATTCGATCAATAACGTGCGGAGATGTCTCAAACATATTCGGGTATAGCAGGTTCAATAGATGCATCATAGCATCCTCACAGCCTAGTCCGACCACGCCCAGCGCAACGTGCTTCACAACAGAAGCCGCAGTTTGGCGGTGGACTTGGTCACGGTCGATTAGTGCGTCCTCGAGAAGTGGTGTAACAGCGTAGACGTAATCCTTCGCCATCTCGCCAATGTACTCAAATAAGAAGGAAAGGGATTTGAGGACACCGTTCTGGACATTAAGCTCCGGTACTCGGTACTCGTTCATCAAGGCTGGAAGTACGGTAAAGGGAGCACAGGTCTCGGCGACAATACCGATGGCGACGGCAGTACAAACACGGGACTGACGTTCCTGAACACGGAGATTGTTGAGTAAGGTCGCAAGAACGTCTTGGGGACCGATGGCTTTGGCAATGAAACCTAAATTAAAGATTAATAACCACACGAGTATGAATAGAAATAAATTGCTTACCAAAAGTGTTATTCGCTGCTCTTCGGATACCCTTTTTGTGTGCTTTTAACATGTCTAGCAACTCAAAACAGATTCGCATCCATTCCCTCGCACTCACAAACTCGGCACCTCGATCCGCGATTCTGCCTACCAAATCAATAGTATTCTCTTGGACCTTTTCATGTCGATTCCGCAAAATTGGCGTCAGGCGAGGAAGCAGGTCCTTGATTGGAGGCTGCATGCTGTTGATGCCTACAACTGTGACAATAGACCTTAGAGCTCCAAGAATTGAACCCAGGACTTCGGGATACTCTTCTCCTAGGTACTCATATAGAACAACGCCTAGTTTTCCCATCAAAGCATCTTCGCCGCATTGTTTCTTTTTGCTCCCGGGTCAGCTATGTTCACAATATAAAAGTTTAAGGGAAGGGATGAGCATACCATGACAACAGCAATCCGTGAGATCAAGTCCGCACTTTGTTGGCGGACGGCAGAGCTTTTATTGTTCAATCTCCAGAGGATGGTACTCACGATCTGCGGCAAGTATGGTTTACACCTGGTGCCCAACGCATTAACCACAGTACCGAACCCGTTCAACATAACCACGTCCTCCATAGTTTGCTCCTGGAAAGCGAATAAAACACCATCCACGAGTCGCTCCTCCAAACGTTCACCAATGTCAGCAGCGCCAAGGGAGGCAATGACCTTCTCAACACTCTCCAGCGTCATCTTACGATACGGCTCACTCTCATCCTTAAGATGATCAACGATCCTCTCAATGATCTCTCCACATCCGACCTTTTGGCCAAGGTCAACTGTAGTTTCAACCACCTGTCGATAATTTCGTTTGTCCAGGGCCATGCGCCGAACCCAGAAGGCTTTGAAGAACTCAGGTAGCACATTTTCCTTCAAGTACGCCGCCGTCACACCCTCTGTCCCTGCACATTGGCTGATAACCTTCAGAACGACTTTTTTCATTTCCTCATCTGGACTCTGGAATTCTCTTAGTAGGATCTCCATTACTTCTGAGGTGTAATAATTGGCATATTCCTCGTCCATGAGTGGGATAATATAACCGACTGCCTTCAAGAATCCAGCTAATCCTTTCCCTCGCTGCTTCTTTGCACCGGTCCATAGGGGATTGAGAATTGTATCAAAACTCTCGATACCGTAAGGGCTTGCGGCCTCGGCCAAGGCAGCAATAGCCAAACTAGTGACTGTTCTAACCTTAGCTTGCTCGTCCTCCAAGTTGGGCCCGATACAATCCACTAATCCTTTAAGATGGGGCAAAATGGCACAACCCATCAAAATGGGAATCTGCTGAACAATCTTGACACCAGTGTGTCTTGCTTGCCAACTCTTCTTACTGCGGCAGACAGCCTTCAAGAATGGCAACAACGCTGGTATACCGAGGGCGGAAGCTACTACGGCGAACGCTCGAGCTGTAGTGTTACGAACGTATTCGTCTACATGGTCGATATCTGGTCGCATTGTCGAAATCATATGAGCCAAACCAGCGGCCTTTGAGAGATTGCTGATAATCTCCCGTCCCTCGACTCTCGCATAGTAGTCCTGATCAATCAGAAGTGGCTCAATGACGACCAAGATTTTATGCACATACGGCCTAACAAGGTCATCCAGCTTATAGAGAATACGATCAATGACCTTGACCAACAAATGTCGTTCCTGGTCTTCAAGTGTCTTCTCCATGAGCAAAGGCAAAATCTGGTTGAATAACGGCCCTGCACCAAATTGACGAGCATTGTCAGTAAGTTGGCGAAGAGCCGTCTTCCTCATTGGTGGCGTTCCGTTCTTGACTTTCAAGAGTAAACGCATGATTTTTCGTTCCTTTAATTCCTCGACAGTCATGGAGTTCTCGTCTCCGCCGTCGACGAGCTTTCCAAAATAGACCATATCCTCGGCTTTGAAGAACTGGAGATCACCGACTCCGGGAATATCCGTGGGCATCTGTTTCCCCAGGATCCTGGCATTCTCAGGTTCCTGCATCATAAACCCACCGATTCCGGAGGATGATGCCATGGGGGCGGGAGTAGACATAAGTTTCCTAGCAGGCGTGCGGATAGGTGCGTATCCTGGAGGAGGCTCAAGAATCTTGTATCCTTCCTTTGGCAGCATTTCATCCAGCTCTTCGTCAGACAAAGGGGCATTCCTATCGCCATGGCCAAAAGTAATCGGCAGCGAAGGTACCGGTGTCGCACTGACAGTGGGATGGATAGGCGTCACTAGTCCCTGGTTTCCGACTGGTGTAGCAGCAGTAAGTGAGGGTGCCTGATCCCATCGAGAACGCTTTACCATTGGTGTCGCATCTGGTGCAGCAGCGACGTCCCACCTGCTCGATCGCTTCTTTGAACTGTCCTCCTCTTTTACTACTACCGCATTATCATCAAGGCCAACATCCCATCTCTTTTTCTGTAAGTTTGTTAGCAAAACCTCGTAGGGTATAAGGCTAGAGCAAGAGCTGAAAGGCATACCCGCTTCCTTGTCCCATCGGTCGCTTCATCTCTGTTCTCTGTATCAGCCTCTTGATCCTTAAGAGTAGCCTCATGTTCAACGCCATCCATGTCGCCATCTCCGTTTTTGAGCTTTTCCTCAATCTGCCTCCTAACACGTTCCTCCTCCCTCTCAAGTTCCTTTTCCAACATAACCTCCCGGTAGCTCCGGCCTTCACCCTCTGCCCCATCGCTTGCAAACGCGTCCTTCCGCGTTGGCGTCAACTGTCTTTGAAACCTACGCTTCTGGTAATCCGTCTCTCGGTCCGCGATTTGACCCCCTTTTGCCCTTGCAGACATCGGGTCCATATCATCGTCACCAGCATTCACAAACTCGTTCATAATTTCCTTAGAAGCAGTGTACTGGCCCACCAGCCTCCGTGTTCCATCACCCCCTTCCATATCCACATCATCGTCATCATCGTTCGCGGGAATCGACGTGTTGTAACCAGCGAACTTGTCCCCATTCGCGCGATCGAACAGTGTAGTATCAAATGTATCAGTCAAGGCCACCTTCGTAGAGTTATCCTTGCGCTGCGTCGAAGGGTCAAAGGCTTTCGACTTTGATTTCATTGCATTGCGCTCCTGCTGCATGCGTTTGATCTCCTCGAACTCCGCTGTCGATGAGGTCAGTCTCGAGCAAGGAGGAAAAAGGCAATAAGCGGGGAGAGAAAGCTTACCATCAGCCATCGTGAGAAGTTTAAAGGGAGAAAAAAATCAGTAGAAATAATGAGCGAAAAGAATGACAAAGTGTTTGCGGATGTAGTTGGTTAGCGGTGCGTTGAGCGGAAGCGGTTGATGGTTCGGGAAAATTTCACGCCATCAAAGTGGCAACGGGCTGCAAAGTACTCGAGTACTGTATTTGGCCCTTGCGGAGATTTTCGCGTGCTGTTACCCGGCCTTCGCACGAGCTAAGCTCCCCTATTTTCTCAGAGCTTCGGCCTTGCACTAAACCTACAGTGGGGTCATTTCCGAGGGCACAATCGAGAAACAATAGTCTCCGATAGCGACCTTCTAAACATAATTCTTCGCCAACAAACTCCTCAGTTTGCGCATTCTATTTTAAATTTTGGATTTCGGGTCCAATTGTAAAAGTCAGACTCTAGTTACTCACACCTCAAGGTGCTTTGAGATCACCCGGTTCCCAGCCCTGACCCCCACCGGTATGAAATTCTCCGGGAACATTATATACAGTACCCGTACCAGTAGGTAGGATCAGCCCTAATTGTCGATATCCCTCCCAGATTTCGATGTTTCAAACTCGCCAAACAGCGTTTAAAACCCGTCCAGTCGGGCAGCCTACCGCTATAATAATATCACAAGATAAAGTAACCAAGCCTTTGCTTACGTTTAGGGCTGAGCTTGGGCGGAAATTTTTCGCGCTTAGTGGCTTGGGGGAAGTATGAGGAGAGTGCCAGATTTCGCCTTGTCCGCAGGAGCCTGTTTGGCAAAAACGGAAGGAAAAACAACCTTTCCGTTTTTTGACTGTTTCACCTGTAGAAACAGTTGTTTCAGAATTTTTGGAACGGAAGGGAAACGGTCATCTATATGGGACAACGGAACGGAATTATCGTATCCAGGCCATCGTTCTCTCATCAGTTCCGGCGAGCCATAGAATCATGGGTGTAATGCCCTTTCCGGCATCCCATTGCACAGTAAAATATTGAAAAATAGCATACCCCTCGAAAACAAAATAACTGCTCGAACTTAAACATAATTGATAATATAGAAGGAGATATTTCCCTCCCTCCCTCTATAAGGCATATTCAAGTAATGTATGCACAGTGTTATGGAAGCTAAAGATCTCTCCCACAGCTCTAAGTAGGATGCTCTAACAACCCAAACGGAGTATCTTGGTATGGCGCACTTAATTGTTTGCCACCAAGTGTTTAAAAGCAGTACCAGTGCGTTGATCTCTCACCCCATAGTGGGAAGTATTTACTCCGACCAGCTAAGATAAGGAAGCTGGATGAGCCCAACAGCTCGTTAGATATGCCCACCTCTGTGAAGAATACTCACGATTTTCCCTTCTTTTTTTTCCTTCTCTTCCATCACTCACGACGAACCCCCAGTATCAAACAGAAGTTCTCAAAACCTCCGGATGTTGTGAATCATGCTATGATACTCCATAAAACTTGTGAAAAGGTACTAGTGATAGTTTTAAAACAAAGCGGCCAATTTACCTGACCATTGCCATACTGTATAGCAGATATAACAGCACATGCTAGTATAGAATCCTACATGCTCTATTCCGCTCACCTTTATTATAGCTCCCTGTATCTACTTCCCTATAGCAGAGATAAAGCCCCCTTTTGATTAATTATATCATTAAAACGCTGGGAAGCTATTATGCCCACCTCCTCCAATATATGTCACTGATGAGAAACCGGGCGAGCAAGGACATGAGTTATATATGTACATCCCACCATATACAGCCAAACCACGTCAAACCCATCCCCCACCCCCTCCTTTCAATACCTCTTCAGTCACAACCTCATCACAACCAATCACTCGAGATGTGAACCCAGCCCAAGTGTCCTGATAACTTCGGTATATATGACATAGGTCCGGCAGCTCTTCCAGTATTCTTCTTTTTCCTACCTTCTATGGCGGCACAAGCCAGCAAGCCAGTCAGCAACCCTGGGGAGTAAAGTACGTATGATATGCGCTGGCAGGTACCCGTTGATTTCAGGGGAAAACTCTAGAAGCACTCCGCGGCTGGTGAGTTCCAAGAGTGCGGTATCCTAGGGCAGAGTAGAGTGTGCAACAATGTGCTGCACGTTTTTTTTCCACAGTTCGGTATGGATCGTCTCTAGGTCCGATCCAACTTAACAGTCTAATTTTCCGAGCCAGGGGTTCACAGTACAGAGCTCCTGTGAGCTAGTTCCCGACTTCCGTGGGGGCGTAATGTGACTGCAGCACTCACACGTACAGTCCAGTACGGTATAATTTCTATAGATCTGGTACGATACGGTCTCGAGTGATTAGTGAACAGCTGTGGCTCGAATATTCCATCAAGTGATAGCATCATTAAGCATCTACCAAACGCAGTGGTGTATATACCCCAACGCTGGTTATTCTGGATGGATCCAGCACAGAGTTTAGAAACGGCGCACCACGGCACAACACCAGAGCTTCCATAGACTTCCCAATTCAAGATCCTCCCGCTTCCGCACACTATGCTTGAATTTTGATCGCGCGTGTAGCTGCAATAACGGGAACACGCAGGTTCACCCCTCTGGCGAGAACCTGTAAGACGGGACAGGATCTGTGGATCCATCGCAGGGGTCAAATTCTTGGGTATAAAGAGGGAAGAAGAAAGCATTGACAGGCCCTCTTCAGCAGTACTATCAAGGAGGGTGTAGATGGATAGATGGATGCACCAAAGCGGTGGCCTTCCCAGTCCTAATCACTAGGGTGCTTGCAAAGTACAGGACCTGTCTAATGAACCATATGGGATAGAAGATAAATCCTTTGGAGGTATTATTCTCCTGGAGGAAGGGGGAAGGGGGGGGGGATAGCAAGGCTCAAGCAGACTCAACTTCTCTCATTATGTTCGCCCACACAATTGGAGTATCAACAGAGGGCCGTCCGCTATGTGCCATGCATTGCCCATTGGAAGTGTGAAGGAACACACAATACCGGCAGAGCCATTCAATCCCAAGGTAGAGAACGCGTTTTTCGAGTGGATCCTGCAAGATTTGTACCGGGGGCTTTGCTTCAAGGTTTCGCATCAGGAGTCAGATCCTGGCAATCTTGCTGGCCCAAAACCGTACTGCCTCACGCCCAGAGCCTTTTCGCAAGCTCTCCATTGCGGAATAATGTACTTGAGTAGTAGTACTAGTACAGCACTCGAGCACAGTTCCGCAAAAAACCTTCCATGAACTTTTTCCAACCCTGGGCTGAATACCAAACAGCCGCCACCAAAACCTAACCTCCCCCTCCCTCCCTTTGCAATACTGGTATCATACCTGAAAAGGAATGGGAAAAATGGAAAAACCTTGCCCATCGCGTCATGGCAGCAAACTTTTTCATCATTTGACTACGGTAAAGTGCCAGTCACCACCGAGCGCGTAATGTCAATCCAATACTATCCTACGGTACGCACCGGTCCAGAGCGTGCAGAAAGAAAAAGAAAAAAAAATCTGGGTAATCCAAGCTAAGCTAAGCAAGGCACAAACGCACTAGACGAAAAGAGAAGAAGAGAAGGAAAAAGGTTGCTATTATGGCATCACAGATCACTCGGCCCGAGCACGACACAGGAGCTCCTAATTGCGGGTAGGTGCTACTGACCGCTCGGGTACATGACGCCACATCGCCGTTTGGGACGGGGAGGGGCTTGTTGTGGAGGTACGGTACAGCAAGTGGTGGTACTTGCGCTACAAAAATGCGAGGGTACCCGTAACAGGAGAGAGACCTGCAGTTGGAGTGAAGTCAGTTGCCGTTAGGTGCAGTGATACCGTGTGGATGGACTCTGCTTGTATCATACTGGTACCGGTAGTCTAGGAGCAATGTGGAAGCGCACTCGTACGCCAGCGCGTGATATTGCAAAGGAAATTTTTCTTTGCTGGCTGGGTTCGCTAAGGTTTTACTTTACTCGAGTAAAGGACATGCCGGGAAGTCGCTGGTGTTGTACTCGTGCAGTGAGAACTTTAACTTTTATGCTGCTGCACCCCGTCTCAAACCTTGTGGTGGGACGGTTTGTATGTATCATATTCGCATAGCTTTGTCGACTCTCCGCCGCCTTGGGTCTGGCAGTAGGATTCGGGCTGCCGGTACTGTAAAGGCACAACAAAGAAAAAGATAGAGGATACCAGCAGTCTACAGTATCTCAAAGCTCGTACAATATGATACATCAACAGACAGCATAGCGAAAAGTTAATTCTAGCGTTCTGGATAATAACTAATGTTTGCTTGCTTGCTTCTCCCTCCCGAGGCGAAGATCTCTCCTCTTATAGCTCCCGAACCTCGAGGATCTGCAGCAGTCTTCTTCGTGCATGGCAATCACCTACAAAAAAAGTTTACCATTATGCATGAACGATCAACTTCGAACATGATTACGCCCCTAACTAATATTGCCTTGTCCTTAGCTGTGGTTTTCCTCGAAACTTTTGTTCGACGGATGAGACACGCACTTGTGACAATAGATACGATAATGGGCCTCTGCGTTGTGCAAACGCTGCTGCGACAGCAGTGTTACAGCAAAGCAACTGGATTAAGTGTGGAAACCTGACGGTGGATTATTGTAGAGGTAGCTTTAATTCGCCCATGGGAGACCACCACGCCCAAGAGCTGAAATAATTATCAGCTGGCAATATTTCTAAGACCACCTGAACCCCCTTACTACCGTGGTGCATGGAAGGACCAAGTTAGATCCCTAAGCCGAGAATCGCGACCAAAATCCAGTAAGGTATCGGTACCCGAAATCAGCCTTACAAGAAGACCTTCTGCCGATATCTTACTTGTGATTCGGTGTACCGCATTGCGCTGGGTACGGTAGCTCGCAATCAAAGCAAAAGCGCTCAATTATCCCTCGTCCGTATAACAATAGTGATACGCTACCATACGGCAAATTACTTGCACGATACCAATACCGAACCACAACCCGCAGCTATAGTTTCTAATTTACTACCCGTACTGGTACTACCGGTATTATAACCCTCTCATTCAATCTCACCTCATTTGCTGCCGCCCGCACTTGGGTCGGTTGGTCGGTCGGGTTTACGAGACGGCATTTTTATCTTCGGATAGGATGCTAGTACCGGTAGTGCACCTCGCTCTGGCGAGGTCTAGAATTCCCCCGAAATGTGCTCCTTTTTTTTCTTTTGACCCGTGTGTTTAGAACGAGAGGAAGCGGAAGGGTAAGTGCAGTTTATCAGCCCTGCTAAGTTGTTGTGTGCGGTCGGCGTGGTGTGGCATGGCTTACTCTGACGGTCGGAGGCTGTGGGTTCCATGGTTAGCTGAAGCATGGTGAAGCCGCTACACGAGTACGGTTGGAGTGGTATGGCGATGGTGGGTTCGTGGCCATTGGTATTGGTAGTTAAGCAGCCAGTCGACCAAGTAGGCGCTTGCGATACTATAAACGACGAGAATTGGCTTGCGGTCACTAGAAGCGTAAGTGGAGGATAGAGGATGTGCTTTTATGGAACTATACCGGTAAGTGCCGTTCTGCCCTGCGATGCTTCTATTTGGTGGCCTATGATATGCAATAACAATTCCTTTAAATCTAGTCCAATAGTGCTTCAACACTGTAAGCACTGCTCCGACAGCACCTCTTCGAAAAGCCTCACGATGAAATACAGAATATACACTTTATACTCCGGACTATTTAATTTGGGATCTCCTGTCGCTCATTGCACCGCATATGAGAACAGCAGATTTGCGGTAGACTGCCCAATGAACTATCTAAAGTTACTCTAACCGCGAAACGCCTTCCGAAATCACAGATACTCACTCGGTGGGAGACTCTTATAGCCTGGCTTACATTGTCATCATGAGTTCACTAATACTTACCCTCTTCCTAGGATTCCCCGCCTAACCCACCCGATCGACAAGATTGATTGCGTTTGTACAACCTACAGGTAAACAAACCTACTGACTAAGTCAACCTACAGAAGCACAAACAACCCAACAGCACAACCGCACCTCATGTTGAACCAAAACCACAATCGATAAACTACCGTACCGATGCAGTATCACACCATTCCCAGACGGATTACAATACCGGTAACAGCACGTTCGTCCCAAATTTACCCTTTCCCCCTCCATCGTCAACTCCATTCCACAGCACCACACCGCACCGCACCGCACAAAAAACAAAAAAAACAAAAAGCTAAACCTCACCACAGGAACAAGTTCCCCTCGTGCACACCACCACGAAGTCCCATTCGCTCGCTTTCCAACCCAGGAAGGTAAATTTACGTAATGCACTCCCTTCTTTTCTTTTTTGTTTTTACCAATTTTTTTTTTTTTTTCCCCCCTCGAGCACCGAGGCGAGACAGACAGACAGACAGGCGTGACGGGGAAAGGAAAAAAAAGCTTCGGCCATCTCCTCGTGGCTCCTCGTGGCTCCGCGGAGCTACAATAGTGTTGTTTACTAGGGTTGTTTTGTGCCAAGGAGTGGAAATTTTTTTGGGTTTCTCTGCGAGTTACGGCATTGGGGATTTTGTTGGCTTGATTTGGAAAGGGGGTTTTAAATTTAGTTTAATTCAATTTAATTTTTTAATTTTATTGGATTGTTTTGCGGGTTTTGTACCATATCGTGGAACGATTCAGATAATTGTGGTGTGACGTTGAGTGATGATGATGATGATGATGGGTTCACTTGTACGAGTATTCGCATTCACGACATCTGAGATGGGATGTTTTGATCGATTTATTATTATATTGGTTATGCTAACCTATGCTCTGCTCGGACCCTTACTACCGTACGAGTACGGTACTGGTACTCGAGCACTGCACTTGCGCTCAACCAACTCAGAGAGCGCATCGCATCATGGGTCTCTCCTTCCCTTCCATTCCCTCTCCTTCCCAACTCCGGCCCACGATGCCTAAGCTGCGGGGCGGACGCTGTGCATCTAAATTACCTAACAACTTCCCACAAATCCACGGCAAGAGTTGGCCAATTCAGCCCGTCGCGACGCACCTCGTGACGACAGAATTGGACAAAATAGAATGCAAGCCCTAAATGAACAAACGAAGCCTTCCTCCTGCCTACCCGCGAGCCAGCCTTCGTTCGTTGAAATGCTCGTTTCCATTCCTGGCTTTTTATGGATGGGCCAAGTGCTGAATTCGTGATGAAACAAAACGAACAACAAAAAAAAGATGCGAAGCGAGTAAACGATACCGGTAGACGGATGGATGGGGGTTATTCATTCCACGTAGCCCCTTTGTAGAGTGATACCGGTATTGCTTGAAACTGCGTTCAATTGGAGTCTACGGTACCACGGGTACCGTATCATACTGCACGTGGTATGGCTGAGCACAAAGCTTTTGTGAGGGTGCAGGACTCGTATGGGAGGGGAGAGAGAAGTGAGAGGGGTTCGATGGGATGGCGTCAAGTGCACGTTGCAGCACGGCCTTCTATGAATCCGAGTCACTGTCTACCCACTCGCCCTACGCAGCAGGGAGAAGGGAAGAAGGAAGTGAGGCTTGGCCCGATTACTCCCCGATTGACAGCGGTGTGCCGGTCAACGAGAATGCCGTAGTGTAGTTTCCTGAGTCAGACGACCGACTAACCAACCGACTGACGAACGAGAGAGCAAGCAAGCGCTCAGTTCCATATGGTAGGGTGTTTTGCCTCACTCGCTCCCCGACCGGGCAAGTCTTTCCTTTCCTCTCCATCTGCCATCGCCACAGCGATGGAAATGTCAGAGAGAGCGAGAAATTGGGATGCAGTTGCTCTTAGGGGATCCATCGGGGAGGGAGGAAAAAGCAAAGAAAAAAATGGCATGGCTGACAGCACCTGTTTATTTTGGTCTCCCGTTTTGAGATTTCTCGTGATGAATGACCGTGGAATGGCGCAGGGTTGTCGTTCTAGCCGAGCCGAGGAGAACCATACATCATACTGTGTGGTATAGTACGGTATAAACCGTATGCTATTTTACCATTTGTTGTTCCTAGCGGAGGGGAATTGTACTGTATGTATGGGGAAAGGCAAATTGCGGTAATTGATTGATATTGCATACCGTACTCGAGTTGCGGTACGCCCATGTGGTACTGTAGGGAGAGATCTGATGGCTCAGTTTTTTTTTCCCCTTCTTTCCTCCCCTTTTCTCCATTCTTTCCTCTTCCTCACCTAATATTGACTTGGTCTAGGGCACCTGGAATGCACAAATTGGACTGCACTGCACTCCGGTACAAGTACACCCTAGCCTTCTCCTTCGGGAGGAGACAAGAGTGTGAAAGAAAAAAAGGAGGGAAAAAGAAGGAAAAAGGAAAAAAGGAAAGGCGGTTCCCTTGTTTGTATGGTTCTTAGCGGCGGGAACTAACTCTGAGGGGAAGAAAGTGTTAGAGAGAACAATTCCATACGTAATGAAAAACCTGGGGTAGTTTAGCGGGACTACCGTAACTGTGCTCGTACCGGTACCTGTCCTGCACTGGCAAGCCTTTTTTTTCCCTAGGGTTGTACTATACCGGTACTTGTATTTTTCTCATTGACGTATTCCCATGGACGGGGACAGCCGATAGAACGCGGTACCTTGGGGGGAATGAAATTTTTTTAACTGATTATTGTTTCTACTTGTAGCTAGGTCTTGCTGTGAAGAGTGAACGGGGAGAAGGTTTTAGAGCTACCTTGTAACGTATGATGCCTGGTTGGTACGAGTAGGTACGGTAACCTTACCGGTGGAAAACCCAGCATCGTGACCTCCTGCAGAGGTAATAATGGGTGGTGATGATGACCATTACTGTAATGAGGCTACTCTTACCTGCCTTGCTGTTTGAAGGCGACCACACACACAGACGCACACACACACACTCTTTGTTGATGGCGGTAGCTTAAATTCATTTAGCTAGCTATGATATCGTGATCCGCACTTCTTTTTTTTCTTCTCTCATCTTCTACTCCCTTACGTGTACTATTGTAGTCCACACAGCTATATAGAGGACTTCATCCCTTTCATAGATCGTAGCCTACCGTAGCTTCCGTTCCAAAAGCCTTTTTATTACCTCCTGCTTCCTGTTCTCTTTCTTCCTTTCCCTCGCTGGTCAGTATACGACCCTCTCTCGTCGAGGATTGGATCAGTTATCCTCTATCTTAAGGGAGGTTAACCAACGACGGGAGCATACAGCAGACATCTCATTATCATCATCAGCTTTCAGCTTCCTGGAGCAATTTCCTCTACGGCGGTCATTCGTTCGTTGCTCAGTCAAGGCACAGCATTATTAGCACAGCATAGCTGCATCTGGACCGCCTTTGCCTCACTCCACATAAAAGTGCAGACCAACCCAAACCCACCTCTCACCTATTATACCGGTACTACTACCATACTCTTATAATACTACCGCAACTGCCACAGCCAACCAGAAATTCAATAAGGAGCAAGCGCTTTCCCTCTTCCACACACAGACACACACGCACCCTCTACCACACCACAACCACAACATTACGGCTTAGTTAGAAGAAGGGAGGAGGAGGATGTATCTGCAAGCCAAAGCACTGCGCCAGAAGATCTCTTAACTACCTGCCGGCTTCGCTCTTACTTCCTAATTGAACCTCACTTCACTTTGAGGAACTAGACTTTGGTCACCTTTCGATTGCCATTTCTCAAGCACCGTGCAGTGTACCCCGAGCAGGATCCAAGCAAGGATAACCTTATATCATAACCCTCTACTGCCGGCTTTACCCCATACCCCACCACAACACACAGCTCTTCCATTAGATTTTAGGAAAAAGGCCCTATCACCTATCAGGTCAACTAAAATCTATAGAACGATCCTCCATTCTAAATTCTAGCCTTTTACTTTTTTGTTACCACCCTTTTTCACACCAAGGGATCTACTAGTACACTACAAAAACAAAAAACAATTTCCTACCGGGAGGGATTCTGAGAAATCGGTTTTATGCCAATTTATCAGGACCTTACATCTCCAATGCCAGGAATTGGATTCTTCCACCACGGGACATCACCCTCTACGTCTGCGACATCAATCCTCCCAATCGACAGTAAGCACCCAGCGCCGAAACGTCGCTGGTCAAGCAACCGTTCAAGTTCCGAGAGCGACCGACCAAGGCCTACAATCCGCACCATGACCAAGGGCAGCAGGCGAGGAGCTCTAAAGGGCTTCATTGAGAACCCCGCGGACATATCCATTACCATTGAATCACCACCACTCGTCTGTTATGGCCCGCCGAAGGAATCTACTGGCGCGCTGCTGTCCGGCATACTGAAACTGGAAGTCAAAGAAAGAGAGCAAACTTTCGAAGCCTTCACCATGCGCCTGCTAGCGGACGTGCTCACTCGTAGGCCCGTGAGTGCGCACTGCTCAGATTGCACCACAAGCGTCAGCGAGTTGCATAGATGGCCATTGATCAGCGAACCAGTGGTATTGAAGAAAGGAACGCACACCTACCCATTCAGCTACCTCCTGCCTGGTCACCTCCCCGCCAGCAACAACAATGCCCTCAGTAGGATAACCTACTGCATCTACGCAACTGCAACAACGATAAAAGGCGACGAGATCAAGTTTGAGAAACCGATGACCCTACAAAGGGCAATTCTACCAGGGCCAGACAAACACAGCACCCGCATCTTCCCGCCGACGGACCTCTCCGCCAACGTCACGCTCCCGCCCGTTGTGTACCCCGGCGGCGACTTTCCGCTCCACATCCGCCTCGATGGCGTCCTCTCTAAGGCCAGGACTAGCCGCTGGCGATTGAAGAAGTTATCTTGGCGCATTGACGAAACCTCCCGCGTCGTCTCTCCAGCTTGCAAGCACCATAGCAGCAAACTCGGTGGTGAAGGCAAAGGTCTATTGCACGACGACGTGCGCACGGTTAGCTCCGGTGAGGTCAAGGATGGCTGGAAGTCGGACTTCAGCGCGGATGGCATGATCGAGGTTGAATTCAACGCTGGAATCCCAGCGCACGCGGGTGTTGCGTGCGGTGTGGAGTCGCCTTGCGGGATTTCGGTGTCGCATAACCTCGTTGTGGAAATGATTGTTGCGGAAGAACATGTTTGTCCCCCCCCTTCCTTCTACTTTTTAGCAAGTATACTAAAGTTGAGTTAGTGCCCCGTTCCGCCATCAAGAATGGTACACCCCACCGGCGCCGCCAGAGTCCTGCGCATGCAATTCCATCTACTCGTCACCGAGCGCAGCGGTCTGGGCATCAGCTGGGATGAGGAGATTCCACCCGTGTACGAGAATATACCTGCCTCACCGCCGAGTTACGGGACTGTTCTTGAAGTCGAGGGTGAAGAGGGAGTAGCTTTGTTTTGCCCACCTTTATATCATGAATCTTGACCGTTCCCTACTTTTCCATTTATTCGCTCTACTCTTCTCACTCTTTTGTTTCGCCTGTGGCCACTTTACCTGCGTGCTAGACTGCTTTTTCACAAAATTTGGCGAACGGGAGCTTTCTATTGTTGGGTTTGCTTGTTTCTTTATTCTATTCTGTTGATAGTCTCTAGGGTGCTTTGTAACATACTACTCCATTCTTGTATTTCTCTTTCGTCACCTCCTTGCATGTATCATTCCATTACTTTCTCACGATCTCATGAATTCCCTCTTACAATAATTTAATAACATATCGTATTATCCTTCATCATACGCACGTGACTTACCACCCACAAGTAAAAATTGAAAAAAAAACGTCATCCTAATCGAGACCAGCCCCGGTATATTACTTTTTTTTTCTTCCTCTTCTCTGCAGCTCTGGTGTCGCGACAGTGGTCAAGCTTTGCCCCTCCGCCCCTCCGCCCCTCTCCTCCTTTTATCGGCTGCACCCATCTACTCGTATCTATCCATGGTGAATTAGATGCGGGGTTTCCCTTTTGGGGGAGATCGCGAGATTTACTATGTCTTACAATACAGTCCACCAAAAAAATAGATGAGGGACTGTTATGGGTTGTGCCGTTAGCTCCGGAATTGTTTACTTTTTATTTACTGGAGCAGGTGGATACTGGTATGATGAGGCGGATCGGAGAGAATTTTAGTGCGGGCATCGTGGTTCAGAATCTGATGATGTCAGGGTATTTGCTCTTGCATGCGTTGGGGGATGGATCGTGTGATGGTCTCACCTCACCTCAGCCCCAGCAGCGCCCCATCACTGATTTCTCGAGTGATAGACTGTGATACGCCGAAGTCTTGGCAAAAACCCCTTGCCCACGCCCAGCCTCATTACTCACTGACCATCATCATCACCACCGCTAATCTTCCGCAACCTTCAATCTCCCCACTCCCAACAACAACCCGCCGCCAAAAACCACAGGACGAAGGACCAAAAATGTCCAAACCAATCTCCATCTCCCTCGCCGCTTCAAAACCTCTCGTCACCTGTCAACAACCCTTGAGCAGAAAACGCCCAGCAGCAAACCTAGACTCGGACTCAGACGACGATGACAACTACGGCCACGAGAGGGTGCACATAATAACTGCTTTTGATGCCACTCGCGGCGGCGCGGTGGGTGAGAGGGCTGAGGAGGAAAAGGGGCCATTAGTCATCACCGGGATGAAGAACCGGGATTGGAGGGCTGAAGCTGAGCGGAGGAGAGGGAAGGGGAGTGTCTGGTTACCCCCGGAGGCGTTCGCGGGCCGTGCGGAGGGGGGGGAAGCAATGGAGGTGGATACGGGCGCGGAAGCGCACTACGGATTACAGGTTTTTCAGAGGCGTACAGAGGATAGCCGACCACCTACACCTCCACCCCCGGGGGAGGCGGGAAAAGAAACCGTGGAGACGAAAACAGAAGAGGAACAAGCCCTCGCCGCGCTCCTGTCCAATTCTTCAAATCCTCCCTCAACGACACTGATCCTCCCATCCGCCGCAGACACTGACTGGCGCGATGAGCAACAAGCTTACAAAACCGACGTGGCCTCCCGCCCGGACGTACCCACCCTGGATGACTATGCTGCCGTCCCCGTCGAGGAATTCGGCGCGGCGCTGCTGCGGGGGATGGGCTGGCGGGAAGGGATGGAACTTGGCAAACGCGGAGGCCGAGCGAAACAGAGTAAGCTTCACAACGTGGAAAAACGACCAGCGTTTCTGGGCATCGGAGCGAAAGCCAAGGAAGAAGTACCCGAACTCGGCACTTGGGGCAAGGCCGATAAAGCCGGGAGGAAGCGGGGTGGTAAGAGGGTAGATACTACGTACGTCCCTGTAGTACTAGTTGATAAGAAGACTGGTAAGGTCGTTGATGAGTCCGCGGCCATGGAGAATGGGAAGAGCACGAATGGTAGTAGTAGTGGTGCGGACAGGGACCGCTGGGATAGGAAAGACCAGGAACGCACTCGTGATGATGATCCTGACCGTCGTCGGCGGGACCGCTCCAGGGATCATCATCGGGATAGTCGTCATCACCATCACGATCGTCACCATCACCATAGAGACCGCGATCGTGACCGCGATCATCACAGCGATAAACATCGTGATCGCGAACGTGGGGAGAGATCGCATAGGAGTAGTAGGGATGAACGGGATAGTAGAAGGAGAAGTCGGGATAGATATGAAAGGAGGGATAGGCGTTGACGGACTATTAAATTTGTTCTTTTTATTATTATTATTATTACTATTATTATTATTGTTTTTCTTTGGAAGAGATTGGGGGGGGGTCATTCATTGTCTGCGTAGAAGTTTCTCTTGTGTAGTATCATGTTCACGGAAAATCACTCGATGGGATTGTCAATTATGGACAAGTCGGGTTAATCGAGCTGCTATATAAACAGGTGAAAAAAAAGAAACTTTTATGGATAAAACTCCCCCCTCTGTAAAAAAAAGAAGAAAAGAAAAGAAAAAAGAGTAAATTACATCACCTTGCCGGCCTCTTCCCGAATCTCGCGAGCGCAGGTCCAAATTTCTCCTCCGCGCTGGCCGGCAACAACCCCTTATTCCTCAGCGCCCTCTCCTTCTGCAGCGCTTCCAGCTTCAACCTTCGCTCGTCAATGACGTTCCCCCCATTCTTTTTGCGGAGGTACTTCTTAAGGGCGGAATTCTTCCCTCGCATCTTATTCTTGACGTCGTCGTTTGACTTCTCGTCCGACTTCCGTTGCTGTTCTCCCGCGGTCTCCTTCCTCTCCGCGTCGCGCAGCTCTTTACCGCTCTTGTCGATGCGCCCGATGAAGTCCGGGTCCAGGGATATCATCTCGGGTTGCAGTTTGTTGAGCAAGGCAGAGACCTCGCGTTCCCTGCGCTGCTTGGTGGTTTCGTAGGGGTTCGCTTCGAGCGCGTCAAAGTTGGGCTCGCCGGCGCCGGGGATGATGAGGTTTGAGAAGCCGTTGTGGTGGCCGACGCCTAGGATGTCGTCGTATGGGCAGAAGCGGACGCGGGAGATGTGCGAGGATTCCTGGAGGTGGGAGAGGTAGGGGCTTGTCTGTTTTGTCTTGAGGGCGTCTTTCCATATGGTTATGTGGGGGCCCCAGCCGACGCTGAGTAGGCCTGTATCGGAAATGTGCAGGGTGGAGGCAGGCGTTGGGGTGTAGTAGGAGTGCACTTCGCGAAAGGTGCGGATGTCGAAGATGTTCATTCGGGAGTCTGCGCCTGCTGTCGCCATGTAGTGTCCCCCTCTGTCGATGGCTATCGCTCGCACGGGGCCGCGGTGGGTGAGCATTTTCACTAGTGATGTGCTCATGTTTGGGGACCAGAGGGTTACACTGCCGTTCGCGTGGCCGACGTGAATTATGGCGTTGCGCTGATTTTGTGTCATGGAGGTGGGGCTGCCGAGGCGGGTTCTGTGCTCGCTGACGAGGTTTCCTGTGGAGGTGTCTTGGTATTTTAGCCAGCCGGCGTTGCCCTATGAGGTATAGTTAGTGTGCGCTCGAGTGGGGATGAGGGGGGTAGGAGAGACTGACTATTGTTGCGAGGAGGAAGTGGTAAGGTAGGAATTCCATGTTTGTCACTTCAATGTGGCTCTTCAAGCAGTGGATTTCGACACCTTGCGAGTCGTAGATATAAGTGTACTTTTTTTGAGCTACTGCGAAGAAGAGTTCGTTGTGAAGCCATCTGTCAATAGTTAGCCTGGTGGGTTTGAGGATTGTTGTTGGGGGGACAGACTTGACATCTCGAACAGTCTCTTTCAATTGCATTTCCGAACCCAGTTTTCCTTCCCGCCAATCGAACGATGCGACATGACCTTTCGTTCCACCGAGGAGTAGATATCGTCCATTGCGAGTGTAGTCCATAAAGTACGGACCGAACGTAGGTAACTTTAATTCAAATCCCTTCACCTAAAGTCAATCCCCCGGTCTCCAATCCTAGGAGAAAGCCATACCTTCTGGGCGGTCGCGACATCCACCGCCTTCCGTAGATCTGCTTGCTTAAGCTTATATGTCCTCTCCATTCCCTCGGCCTCAACATATCCCCTCTCCTCCCCAAGCAGCAACTCGGCATCTTTAGCCCTCAGCGCAGCATCCTTGTATCTGTGTTCAATTTTCTTGAGATTGGTTCGCAGTTTCCTGTCCCGCACCGAGCGAACGGGTATGCTTTGGCCACGACCATACTGCTCCAGTGCGGCCTTTTCCTCTTGTGGGGTCCTAAGTTCTAGTGCTTTTGAGGTGTCCTTTTTATTGGCGGTAGAAGAATCCTTTCTGGGACGCTTTGTTCGGGTGGGCGCAGAAGTTTCGGGGGATTGGGTTGCGGACATTTTGGGTGTTGCTCGCCGAGCTGGTTGTGAAAGGTTGGGAAAGCGCAGTAAAGGGAAAAAATGAATTTTAGAAAATTAATGATGGTGGGTTAGATTGTCTCTCCTGGTGTGGGTGAGCCGGGTAACACTGAGCCGCAACGCAGGTGATTCTGAGTTTATCGATAGAGCCGTTGGTTGGCCAGGCACTTTCACATCTTGTCGCATCTCATTTGCTCGCATTGCACCCCCCCCTCTCCCACCTCCACATTAACTCTCATATAATCCCCTAACTATGGTTCTCGCTGATTTAGGGAAGCGCATCACAAGCGCGGTTTCCGACCTCGCTCGGTCTAATGTTGTCGATGAGAAGGTTGGAGTTTCTGGTTCTACGTGCCACCTCCGGAGGGCTCTGCTGATGGCGCTCGTCTAGGTTTTCGATGGGATGCTCAAGGAGATTTGCTCTGCCTTAATCGAAGCTGATGTTTGGGACCCAGTTGCCGCTTTTGTTTTGACAATGGTTGACTCTGTGCATAGGTAAATGTCAAGCTCGTCAGCAACCTCCGAAAGTCGATAAAGCACACAGTAAACTTTAAAGAACTTAATCCGAACGTCAACAAGAAACGGCTAATCCAGAAGGTATTCCTCTCCACCTCATGGCTTAGAGAGCTCGGTTCTTGATACTCTTCCGTTAGGCCGTTTTCGATGAACTCGTCAAACTCGTCGACCCACACAGCGAACCATTCAAGCCAAAGAAAGGTCGCTCCAATGTCATTATGTTCGTCGGTCTCCAAGGATCCGGTAAAACTACAACATGTACAAAGCTCGCCCGACACTACCAAGCTCGAGGTTTCAAGGCCTGTCTTGTCTGTGCGGATACCTTCCGAGCCGGAGCATTCGATCAATTGAAGCAGAATGCTACGAAAGCCAAAATCCCCTACTATGGATCTTACACTGAGACGGATCCTGTGAAGGTTTCGCGAGAGGGAGTAGAGAAGTTCAAGAAGGAGCGGTTTGATATTATTATTGTCGATACATCGGGAAGACACCAGCAAGAGAAGGAGCTTTTTGCTGAGATGGTGCAGATTCAGCAGGCTGTTACGCCGGATCAAACTATCATGGTGTTGGATGCATCTATTGGACAGGCAGCCGAGGCTCAGAGTAAAGCTTTCAAGGAGAGTGCAGATTTTGGTGCTATAATTATCACAAAGACGGACGGCCACGCGGCGGGTGGCGGTGCGATATCTGCGGTTGCTGCTACTAGGACGCCAATTGTGTTTATTGGTACTGGAGAGCATATGTTGGATCTCGAGCGCTTTGCGCCACAGGCTTTTGTTTCCAAGTTGCTGGGGATGGGTGATATGCAAGGTCTGGTAGAGCATGTTCAGAGCCTAAAGCTGGATCAGAAGGATACGATGAAGCATATCCAAGAAGGTATATTCACAGTTAGAGATCTGAGAGATCAACTCGGCAATATCATGAAAATGGGGCCTCTGAGTAAAATGGCTGGGATGATTCCGGGTTTATCCCAAATGATGGGTGATGTCGGCGATGAGGAAGGGAGCATGAAGCTGAAGAGAATGATGTATACTCTACTCCACCAACCGCCCCCTCAGTTCAATCATCGACTAACCGTCTAAAAGCTATATAATGGACTCGATGACCGAAAAAGAGCTAGACTCAGACGGGAAATGTTTCACCGACCAACCAACCCGCATGACACGCATCGCTCACGGCTCGGGGACTTCCGTCCGTGAGGTAGAAGACGTCTTAACACAGCACAGAATGATGGCCGGCATGGCCAAAAAGATGGGCAAGAACATGGCCAATATGCAAAAGCAAGGCGTGGGCATGAACGGACCCAACAAGCAGCAACAATTAGCCGCGATGCAGCGGAGAATGCAAAGCATGGGAGGAGGTCTGGGGGGACCTGGTGGTGGAAACATGGCGGAGATGATGAAGGCGTTTGGCGGCATGCCCGGCATGGGAGGCGCCGGCGGTGGTGGGAACCCATTTGCGGGGATGGACATGGCCAAGATGATGCAGCAGTTTGGCGGAATGATGGGCGGCGGTGGGGGTATGCCGGATCTTGCCAGTATGATGGGTGGTATGGGTGGTATGGGCGGTGCCGGGCGAGGAGGTCGTGGTGGGAGAAGGTAGACTGCATCAATCAAAGTCTGTTTCTCTTTTTCTTTTCTTTCTCGCATTCGTAAATACGAGGTTTTGGACTTGGGATGGGATGGATGGAAGGCGTATTTTTCGTTGTGAAAACGGCTAGTGGTACCTCACGAATACATTCTTAATTTTTACATGTAAGTGTCAATAAGCATAGAGTGTACTGGTCCACCAACGCAGCAAATTTGATTCAATGCATATGAAAATTAATAGACCTATAGAGCATCATCATCTGATAGTCTTGGAAACGTTTTTAACGAAAATCGAAGTATATATTATATCATATAGGCTGCTGAAGCTAATATTTTAGATTGCCCATTTTTTCTTTATTGCATATTGTAGATAGATAACTGAGATTCTCAGCTACTTAAAACATTAATATTTATGGGCCTTTTTTAGGAGTAAAATTAATTGTTATAAAATACTGTGTAACTCCCATAGCTACCATAGTTCTGTATATTGTTTTCAATTCACATCAGTTATTACAGAAAACAAATTTCAGAACAGTCTAAAGCGATCCTCCAACCGTTCAAGCTTCAGCTAGTATCGTACTCCTATTACAAAATTTAGATAGTAAATTATTTTTAACCTTTTTCTTCAAGCTCTGCGTGGTTGTTGCGCAAGCTTAATACAAAGCTGTCATGCTTATCGACACTCATATGTCAACGTACCGAGCAGAAATTCCCCCGTAAGATTTGAAACTATCTGGTAGTCTCTATTGAGCTAGCACGTGCTTAAGGCGGAGGAGGTATTTTCACGGTAAGTTGAGGAGTTAGTCGAAAACGCCGATAGGTATCATAGTAATTTTTCTTTTTTTTCGCGAGTAGTGAGTCATGTGTTATCACTCGTTCAATTACTCGTCCCCCCCATATCGTACTTTCCCAGTTTCTCAAGTGCTCCGGAATAGTTCGCCTATACCACCCTCCACCAGTTGTGTCTGTTCCTTACTTGAAAGGTCGGGTTACTGCCATAGTATCATATACATGGCGGTAACGCACCTATGCTTTACAGGACAGGTACCTTAATTTGATCTCTTTTTCTCTCCTTTTTTCCCAACTCTTTTCTCCATATAGTTCTGTTAGTAGAAGTGCGCGTACAAGTGTGAGGCCTTGATAATTCCAAAAGCTTATTATACTTGCCGGTTCCTCTCTTTCAATTTCCTTTTTTTTTTTTTTTTTTGGTCCTTTGGCAATCGGACGGACTAGAGCCTTTCCTCATTTCCTCATAACTCCATGCAAGTGGCATGTAAGAGGCTATTGCGACCATAATAGCAAGTAATTTAATCAGCAGGGAGCATCACTCGGACCTACCTACTAGTCTACCTAATTAGCTATGATAACATGTTGCGATCGGCAATAATTCCCAACGGTACAATAGTGATCACGGAAGGTAATACCACTTCAGATATAACACAGCAATGAGGAAATAGACCATCTCTTTGTGAACATGATTTATCGGAGCTTTTAACACCACTTTGACTACTAAAGCACCAAGTAAATATCAACAAAGGAGCAGCGATAGGAAAAAAAATTAAAAAAATGGCGGGGGGGGGTGAGAATACACAAGTGAAGGTGAAGCACCATATCATCCACAATTCTTAGCCAGTACCCGAATAAGACTAGAATAAAGAATAACAATAAAGCGTTGACACAGTGCAAGGGAATCTTCATAAACATACCAACTTTTAAAACCATCTATCTCACCAAGTATCATATTCAAGCTGGTTATAGTCATCCAACCTCAACTCTCCCTCCCACACAATACCCTAACGACCTAACCAGTCATCATCCCGCACGGGTGTAACAGAAGCACCCCGAGCAGACCACACAAAAGAACCCCAAATACCGGTATCCCCAAATACCGCAAGAATCCCCAGATCACCCATCAATCCAAACAACAAGCCAAAACCCCCCCCTCCCCCCAACCTCCACACTTCCCTTCACCACTCTCTCACGCGAATACTAACTCCCATCCCATCCCATGCCCTCCTCAAGTACTCGTACACCTATATACTAAGTACAAGAACTCATAGCAGAAAAAAAAAAACCCTCCGAGTGATGAATCACAACACACGTGACCACATCATTATAAAAAAACAATATCATATAGTACCAGCCAATCGCAAGCTCAAGACCAACAACGAGTTCATAGTATTGTGGTTTCTCCCCCCCCCCCTGCCCTCCCTCCGTGCGGTGACTGGCGGTATCATTGGACGCCCCCACACACATGCACAACCAGTCATCACCTCAACTACCGGTAGCGAAAGCAGAATCTATCATACCGGTAGTCTAGGTTGGTGGGCAAGCCTTAATTAGGTTATCGTATGGTGCTAGCTGGTCTAGGAGATACTGGGCTGTAAATTATGCATATCCGCAGATACAGTCGCAGATACAGTAGGGGTAGTCTACTCCCAATTGTCTGACGTTTGTAAAAACGACTGCTATTGTATATGGGCAAAAAATGGGCCGGAGCCTCAAGATTTTGGTGTTATGCAATAGCAGTCGTTTTTACAAACGTCAGGCAATTGGGAGTAGATGTGGGGTAATGATTCTAAATGACACGTCTTCTTACTAACTATAGTGTATTTCCAATAGACCACATATCATCACTGCCGCCGCTACAGGGGAATGTAAAATGGCATCTTCGGCTACTGTACTAGTACTACGGTGGAAGGGGAAGGAAGGAAGGAAGAAGCTAAAAAGTGTATTATAATATTCGAGAAGCTGCTGTATAATATAGCCATGATACGGTACCTAAGATCCCCACTGAAAGATAGGATAGGGTAGAACAACAACTAAAAAGGTGTCATAAATAAATAAATGAAATAAATAAAAGTAAAAGACAAGAAAATGGGAGGTGTGGAGAAGGATATAGTAACAGTACTGTATAAAAGAGTGAAGAATGAGTGAATGAACGAATGAACGAACGAATGATTGGTAAATAATAATAATAATAACCGACAGAACTAGTGTACTCATCTGATATACCATCTTCTAACCGTCAATCTTCCCCGTGAAATCATCCCCTGACTACCGTACTCCGCTCACCCGTACCGCTACTGCAGAGAGCGGAACAAAAAACTATGCCTACATCGAAAGAAAGAATCCAGAACACCAAAGTTAATCGCGAAACATAAAAACCCCAAACAATCGCGCCCGCTGGAGGAGGTAAAAAAAAGTCACTTTTGAATTTGCGCCGTTTCGTAATGTAATATACCACAGAGCAATCCTCCCCCGCTCAATCTTCCCATGCATGCGCCACATGAAGATCTAAAGATCAAAGTTTACTCCTAATACCTTCTAATCTAAACTTGACATCCTTAAGAACCTTAGAGGTAGGTTTCCACTTTTGAAACTGTTCGAGTAGCTGAGCGCACTCGTCTTCTAGCTTGTTTTTTACGTGCGGTTCCTCTAGCATGCCCCTCATACTCCAGGGGAGGAGGAAGGGATTGTTGTTGTTTGTTGGTAGCTCGAACAGATCTAGCTCCAGCGGAACGTCTGGGCAGTCGGTCGTTTCTAGGGTGTGGCGGACACCGAGGCTGTAAGTTGAAGTCAGCAAGATATCATTGTGCAAGAGAGTGGGGATGCGTTACTCATAGACGGCGTTATCGTCGTAGATCCGGGAATGCCCTTCACCGCCATACAAGCTTCCAGCCAGAGGGGAGCTCAGTTCCCTGACCAAACCGTGATCAGATATTCCAAGGTTCCTCAACTTCATCGCGAATCCTACAAGATGGCTCAAGAAATCCGGTGCGTGAACCCTACCATCCACGAAAACTGCCCGGAAAATATATGGGTGGCTAATGTTTGAGAACGTTGATGATTCGAGAGGGACTAGCTGGTCGTCTATACTACCAACGTAGAGGATCCGGACATTCTGCGCGAGACAGGTCCTCAATGCCTGTATGTACTTTTTCGATGGAATACTCTCCAGCCTCTGAAATTCGAAAAGTTCCTTCGCAGACCCGGTCAAGATAGTTGTTGGAAGATGGTAAAAAGGTCCTAGGTTGATGCCTGCCATTGCTGTGAATCCTACTCTTGCCTTGTCCACACATCCTTCCTCTATTAACCTTGCTAATAACTGGACTCCTACCACTACGCCCTGTGAATGTGCTGCCATTAGCACGAAATCCGCACTCTTCACATGATCCATCCAATTTGCAAGCAATTTCCATAGCGTCTCGACCCTATCCCCAACTTTTCCCTCGCCTTCCAGAGCAATCTTCTCGATTTCGACCTCAACGCCGTTCTTCTCAGCCCACCTCTTTATGGCGGCTGCAGCAGAGTTAGCAAAACGAATCGATGTTCCTGTCGGCTCCCCCAATACTGTTCGGACCAAACGCATTGGGAAAAACCCATGCACTCCAATAGCAACAGCCTTCCTGATCCTAGGGGGTGTAGGCGCCAGGTAGAGATGCTTCTTGTTGATAGGAGGCTGACTTTTGAAGATTTTGGTGACTTGACAAAAAAGCGAAGGCCGACTCAAACGCCGGTAGCAAGAATCGAAATTAGGGAGAACATGGTTCGTTGGCAAGATCTTTTGCAGCTTTTGTTTTGCGGTGCTTGCACTACTCGATGAGGGAGATGGAGCTGATTTGGGGGTGGCAGACACCGTGGCCGCGATAGAAATGTTTGCTTCGGCCTTCTTGGGTGTGCTTGGACGGGACTCCTCACGCAAGTTGTTGAGAGCTCGGGTCATCTTGGGGTCAGGTATTGATATCGGAGATATTTCTTTAGCCTTTGCCTTTTGTGGATTTGATTGGGATGGCGTATCGGCTACGGCTAGCTCACCCACTGTGGTTGTTGAGATACTATTCAATGAACTGTTGGACGGTTTTGAACGTTCCCTAGACCAGAACGCCCATGTGGCAGTCTTTGGAGTGATTTGTGAAGCCTCTGGAGTTTGTGATAATGGGGTGACAGAGTTCGAACTAGTTTGTGAATGGTCGGCGTGCTTCGGCGGTGTCTCGAGGTTGACAGAGGACTCTGTGCCAGGGACCGCCCGGGGTTGAGGTAGTATTTGATCCGTAGCACACTCGCTATTTGATGCTTCCCCATTTTCAGATCCATTCCCACCCTGCGGATCTACGGGAAGTTCTTGATATTGTCCACCCCACCAACCAAACCAAGATTTAGGCCTTAGTGTGGATACATCATCCCCTGGGCCATCTGCTGGAGGGGCCGCCTCTGCCATAGGCTCTTGTTGTTCGATAGTCACCGTAGGTCGAGTTGCCGACGTGGTTGGTGTTTGCGGCTGTATCGCGGACGGCGCTTGTGTTTCTAGCGGCTGGGGGGCGATTTTGGCCGGATTCTCGATCTCAACTACCGGGGATTCCTCTGGCACCTCGTTCACGGGTTCCGACTTTGGCACAGGTTGCTCAGCTACCACCTGACGGCCGTACCACCAACTGAGCCAGTATGAAGCGGGCCGTTCAGAAGGCTCATTTTCTGGCTCTAGATCTAGCGAACCCTTGGTATCCTGTGAGTCATTGGCATCGTTCGGGGGCTCTGTGGACGGTGGCGCCCGCACTTCCGGCTGAGTCGAAATAGGCTCCGCAGTTGGAAGAGTAGTAGCACCGGAATTGGTAGGGACAGGTGGGGGAGCCAAAGGTTCTTCGGGCGGCGGGGGGGAGGATTCCCGCGGGAGTTCGGGCGCCAGCCCTGTTGTAGATGATAAAGATTCAGGCGGGCCAGCATCGGGCACAAGCCCACTCGCTCTCTCCGCTTTGCTTGATCCGCCAAAAATAGTTGGCTCCCTCGACACGTTTTCAGAAGCTACCTTTGTTATAGCAGCGGACTTCGTCCCACCAGATCGAGACCAGGTACCCGTTCGCGAAAACCAACCCTTGGAGCTCACTTTCTAATAAGGCAACGAGACGCTTAGCAACCCTTACCGCCGTGTCAGAAGCTAAAGAGACTTACCAGGGGTTCAGCAGAAGTGGATTTATGGGGCATACGGCCTCCAGTCGTCCTCGGTTCCATGCTTGAGAATGACTGAGTAGGAGGGGGGGGTGTGACATCAGTGGATACTACCGGTAGTGATATCTGTGATGTGGAGCGAAGGTTGGACTCGCTTGGTGGTAGTAGCGACGGGACGCCAGAAGCGTGAATGGTCGAGATAGCTGGTGAAGGAGGATCCGGAGGCGAGGTGGCAAGCTTAGGAGAAGGGGGGAGCCTATCTTTCTTCTCACCTTTGGTCATGGAGGCAGTTGAAGGGTCGCAAGATGTAAGAAAGAAGGAAGAACGCGGAAGAAGAAACAGCCCGAGGATAAGGGAAGAGAGTAGTTGCTGTCGTGGTTGGGAGCGTCGAAAAGCAGGGAATGACAAGCAATCAGGCAGCATACCACGAGCTCGCGGAGGCCAGCCTACTCAACCTTTCCGCCCTCAACAAACTCAAGGACTCAAGGTAGCGGTAGTTGATATATATTTAGCTAAGGAGAGAGGAACACGATATATGAATAGATGAGAAACACATTTCCAGAGAAGAATAAAAGATAAAAGCTGGAGAAATGGTTCGGTTAGTCTCTCTGCGTCACCTGATTTTGATCTAATCACCGGACGAAATCTGATAAGGGAAAAGTTATTAGCCACTAGCAACAAAAAGCAAACCATTCACAGAATGTCAGCAGTTTCTTTATTCCTCAAAATTTAATAGCTCTAATAATAATTTTTTTAAAGATAATAATAATAAAAATAACTTGAAGCCTCTAGAGATTTTTCCAATTTTTTTTCCACAATTTTTGAAGATGCAATTTTCTTGGACTTCTTGGCATAAATTATTACCCAAAACACACAACTTTGAAGAGAGCACTTGGGGGAGTGGGGGGGAAATATTGGGACAGGTAGGGGAGTGGTGGAATCACTCGAATTAGTATCATAGTTACCGGTATCTTACTTTTTTCAGTTCTTTGATACTCCTTTCAAGGTATATGCACAGGCCTCCCTCTGCTTACCCCTGCTTGTCCCAATATTTCACCCTTACCCACAGATCCCCTTTCCAACTGTAAGAAAAATTAAAAATCTATGGATACAAGTGGCAATTAGTCAAGTTTATTTTTCCTTCTTTCAGTTTATTTTTTGAATTTTTTCTTTGCCATTCTATGATAGGCCAAAGGTGAAGTAATTCTTTTCAAAAGTTTCACTTTTTTCAATAGTATATTTCCCCATTGCTGGTATCCGAAAGGTTTTTGTCGCCAAGTATAGTATTGAAAAGGTTCGCCCGGGAGGAAGGGGAAGAGGAAAAAAAAGTCTGTCGAATCCTTAGCGCAGTGGCTGGAGCAGACAGGGTTCTCTATGTGCTTGAGAAAGCTCTGGGGCTAATCAGAGGAAGTTCCACATAGACTGCTCGAGTACAGAAGTACCCTTCACCCCCCCCCCCCGAAGCAAGCTCAATTCGGTTAGCGCCTTGCTCTGTTTTGAGAGCTCGTCTCTCCCTCAACAACCATCCCACATCTTCCTTCTCCAACCATCAACACTGGCACACAAGTGAGTCCAGCCCGCGCACAACTACGATACACCCTCGCTACTGGAGTACAGGTTTCGATATCGGTTTTTAATTCACAACCGATCGGTTGTGTTTCGTGCCAACAGCAAGATGTTGGAAACTAAAATCTTCAAACCTTATAATAACAAGATTGACAGTGAGGCATGGCCTCAACTTGACTTGGTTGATGCGGTGGTGTACAGGCATGTGGCGGGTAGACCGGATGAGCTTTGCGATTTGCTTGATGTCCAATTTACGGGACCGCTCAGAATAACTGGAACCGTTCCTGATATCCCTACCAAGTTCAACAAGATGGTTAATTGTAAACAAAATAATACCTGGGATTTGGTTACAATTTACATGCTAACTTGCTGCCAAACAGATCTTCCCGTATTGAGTGGGGGACAAGCCCGGTCGAAAGCTGCCGCCGCTCTTGCTAAGAGTGTACACAAATCTACAATTACCATTTGTAACGTACTCACTTACTCACTCGAATCGTATACAAACCCGAAAACGAATTCCACAATTTGGGCTCTTGGGCAGGCGGGTTGGTACTCAATCTCACCAGCGACTGAATATAGCAAGTATTTTGAGCGCTCCTTGGAGAAGGCCCACGCCTGGGATTTAGTTTTGGAGTTTGGGAAATCTCGGAAATTCGAAAAGGTTACCGTTGAAAACCTGTTTGCTAAAGTAATTTCTTCGATACTCCCTCCTTTCCACTCCAACAGCTGACGCTTGTTCCAGTATTTTAAAAAGCACCCAAGTTGCAAAAGCATCCGTGGAGCTGAAATGGTCTTCCGAGAGTGTCGGAGGTTTCTTGTATGCAAAATGCTTGAGCCCATTGACCCCTTGGCGGGTGCGAAGTCCAAAACGGACGAAGCCAAATGGCAGAATTTCTGCCTCTGGAAGTGGTTAACTGATAACTATAATGTATGATAAGGCCCCAATTGGTAGAGCATTGCTGACCTTTATGCTTAGGGAATTGTTATAGAGGTGGAGAATGCTATACAAGCAGGAAAAGCGGGTGGAGAGTCTTCCACCGATAAGCGAGCTTTCTCTCTGGACACTGAACATGGTCTCCAACATGGTCTCGATTCTCTAGAGAGTCTTGCGCTCGAGCGAAAACTCAAGTCTTGCCAGTTGACTACTCCATGGTTGGTTTCGTCTATTATGAACAAGTCTGGTGCAAACGCCAAAACTGTTCGGTCACTTTTGCATAGGCACGCTAAGGCCTTAAGCACTTTGATGGCGCTCAGTCGCCAGGTCGACTGGGTTCAGTCTAGTTTGTATAAAGACTTGTTACTTGCATTGAAGGAAGCCCCGTCCGGCGACGACAGTGGTGAAGGAGCCGGAGGCAGTTCACATGCCCTAAAGGTTAAGAAGAATGGTGGCTCCGGAAAAGGCAAGGCGGCGACCGCCAACCTAAACCCTTTCGCAGACGCCCTTGACGGAGTCAACGACATGGAGCAAGACAACGATCTCTTGTCCTCTCCAGAACTCTCGCAACCTCCGAGGTCAGCCAAAGGAAAATCTGTGCTAAGGCCCATCATGACTCCTCTCCAGCGCGAATCCGGGCAAGAGAACGAGGTATCCTCTCCACTCTCCTCCCCGCCTACATCTCTCCCTTCAACTCCCGTTACTGTCGAACAGTTGGTCGCTCCGGGTCCTTCTACTCTTCCCAAGAGAAAGCAGGCTGGTGGCGCAACAAGTTCCCAAGAGCCGGCCAAGCGCAGCCGTATTTCCAAAGGATCAGCGTTAAAGGCTATCAGCGGCGGAGATGACGATGACGACGATTGGCCACCCTTGAGCCCCGGTAGAGGCAGACCCCCAATTATCATCGGCAAACAGATTAGTATGAAGCCTATAGGCGACGGGACTTTCTGGCGTTGCCCCATCGGAAGGGGAGACTGTCTGACTATTATACCCGATGCTCATATTCCGGCCGGAAGGGTTAATATCCAAAAACACATAGAGGAACATTGTCTCAAGCTTCAGCGCGCTAGTCACGTCCTCGAAGAAGAGCCTGAAACTGACGGTCGTAGTCTCGAGTTTGTGCCCCCGAAACATCTATTTTCTTGTTTTGTACGAGACGTGCTGACCAAATACGTAGCGCCCTTCTCGACAAGATCGAGAGGATGGCTAAAGCCTGGCAAGAAGTCAAAGAGCAAAACCTGAGGGAATTCAACGAAATCCATGCTGCCATGCTCCAGCGCGAGCGCGAGAGCGGGCAAGTCGTTCTCCACGGGGGCACTCCACAGGGCACTCCAAAGGGCACTCCAGAGAAGGAGAAATCGAATGGGAAGGGGAAGGGGAAGGAGAAACAATAACTTCAATCTCGAACACCTCTCGACGCAAGGCAAATTGAAGAAAAGAAAAAGGTGGCTAGCAGCGGTACTGGTTGGTGCTATACTCTACAATTGCCAAAGGGGGACAAGCAAGCTGTATCGATTCATCCTCCTTCCTTGTGCCTACTGACTACCTTTTTTCCCCTTTTTTTATGTGTCTTGTTCTTTGTTCGTTCTCCAGAAAGTTTACTTTTTCCCTTTGTTTCCTCTTGCACCGTCATAATGGGTTTCATTTCTTGTCTTCTCGGTTGGTGTTTAGCTGATCTTGGTTTCCCCATTCCTCATCTTCTTCACCAATAAATGTTTCCCTTGTTATTTCTCCCATCGGTTTTTTTTTTGCCTATACCCTTCTCCATTTCCTTTTTCTCTTTTCATGGCCTGCTACTTAGGTACAGGAACGCACGGGTACCGTAATGTGCTTGCTCTTCACGATCTTGTCGTCATCATAATGGGATTTCATGGACGGATGGATGGGATGGATGGATGGATATATGGATACATGGCATTGGGCGTGGGGCGGTCTTTTGTTTCTTTTTCATTTCTAAAAATTTCTTTTTTTTTTGTACCTTTGTTCGCTCTCCATACGTTGGATCTGTATTCTACTGTATGAGTCTCTTCGGGGACCGGACGGTGACATTTCATTGCAATTTAATGGACACGGTACAAACTACTTTTTCTGGCCATTCTCTTTCTTTTCTTGTTGTCTCCTCCCTTCTAGCGCTTCTTGGGTTTGGGTAACGTCCTGTGCTATGTGCTGTACGGCATGCACTGTACCAGAATTCCAAAGGGTATTCGCTATATATATCTCTTCCTTTTTCGCATCCATTCTTTCTCTCGCTTTTGGGTTGTCGGGTTTTTACAATAATAATACTTGTATGGGATTTTCAGGTATTATACGTTGCAGTGAAGGGCCAGTGAGTTGAATGGTTTTCCAGAATCATAATACTGAGAAACTGGGCAACTTTTATTATTATTATGATTCACCGTTTCCCAAAATGATCATTTCCAAGCGACCACTGAAAAAACAGTTTCTATTCCGAATTAACTTACTTACTTGCCTTCAGTACCTGTATGATGATGAGGATGAGCCGCCTGCTTCTCTGGCGTAGGCGTATCTTGAGAATGTTCAACAACTTCAATAGACGGTTTTCCACGAGGTCCTTTTCCATGCCTTTTACTGGAGTTGACCAATTTCAAGAGTATGTCGTGGTCTCTCTCTTCATCATCATCATCATCATCCTCCGCCTCTTCTTCAACTTCCTCACTCTCATCCCCACTATCCCCATCCTTCTTCTCCTCCAAAACGCCCAATCCTAGATTCTGTCGGCCCGTTCGTCTTTCATTAGCTCTACCAGGTACCGGACACACACCCACACCTTCACTCACCATTTCAATATACCTCTCCTCCTCCTCCCCATCCAACACTTCAATATTCCGCTCACCAATCGTCCCATCTTCAATCTCTGCCTGAAGGTCTTTGTTCGCCGCTTCCATTGCTGGCAGGAAGGCGTTCAACCGAGACATTACTATCATACCAACCTCCCCCTCATCAGCCACCACCGACACCATCACCACGGACTTTAACTAATTGCGAAGGGAAGGGAAAAATATTGTACGCACAATCCGATGACGTATCTGCTGCTGCTGTCATTCTCGGTTTTTTAGATGGTGGGGGCGATGATGGAGCATGCTCGTTTTGCTCGGTTACGAGGGGGTGAGATGGGTTCGATTTTTCCCCCTTTTCTTGTTCCCCATCTGATGGCATTTTGTTGGTTTTGTTGGTTTTGGTGGTGGTGGTGGTGGTGGTGATGATGGATGGATGGATGAGCTTGGGGATGTGGGCCGATGCAAGGGTTGTTTTAAACACCCGTAACTTACGAGTATGCGGCTACACACTTCCACCTTCTGTAAGGGAAAAAGTTGTCATACTCGAGTACAGTATAGTGTATGCAGTGTCCCGTACTTGTATGACACCTTGAGCCCTCGAACACCGGGTACCGGTGCGGTAAGGGGTACATACATATTAGACAGCACCGGAAGCATGCAGGCTCATGCTTTACCGGCGCTTTACGTGCTTTTGCTACTGTTGCAATGTGGGTATTTCTACGGCTATTATTCATGGGGGCGGTTTTTGATGGGCCAGTAGATGGTGGGCGGGTCAGATGGTAGATGGGCTGGCGCTGGTGCTACGGTACAATTCTGAGCTTGTTACAGCTGAAAACTGGTCAAGCTAGCTCACCAGCTAAAGCTTCCTTAACATGCTTAGGGTCACACCGTTAGCTGAGGGAGTGAGAGAGATATAGGAGTTAAGCTGCCGGTGCAGTACTGCACTTGTAAGGAAGCTATTGTATGTACGGTATGCTGTTGTTGTTTAGGCCTGGTATTTAGAGAGTATTTACTATGGGGTGGGCGGGGCTTTGGACCTGGGGATACAATGGATCGAGGAGTATCTGCTACTGGTATGGTCTGCTGGGTGTCTAACGCAACTTTATTCCTCTATCCATAGCATTCCATACATACACACATATATGGTGCACACAGTCTCTCTCTCCCCCTCTCCTCCTTCACAATAGGGCCGATGTCAAAGCTACTATACCCCAGGTTTATAGGTCTAAATTGCAAAGACAACTCTCCCCGTCCCCCAATACTCGTACATTCTCTGCGCAGGGATATGGCACAGATGATCGCTCTCGGGCACTCCAGTACGCGTCAACTTCAAACGTTCGGCTCGCGAATGGTGACACTTTCCGATTAGTTTTGTGCCCCTCCTTCCATACAACAGCCCAGCTCAAACCCCTCCAACCGCCGCCGTCGGTAGGACAAGAACAAGGGGAAGCCGGTCAGGCGCTTCCAATTAACATAATAATCCGACAATTTCTCTCCTCCTCCCTCTCTTCCTTCCTCTCTTCCTTCCTTCCTTCCTTCTCTCTCTGCCCCATCCTTCTTCTTCTTCCACTTCTTCCTCTTCGTCCAGCACAAAGCACTCCCCCCCTCCTCTTGCTCCTTTTTTGTCGATCAACAAGGCTGTCCTCTAATACTTATTTCACACTTTCTATTAAATTTTGCTCTTTATTCTTTGCTTAAAGCTTCCACCCACCTTTGTAATCGGAACCCCACTTTCTTGCGAAGAGAAAAGAACAGGATGGCTACTACCGCTGCCAGTTCGACGACACCTAATTCTTCCCCTTCTACCTCTTCACTCCCGGCACTTACGGTTAATGGCTCCTCGCCGACTACCGGGCCCGGGGATAGCGGTGGGATAAGGGCGGAGCTCCGAAAGAACATGTTGAAGAAACTTAGGCCTTATCCCTTGAGGCATGAATGGGTCTTTTGGCACGATAGGTGAGAAAGTCCTTCCCTCCTCCTCCCACCCTACCAGAGCAAGCATCGGTGTAAACCAATTCTGGGTGCTGATTGGTCGTGAATTTCTAGGAATTCGAGCACAAACGAGGAAGAGTGGGAAGATCAGTTGAAGGAAATTGCAGGGATTAGTACCGTTCAGGTAACTATTCATGGACATCTTTGAGGCTTTCCGAATGAAGGGTTTAACATTTTAGGTTTAGACATTCTGGCAGGTTTATAATAATACCCCGTTCACCACACTTCCACTGAGGGACTCACTGCATTTGTTCAAGAAGAATGTGAAACCTATCTGGTATGATATATCTTCATTATATCTTGTGGGGTATCGGGAAAGCTTATCCCTCTTTTTATTTAGGGAGGACTCGAGAAATAAGAATGGAGGTGCCTGGATATTCCGGGTTCCTAAAGCCAATTCACAAGAATTCTGGAAAGAGGTTCTAATGATGGCTATTGGTGAGGTCTTGCAGGAGGTTGTCCATAAGGGTTCGTTCTACATTTTCCCCTTCCTGAATTGAATAAATGCTAATTGGAATCGTAGGAGATGACATCTGTGGAGTTTCCATCAGCGTCCGTTTCAATTCTCACCTCATCATGATCTGGAACCGCGACTCCAACAATCAAGAAAGCGTTGATGCTATCCGCGATAGAGCCTTGGAATCCATCCCAGAAGAGCTTCGACCCGTACCTCAGAATTACTACTATAAAAAGCACTCGTCTCACAAATTCTTTAAAGGGGATAGTGCTGGAGGCGAATCTACTTCACCATCTTCAGTTCCAGCTGCCCCACAACCAGCACCCTCGTCCTGAGCTATTAATACGGGTTGTGGTCTTTTGCTTTGACTGGGCGATAGTTTCGTTTTTCTTTTGCGTATATCATCATGGTGGGTTTGGGTGAGTATCGACTCGTTTTAAATTGTATTCACGGTTACCAGGGAGAGGGAAGGGGGAAAAGGAAGAAAACTAGTATGTTAGCATGCATAAGGAGTTGGCAAAGCCTAAAATGGATACTGTGGGAGTGGAAATTGAAAGGCATATTAAAGAATATGTTCTATTGAGGTTACAAAAGGCCCCCTATCTACTATAATCTAATATCGTGACATGTGTTATACTACACCAATTGGCCTAGGCGCCCACTTTCCACTCCATTTCTTCCACGTGCCAATAACGACTTCACCTTCCTGGTCATCCATAGTCTCCTTGTCGCCCTCCAGTATCAATGTAGTAATTGTGTCTCCTGAATTCCGTGAAAGACGCATCTTCTTCATGGCTTCATACCTGGCCTCAAACATCTTGACTTCCTCTTCGACGTCATGGATAGACCTCTTCTTTCCCGTGAGTTGCGTATTCTCTTCCTCCTCCCTGTCCACTTTCGACGTCCTCCTCTTCTTCATCCCCTCCTCGATCTCAACCCCTAAATCCCGTGATAGCATAACCTGCGCCTCAGCCATCTCCACAAGCTCAGCATACCTCCCCCTCAGCGCTACATGCTCTTTCAACAAATGTCTCAGAAATCTCATAGTCCTGTGACTCCCCCCGTTAGTTAGTTAGTTAGTTAGCCTATATACTTCCCCTTCCACACAAAGAAAAAGCTTACCATTCCGACGGGTACAAAACACACTGCTTAGCCAATCCATCCAAATCAATCGGCGAATCCGGATTTGTCCCAAAACCCCCACCGCTCTTCTTCTTCTTCTTCTCCTTCTTCGCGTTAGTAGTACCATTACTACTACCGGTAGTAGTAGCAGTAGTTGTAGTAGTAGTTGTAGTTGTAGTAGTAGTAGTAGTAGTCAAATGCACCAACCAAGTCATAACCGCCTCCGCAGCAAACTCCTCCTCCCGCCGAGTAGGAGCAGCAGTTTTGACATGTACATGTTTTTTCTTCAAACTCTCTAGCATAGCCAACAACAAGGTATTCCCAAACTCTGGCACTGCCGCATCTAGTACGTCGAGTAGTGGTGTCCAGAGGAGTATTGCACCTTTCATTAAGGAGGAGGAAGAGGAGGAGGAAGAAGACTTGTTGTTGTTGTTGTGCTTCTTGCCGGAGGAGGAGGGGATTAGGGCTTTTTCTTCTAGTAGTGCCTCTACCAAGCTGTCGCCGGCGACGGCGACGCAAATACATTCTTTGATTAGGTTCATAGCTAGTTTTGTTTCTTCGCGGGTGTCGTTGGACCGGAGGGGACGGGCGGGTTCGGCGCGCCGGAGTGAGCGGAAGGATTTTAGGAGGGCGCGGGCTTTTGTTCTTCCTTCTTCCTCCTCTTCTTCCTCCTCTTCCTCCTCTACCAGCTCGGGCTCCGGGTCGGAGTTGGGGTTGGAGTCGGAGAGGCTACACCAGTAATTTTCCCATAGCCAATCTAGCGCTCGAGTTGTTGCTGCGCGGAGCAGTGGTAGGCTGGGGAGGGCTTCGTGTGTTGCTGCGTGCCGGATCTCGACGAAGGAGGTTGGTAAGCCTAAAGTTTTGGCCAGCGTGTGCATTGGTAAGGCGAATGTGGAGGTTTGGGCGGGGTCTAGGAGGCCGTTTACGAAGCTACCATCACCACCATCATCTCCGGTGTCAGTCAGTTGATTCTGCACGAAGCGGGAAGGAGGAGAATTAGTACCGGCAGAGAGCGCTAGCATAACAGAGTCGCGAGGAGAGCTGTGATGATGCCGACGATGGCGTGTCTGTGAGGACTGCCTGTGTTAGGAGCGCTGTGGACTCAATTGAGTGGGGGATCCGCATGCGCGTGCCCCAGGCGCGGACTTTTTGGATTGCTTGGTGACGGGGGTCGTCGGCATCTGGGGTCGTAGGGGAAGTGGGGTAAAAGCAGGATTTTAGGTCGTGTAGGTCTGAAGGGTGGCGCCAGGGTACTAGGCGGGCTACCGGGGGCATTGCTGAGTTTGGGTGTGGGGAGGGGAGGGGGATTGTACGAGTGGTTTTTTTTCTCCTTTGCGTGGTTTTGGAGGGGAATTTGGAAGGATTGCTGGTGCCGAGACGGAAGAATGTTTTTCCGGACTCGGTGGTGCGGCGGAAGGAGCCGTTGGATTACGGTATCACTCCCGGGCGCACAGGTTCAACTCAGACAAACTCTCTTGTGTCAAAACCCATTACCTCTAAATGCTATCCACCACCACCTCCAAACCCCCCCCCCCCCCCCCCCCCCCCCCCCCCCCCCCCCCCCCCCCCCCCCCCCCCCCCCCCCCCACAAAACCCCCCCCCCCCCC
>Ga0307507_10001507_pt1 | contig 51978 bp, 40 predicted proteins | sample 7_EM_MG_FD_207223 | JGI IMG/M metagenome (GOLD analysis project Ga0307507, IMG submission 207223) | Populus trichocarpa ectomycorrhiza microbial communities from riparian zone in the Pacific Northwest, United States - 7_EM | ecosystem: Host-associated > Plants > Roots > Unclassified | place... | reverse complement strand
AACAGTCTTTGCTGGTTGATACGATGGTTGATTCTTGATTGTTCTGATAAGGAAGGGCGAGGAGCTTAAGGCTCCTCGCCACGCTAGTGCCGCGGCGACACGTGACCACGTAACCACACGTGATATTATCCCAACACTAGCAACTCTTCTTTTGTGGGTTGCCATCTATATACAAATACCGCTTAACTAGCGCAGCAAATATTAATCCTCCTTACTTATTATTGCCATTGTAATATAAGTCTTGCTATCCTAAATTTACTAAAGAAATGGTGGTTAACTAAGTGGTAAACTAGGGAACTATGTTATTAGAATAGAGTTACGGAGCTTATTAATATCCGGCTCCATTCTAGAATCCACCTCTACTAGATCCTCTATAAGAGCCTCCTCCGCGGTAGCCAGAGCCTCTGCGTCTGTTATAACTGCCACGGCCTTATCTATACCCGCTTCATCCATAGGAGCAATTAGTGCAGTACTAGCCGCTGTTATAACTGTTGTATTCGCCGTAGTCAAGCTCCTTATAATGTTGAACCTCTAGCAATTCTTTCTTTTAATATTAAACCTTTAGTAATCTAACCTTATAATGTTAAACCTTTGGTAGTCTAATCTTATTATAAGCATTCCACTGTCCGTATTGCTAATATGGCGGATAAGCTTGCTTGTTACGTAGTGGTTGTGGAGGTTGTTGCGGAGGTTATTGCGGAGGTTGCTATGGAAATTGCTGCGGAGATTGCTACGGAGGTTGCTACGGAGATTGCTACAGAGGTTGCTACAGAGGTTCTTGTCGAGCTTGCTGCTGGTAGGTTGGGATATTATTCACAGATCTAGCTTATTGTGCTAGTTGTCTAGTTGCGGTAGGGGTTAGAGGAAACGTCTCGGCGCTTAAGTTAAATAAGGTTAAGAATCTCTGGTGGGACGGAGCTTAAGGCATAGGTTAAGATACGGCAGCCTAAGGAACTTAAGGCTAAGGAACTTGAGGTGTTTGATAGCCTAAGGTTGTCTATAGTGGTTCTTATAGAGCTTGCTACTGAGATTGCTGCGGAGATTCTTGCGGAGGTTAAAGCGTCTCTAGTAGTGTACTACTTAAATTCTAGCATAAGTTAAGCTTCTTCTAGTGCTTAATCTCTTGTGGAGTCCATTCGTGTTCTTCTTTTATATTAATAATATGCTCCTAAATATTATCTCTAATAACGCCCCCATCCATAGGGACAAATACTCCATTCTCCCAAAGGAAATTATGGAAGTCTTATACAATAACCTTCTTCGCGAGAGCCTATATTTCCTTTGTCCATCCAACAAAGTCCTCCTTCATGCAGTACTATAGCATGGTGTTGTTATATTCGCTGTCTTTATAGTGTGCTATATAGTGTAATAAGAATCCGTTTAGGTCCTGTTGCTTAGCGTTTATAGGGTTAATGTCTCTACTCTATATCTCTGGGTTAATGTTGTTCTTATACTTCTTTGGATAGATTAACGCCATAATAGCTAGGAAAGAATAAGGAAAATAAAGGTTGTTTAACGTGTAGTTAGGTATTAATTATAATCTTAAGATCTGCAAAGGTACATAGAGGGTATTAAGGTAGTTATTAAAGCGGAACTGCTGATTTATAGAAGTAGAATCAACGGGGTGTTGTACATTAAAGGTAGGTAGGGTTTCGGTTTTGTAGAATCTTATAGGTTTGCTATTAAAAGGTAGGCAATTTGAAATATAGTTAACGCGTTTTGGACGTTAACTTGGGACTGTAGGTTCAGTAATACTTCTAACCTAAAGTACTCAACCAAGTCTTCGTAAACGTGGTTGTTCTATATAATAGACGCAACTTGGTATCTCCTAGTACTCAGTAACACTTCTATTACTAGTTTTTCGCAAGTCTAAGTTAGCACAGTATCACCGGGATCCATTCTATATAAGCGCATATAGCACCCCTACACAAGACTGTCTCTTTTATCGATAACCTTGCTATTCTGTGGTATAACAGTAAAGTTAACTACTAATTAGTGTTGGTATTACCAGGGATACCTATTTGAATAGGTCAGAGTCGTAGTCAAATAGTCTTTGCTGGTTAATACGATGGTTGATTCTTGATTGTTCTAATAAGGAAGGGCGAGGAGCTTAAGGCTCCTCGCCACGCTAGTGCCGCGGCGACACGTGACCACGTAACCACACGTGATATTGTCCTAACAACAATAATCGCCACCTAAGCTCTATATAAATACGTGGCAATGGCTCCCTATGCTCTACACCAAGACCCTTACCCAAAATGGACGCCTCTACCTCTGTTACCGCCGCCGCCGCGCCCTAGAAACCCAGCTAGCCAAATAAAAGGCCTATAAGAAGCTAAAAAACGAGAACGTGATTATAGAAACGTAGGCAGCTATTTAACCAATCCCTCCTAAACACTTGCTTAAGCCAGAAGCTAGTAAGCACTCTAGCGTTCTAAATAGGTGTAGTTATTCTGTTGCCTTAAAGAAAGAATAGGAAAGGAATAAGTTGCCGTAGTAGATTTAATAACCTCCTCTCTCTTAGCCCCTTTCCCAACAGTATAGATAATATAGCATTTTCTAGCACATCTAAGTTACAAATTAGTATTATGGGACCCACTAAATACAATAATATAACCGTGCGGTGGTGTGTCTTAGAGTACTTCGGTGTTAAAGCGCCTAGGATATTTATTTACCATCTGCTTGCTCTTCTCCTAAGGTAACCCTCCCTCTTAAGTCCTTATTTAAATTACCTTTATAACTCTTAAACAAATTACTTTTATATGTTAATTTGCCTCTGGCTTCTATATTTATATAAATGCAATTATAATTAAAAATCCAAACTTATAAATATGGGGTGTCTCTATTACTGCAGTAACGGAGACACCCTATATTTTAGTAAGTAGTTAATCTACTACAGTCTAAAATCTTAATTATTAGAAATTTGGGGTGTCTCTGCCTCTGTAGTAGTAGAGGCACCCTAAGTTTAATACTATAACTTTCCTCTAGTAACCAAGCAACCTTAAATCTTATTAGGCTAGCTTAATTAATATAACTGTAGAATATACTATACCACTGCGCCATAAGGACTTTTAGTTGCAATCTTATAAATTTAATTAAAATATAAACCCCTTATAATTAAATATTTCCACATATAACACCATGCCAAGGATTATAATGTAGATTACTTAGATATAGCTTTACTGCAATACAATGGCTTTACGCCAATTAATTAATCTACAGCTCTAAAATCTAGATCTACAACCCTAAAAACAAGCTCCAAGCTACTAATTTTATACTGGTAGAATGAAACTTGGCAAAAGATTCGGACAGTAAAGTTACTGCCAAGAGTTACTGTCCGGATCCTGTCCGGAGGAATGCGGATTAGGACAGTCGGGGGATGATGACGGATGGATATTAGCAGGGGAGGCGCTCTCACCCTCCACGCTCGAGAAAGACGATGTCATAACGGTCTCATTATTAGTGAGCGCATTCCCGTCACTGACGGGTCTCAACTTTTTGTAACCATTGCATCGTTAGTCGATCGTTAAATCTTATTCAGAGCATCAACTAGAAGTTAAGACCTAAATCTTCTTCTCCTCGAGTACCATCGATATGCAAAAAAGATATGAAGCCACTCACATATGCGCTAGCAATCCCGTGCTTGCAGTTGCGGCGAAGGTCTCACTCAGCCTATGATCCAGGCCTTGATGTGATGTGGATATTATCTCCGATCCTTCGGGTGATACCAAGACGGGATATTTAAAAATGGCGCCAGCGTGTCTCACACAACGGATATGTCGTGCATCCCTCAAATTTCCTCTCGACAGCCAATAGTGCCTTGTGAAGGAGCTGCCTAAATAAAGACGAGCCGCCTCAGGGTGAGTAGAAAAGTCCCAAGTTGCTAACTGCATTTGTATACCGTTTCTCACCGACTCCGGGGCACGAATCCAATAATAACCCGGCTTGAACGCCTTGTCGCAAGCCTATCTCGGCCCTAGATTGCACTAGGAAGGCGGGCGCTAGGGCCGGGCGGTCGCGGCGCACAGAGCAGAAAAGGAGCGCCTGGGAGGTTCAGAGCGGTTGTTTTGGCAAGCCACCACGTTTCGAAACACCACCCCACCAAACTTTTAGCGGAAATGCCAACCTCTCCCCCGCGTTCTCCTGCGTCGGGCGGTTGAAATCTTTTTTGTCTGCAAACGCCAGGAACATTCATGCAGGAACCCGCATCTTTTGCTCGCGTAGATGCCGCCGGTACCTCAGGGGAGTTAACGTCCTGAAAAACGACGGCGAGTAGAATGGACGGTCTGGGCGGGATGGGATACAAGGAGTACTTTAGGGAGTCCATCCCACGATTTGCGTCACTTTCTTTCTTTCGCTCCCCACCAGTCCAGGCCAATCCACCACGCTCTCTTCTTGCTGTTGATTTTGAGTTTACAGGTTTGATACCTGAGTCATTCTTTCTTGATCGATATTTGTGCAGTCTCTCTTTTGAATCATATCTCGTCACTCCTTTTGAATAAGCCCTGCTAAGTCAGCAAACGACATACTCTACGAATAACGCCAGCCATGCTCTCCAACGCCATGAACTCTCTGCTTCTCGGCCTTGTTGCCTCCCTCGCTGCTCCAGTCAGTGGGACCTTCGTTATCCAGTGCTACAGCCGCCTCTTTGACGAGCGTGCCGACCCAGTTGTTGACCCAGGCAAAGCGTCTAACCATGTCCATGCCATTGCCGGTGGTAATGGCTTCAATTTCACTATGAACTATGACCAAGCTCGTGCGTCTAAATGCTCTACTTGCAATGTCAAGGAAGACTTGTCCAACTACTGGACCCCGAAGATGTACTTTCATGCCAAGAACGGCAGCTTCATCAATGTTCCCATAAATGGCGATACTCCCGGTGGAAACATGGGAGGACAAGCTATCTACTACCTGTAAGTTTCCTATTCACCATCTTAAGAAAAATCCTCGGTCCGTCGCTCTGTCTGAAAAGAGAAAGGAGAAGACTTCAACTTCTAAGCCAAAGTATCCTTACTAACGACCTATCAGCACGCGCTCTGGACCCGACAATGACAAACTCGTTGCTTTCCCGCCCGGCTTCCGCATGCTAGCCGGTGACCCTAACAAGCGCAATTACACCTCGGACTTCGCCGGTCTTGCCGTTTCGCACAAATGTATTGGCAACACTAACGAGCAGTACAGCAGCCTTCCACCTGTCAAGTGCCCCGGCGGCGTGCGTGCCCAAGTCACATTCCCCTCCTGCTGGGACGGTGTCAACCTAGACTCGCCCGATCACAAGTCGCACGTTGTGTACCCTAAGGATGGGAACTACGATGGTGGTCGCTGTCCCGCTAGCCACCCGAAGCATCTCGTCACGCTCTTTTATGAGGTGTATTATAGCACGCAGCTGTTTGAGAGTGAGTGGTGGAGCGACAAGCAGCCGTTCGTCTTCTCCAACGGTGATCCGACCGGCTATGGATTCCATGGGGATTTCGTGAGTAGCATCCTACCTCTCTTTCCATCCCAATTCCACCTTCTCGGTGCCTAAGTCTTCTTCCGTTGCTCAGTACTGATGATTGTCTAGGTGAACGGCTGGGATATCCCTACCCTCCAACGCGCCGTGACCGACTGCGTCGATGGTACGCCCAATTGCCCCAGCACGCACTTCACCTTCCGCGATCAAGGCGAGACCCAAGCCTGCAAGCTCCCCTCGCAGATCAACGAACAAGTCAACGGCATCCTGCCCGCGCTGCCTGGCTGCAACCCGATCACCCCCGGCCCGGCGGCCGCCGTCCCTGTTTCCAACTGCCCTGTCACCAAGATTACCGGCCCGACTGCCGCCTCCCTCGGCTACACGGACCTAACCAAGTCGAAGGGCTGGAAGTACATCGGGTGCGGCATCGACAATGCTGGATCCCGCACGCTCAACGTTGCGCAGACGAGCGGGAACAGCATGACCATCGAGACCTGCGTTGACTTCTGCAAGAGCAAGGGAACCAAGTACGCGGGTCTTGAGTATAGCGGTGAGTGCTACTGCGGGAACAGCATCGCGGCAGACCGCGCGCCGCAGGCGGGTGTGCTGGGGAACTGCCTCATGAAATGCAGTGGGAATGCGAACGAGATCTGTGGTGGCGCCGCGGCGATCAGTCTTTATCAGGCGTGTGCCGGTGGTGCGTGTACGAATTCGGCCAAGAAGCGGAGCCGCAGGCTTGCGGCTGCGGAGCGGGTGAAGGCGAGGATTGAGGGGTCCATCTAGATCTCTTCCCTCATTTTCTACCACGGTAACAGTTACGCAAAAGTTATGAGGGGTGGGTGTTAGTGTTCTGTTCGGCTTTAGCAGGCTTTTTTGGATTTGCTAGATCGGTCGAGTGTCTCAGAGGTTTGGGTATTATATGATGGGATTGGATCGGAGGACCTGGTCCTGTGGACCTTTGCTTTGCTTCGGATTGTGCTGGACGTGCAAACCTTATTCTTGCATATAGCTTTTCCTTCTTTTCTCAGTCGCTCGCTTGCGCTGGTGCTGCGGCAGCCACTGGCACCTTTTGATATGAGGGGATGAGGGCACGTGGGTGGACTTTCAAGGATTGGGTGTATGATTATGACTTGGAAAATGAGAATGAAATAGTGTATGAGTTACCTATGTTCTTGAGATAATTTTAGAGTAAAGTGAAGTCGTCTTAGTGAGTAGCGGTAGTGGTATCTGCTTGATGAGTAAGGAGTGGAGGGGAAAGTCTTGGCTATCTGGAGGAAGGGAGATGAGATCATCCACGGCGGAATCTCTGACGGTAGAACAGAACCCATGGCCCTGCCAAATACAAAACAAGGCGTCTCGCCGCTCCTTACTAATCAGAGCTCAAGATTAGTTGGCTGTTCGATCAAGGCTATCCTTAATTAGCGCGAATTGTAAGCGCCTGGCAAGGCTAATAGTTTACCAAACAGTCTCAATTGGTTGGTAGATACCTTTAATTAATCTGTATGTCATTTCGATGCTTTACTGAGATGGTAGGCATATGACGCAAGTATGTCATCCTCGGGTCTACCCTAAAATCTGTTCAGCCGTGATTGTGCGATGATGCATTGCCAGGCTCACCGCATGAGTTGGTAGGGCTGAGCCAGTTACAGCGCGAGAAAGTATGCTGAGATCAACATGCGGAATATGATAGGCCTTACGGGTACACATTTCTTAATTTGTTCACAAATATCACTTAATTTAACTACTCATATGGATTGTTAATTAAAAAGCGTATCTATATTAATACTCTTTTATAGTTCACCCCCCCTTTATACCATCGCACGCACACGATTTGTGGTTATTTTACCTTTTTACCCGCTTCCCCTCCTCCCTCTCTCCCCTTTTATTAAAGCTATATACACCCCCACCTCCCTAAACTTCCTCTTTTTCCTCTCTCTCCCTACCTACATCTCCCCCATTCTCTATATATAGCCAAATCTAATGCATAAATAGGTAGAACGAGAGGACGCAAATACAGAGAGGAATGGGGAGAGGGGAGTAGAAAGAGAGGCATAATTAAGAGGCAGAGGCAGAGACAGAGACAGAGACAGAGACAGAGACAGAGACAGAGATAGAGATAGAGGTGGAGGTAGGGACAGATGCAAAGGTGGAGGTGATGACGGAGGTAATAACGGAGACAATGACGGAGATAATGACGGAGATAATGACGGGGTAATGAAGAAGGGGTTAAAGGGAAGCCTCGACGGGGTAGTTAGATAGATTAATACACTAATTAATTTTTGGTAAACGTACGTTATTAGCATGTAATAAAAGGAGGGGGGTATTATAGTTATAATTTGTAACTCTTTCTATAAGAATCTACTACTAAAATAGTCCTAAATTATAACCAAAGCTGTTCTAAAATGTGGTTATTTTTTCCTACAATCGACTGCCAAAATGAGACTCTCTTTTTGGTCACAATTCGTGATTAATTTGATTAGGGGTATGTGACCATAAGGGGCAAAAGCATGAGAGACAACTGAACGTGGCGAGGTTGACGCAATTCATGAGTTCTGAGGTTTAGTCCTTAAGCATATGGTGTCCAAATGTTTCACATACAAGCGCACAGTACTATCAATGAGATCCAAGATACGGTTAATTTTGGGTACCAGTCTCGTTTCATGCGGATGCACAGCAGTTCGGGTTATGGCATAGAGAAATACCGAAAGGAAAACTCAACCGCATTTCACAAAATTGCGGACTAGTTCTACCCAATCACGTCACGACTGCGAATACGACCTCCGAGTACGAGTGCGAGTACGGCGCTCAAACACTCACAACACCCCTAAACCAGCCACAACCGCAAGCCCTTCCATTGTAAAGCCCCCTCCTCGTAACGCGCTAGGCAGTGCCCGCGACTGAGTATGCCTGCCCGGATATCTTCCACCCCCCATTATAGGAAAGCTTGCGAACTTTTCTACCAATTTTCCAATTATGCGATTTCCCGCAACCTTTTCGTCTAGCAGTAATCCCGAGGGGGAGTTTTTTATGCAGAATGGATCAGCGAGCACGAGTCCGAATACAACGGATGTTGCCTTGCCGTTGCTTTATTGTGGGTTGAGTAGGCCTGTGTGCGTAGGCCTGCTAACTGATTGACTTGGGCTTTTGTATATATCTTCCCCTCTTCTCGCTCTCAGTAAACTTCAAATCACTACTAACAATCTTATCATTCACTACCGTCAATTGTATCATATTCTGTCAATCGCATCCTCCATTGTTAGTTGCCTTGCTTAGAGGAAACCATGGCAGGGGAGATAAAGTACACTCTTTACCACTACAGCCCCTCCTTCGTAGCAGCAACCATATTCATCGTCCTATTCATAGCCACCACAACAGCACACTCATACCAGCTGCTTAGGAGACGAACATGGTACTTCATGCCCTTTCTTATTGGCGGTTTCTGTAGGTTTCCTTCCTCACTCTCTCAGCTTCATCAAAGTTTTCCGGGATTGAAACTGACATCTGGTCTAGTTGAGGTATTTGGTTACATCGGCCGCGCCATCAACAGCAAGCAGACGCCAAATTGGACCACTGGCCCGTACATCATGCAAAGCTTGCTGCTGTTGCTCGCCCCTACCTTCTTCGCCGCATCCATATACATGATCCTAGGCCGCATCATCCTGCTCACAGACGGCGAAATCCACTCGCTCATCCGCGCGAGATGGCTCACAAAGTTCTTCGTCGCAGGGGACGTGCTGTCCTTTTTCACGCAATCCGCAGGTACTTCCTCCGCCTCCCTCTCTCCCTCTGCACCCACCTCGCATTAGACAAACATAGAAACTAACATCTGCAAAAGGCGGCGGCATGATCGCGAAAGCTAAGACTAGCTCGAGTGCGCAGCTCGGCTCGCACGTCATAACCGTTGGTTTGGCGATCCAACTCCTCTTTTTCGGCTTCTTCATGTTCGTCGCGGCCGTCTTCCACCGCCGAATTGTGCTACGTCCCACCGACGTGTCACGCACGCTCGACGTCCCCTGGCAGCTTTACCTCGTCGTGCTGTATGCAGCCTCTGCGCTCATCATAGTGCGGTCCATATTCCGTATTGTGGAGTACGTGCAGGGCAGTGATGGGACATTGCTAGGACACGAGGTGTATTCATACGTGTTCGACGCGACGCTGATGTTCATAACTATGGTGCTATTTAATGTGTACCATCCATGGAAAATTATTAGTAAAGAGAAAGGGCTGGCAATGGTTGAGTCTCAGCCTGCTGGCGGAAGAGATGTGGAGAGGGGTAGAGGGGAGACGTATGGTCTGGCTGAGAGGGGTTTGTAGTAATCGGGAGTTTTTAGGAGGAGTTCGAATATATGGAATCTTTCTTTCTAGGATGTTGAAGAGGCTTTTGTGGGTGTCTACGCACATGCATCGCGTCTGGGAGTGTGGGGCGTTTTCTCTTATCTCTAGCTCGGCTGGAAGTTTCAAACTTAGAAGGGCGAGGAAGAGGGTTTTCTTCTTTGGTTGTATTATATTGCGTTGATCTTTTTGAACCTTTTGCTGGCTATGCTGGCCTCTTAAGAGATATAAACCTAGATAGCAGAACACCCACAGTTGCATTTCTGAACTTGTCGAACTCCCGAATCGTTGCATCCATGGCATACAGCATCAACATTAACTTTAAAAAATACCATCCAAACCAGTTCGCGAAATGATTCAACGCTCAATGTGGAATCCACCCCACTTCCTCCATTGGCCATCTTATCCACAGCCGATGATCCTCGTCCAGCAAATAGAAAATATTCGACAGGAGATGCGCGCTCATCCCCTCGAGCCACCAATTAAATTCCAACCGCTTAATCAATACGCAGAAATAGGCAAAAATCGCCAGCGCCTCCGGCGTCCTTTTACTTAGCAGCATCAAATACTCCGACTCGACTTGATACAGCCAAGTAAAAACATTCCCGGACTCAAAGAACGACACATTGCGGCCGTAGACTACCGCAAACGGCCTGGCTAGCCCGTCGATGCACTTGTTGTAGATGCACAGAGCCTCCCGGTCTGGCTTCGTCGCTTCGATGAAGTGCCGCAGCTCAGCAAGGTAATCGTTGCCGCCGACAGCGTATTCGTGCGCCTCGATGTTTCGCGCACCCTCCCGGAACATAGGCCCCAGCGGACCGTTGAACAGCATCTCTGGCGACGAGTCGACGATGGAACGCGTCCCACGGAACAGGACCAGCCATTCGGCGATGCCATTATTGGTGATGAGGAGGAAGTCCCCTGGCTTGCGCGGGCTTGCCCACCCGACGACGCACGTGATAGCCGAGAATATGTACAATGCCGAGCAGTTGTCATCAGTGATGTTAGGCAAGATGGATGAGACGGCCCGCAAAGCAATCTCGTTCTCGGCCTGTGCGCAAGAGAGGTAGGAGGAGCGTTTGTCCGGACGGAAGTGTGCGAGATGTAGTGCGGATATAGAAAAAATACCGTGCATCACGAAGCTGTAGGAGAGGCCGACTTGTGGGACATTGATTCGCCAGAGCGTCCTGATCAGTGGGTTATTTGAGAGAGTAAAACATGTGGAAGTGGTGAAGTTGTGAAGAAGTTCCAGATGCACCATGTTCATACTTGATCCACACCCGCTAATCAGATAATTTGGCAATTCTCCTTGAATGGCAGAGCCATCTGCGTATGCGTCAGGGATGCTCTCTGGATGGTCCATGATAGAAGTCTGGAGGTTTCCGGGGCTAGCAGAGGCAGAAGCCGATGATCGTGTTCCTAGGAAATCGCATTGTATTGAATGTCTGGTGCAATTGATGCATGCCGGTCTCTCCTCGCCGCACTTTACTCCTCGATCAGTCATCAGCTGCAGGTGTTATGACATAAGAGTATTGAAACAAATAGGACCTCTTCTACACAAGACTGGAAGAGTATGTGTTCTTATTATCAAATCACAGGGCAACTCACTTTGATCTTCCGTCTCTTGCAGTTACTGCACCCTGTCCTTGTCTTGCGGTGAGACTTTCGTGATGTCGACATGATTCTGGCTTCCTAGTGGCTTTGGTGGAAGTTCTGGAATGTCGTGCAGCCAGCCTCGTTATTTAGAACATCTATGATACGAAAAACACCTTAGCGCGTCAAGATCCGTTTATCCACAATACTATTATATGTTTAGAGTCCCATTTGATGCCATAAGTCCTAGGATGGTGATTAAAATCCTCAATAGGGGCCGCTCGTCGTAATTTACTTCTTGACAACCGTCTTGGATGAAAGTCGATTTTGTGACTATTCAGGATGCTAGCCTCGCTAAAGGTAGCTGGAGGAGCGTTTACGTAGTTGACATCGAGGCCAGTGGGCTTGGGGGCTTCAGGTATAGGTTTACGGAAAATAGCGGCTCTTGTGATGCCGAGGTTCGACCGTATCTCTTAAAAGTTTAGAAGTTCGGGCCACATCTTGCACAGTGCTAGACTAAATTACTCTGACGCGCGTTCCAACTACCCGGTGGTCTCATCCTTCACGTTTGTTCAGGCTACCTCGCTTATAGCGAGGTGGCGCACGCTCAATGCGACAGCACGCTCAATGCGACAATTCAACCCTTAAACGCGTTAGGACCTAATTCTTATCTTCTTTAGACCCCAAAGCACCTAATGGACTATTTTAAGCGTGAAAAATGCGTGCGGGATGCCGTAGAGTTTAAGCACTAGTACCTAAAGTTATCCTTTAGGTGGTTAGTAAAGCAATTTAATTGTAATAAAGATGCTATTAATTAACGCTTTAACGGCAAAGATTTGAAGTTAACGAGACCTTCTATAAATACTAAGCTCTCTCCTAATTAATATTAAGCCCTCTGCCGCTATCTAATAACGTTATATAAGGTTAGAGTCCCTCTTCCTAATAAGCGTATTTTGGGTGCTGCTAATAAGATTCTCGCTGCCTCTGGACAAAATATAACTGTGGGGGAGAAGTGGGTAACCAACTAGCTTTGTAGGCACCCAGAATTTACAAAAACGAAGGAGAAATTAATGGAGCTTGAGTGTTAGAAGGCAATAAACGCTGAGAGCGTATATAACTTCTTTACAAAGTTTGAGACTACCGTTAATAAGTATAATATCTAATCTGACGATATTTGGAATATGGATAAGACAGAAATCTAAGTAGGAATTAGCTGTGGTAAATAGGTGATTGTTCCTTCTAACTAGCTACTTAATACCTTCTTAAATATTATTAGCTTATACGGCGATTCCGAGCATATTATAGTAGTAGAGACTATTTTAGCTAGTAGCAAAGTAATCCCACCCTTTATTATTATAAAGGGAGTTATTATTTAAGCGCGCTGGTTCTAAGATCTAAGAGAAGGAAATATTGCTATTAGAGTCTTAGAATCTAGCTACGTTAATAATATTCTCTGCTTCCAGTGGATCCAGCACTTTAATCTTATAACTAGACGTATTAAGAAAGGCGAATACCAGCTACTTATCCTTAACGGTTACGAGTCTCATCTATTGCTCTAGTTTATTACCTACTGTAAGTAAGAGAAGATTATTATTCTCCGTTTACCTCTATATTTAACCCACTTCCTACAGCCGCTTAACGTTATTATATTTTAGTAGTAGAAATACTGGCACTTAGAAGCTATTAACTACGCTATACGCCACGGTATTGGCGAGTTTAATAAGTCTAGCTTCCTCGCAAACCTTAAAGATATTCGCTACCTTACCCTTATTCCTTCCAATATTAGATCTGGCTTTAAGTGTTGCGGCTATGTACTATTCTGCCCTTATCTTGTTCTTAACGAGATTAGGGTTAATCTAGCGCCCGTTAGAACTGAACAAACTCCTCTACTACCTGGCCAGTGGGAGCAGCAGGAGGATAAGCTTCCCGTTAAAGAGACTCTACTTAGAGATGTCTGGAGTTTACTAGATACGTACGTTAAGCTAAAGCAGCAAGCTTAAGCTATTTAAGGTTTACTCCGCTCTTTAGCTTTACTACTAGATACTCCTATACAAAAGCAGAACCGGCAGAACATTAAAAAGTTTATTAAGTATGTCCTTTTAACCGATCTAGTTAATAACCGCCTTACTAGCTACGCTATAGATGCTCTAATTGCGCAGCGTAATTAAAAGAGTAGGAATTTATGTGGAGGTTAATATGTTTAAAAGGGTGGCGTTGTATACGCGTAGGATATTAATAGGGAGATTGCAAACGTAGCCTATAACAAGAAGGTCTATTGCTAGGAATTTACTACCGACCAGAAGGTTACTAGGCTTATTATGTATACTATGGTTATACCTTAATTTATGCGTGTTATTAGCACTTAGAAGAAGCAGTACGAGTAGGATGCAAATAACTGGGTTTAGAAATTTAAAATGCGCGAAAAGCGAGAGCTTGCTAAGGAAAGCTAAGCTTCTTAAAGGCAGGGTTCTTAGAGCTAAAATCAGTAGCTATACCGTAGTAAAATATCCATATATCTTGCCTGCGGAATTGTCGCATTGAGCGTGCTGTCGCATTGAGCGTGCGCCACCTCGCTATAAGCGAGGTGGCCTGAACAAACGTGAAGGATGAGACCACCGGGTATGGACACCCGTCCCAACAATAGGCGTGTTCAAGTAGCTGTACTGCAGCAAGGCAATAATATCTCCGCTCGCTCATTGTACGTAGAGTGCGAATGCGGCTAGAGTACGCTGGAGTTTGTGGAGAGAAAGGCTTTTCAGTCCTAGAAATTCTACCTGCTTTACAGCTCTGGGCACGATCAGCTTCACCCCCTCCGGCAAGTTTCGAATTCGATACACATTCAGCTTCGCCTGATTGCCACTAGCTGTCATAGAGGAACGCAGATGTATGGTGGTGTGTGGAAACTCCATAAGGTGGAGTCACCAAGAACGAATACCACAGAGTTTCATGTAGGGTCTTCCTTCAAAGCTTTATAGTTGTATTTGAGTTAGTGGAGGCGCTCAGGGGGCCTTCATTGGGTTTTAAGGTAAAGATTTGTGTGCAGCCTTGTTTTGGCAATGGTGACGTGGATAAAGTGTAGCAAGAACTACTACTCTGTTGATAAGAATAAGAGTACCCTCTGAATCGCCTTGATGAGCTGATAAACGTAACGTCGAGCTTTGTTGATAAATGCGTTGGTTAGTGATGGAGTTGATGTTTTGTGCGTTTGTATGGAGCTACCTTTTGTCCACCACCGTAGCTGATGTAATCAAGCGCTGATTGGTGGACATCTGGTTACGAGATAATAACTTGACGTGTTATCTCGTACCTACAGGTTGAAACAACGCTATCCCTTAATCCGTTGAAATTGGTCCTCAAATTTTTTTTAAATTTTTTTTTTTCTTATAACGGTTTGTTTTTATTAAAACTTATTCTATTTAAAAATTTATTTTAAAAGTATAAAAGTTTATTATAAGGTTATTGTCGGTACACTCGCATTATTAACGTGCACGAATATCACTTGTAGTGGTACGTATGCGGTGTTGAAGTTGGTAGTTATTAATGTCTAGAAATAGGGGTTTGCTCTAGGGTCAGATTAGCTAGTCTTGCTTCGTGGTCCCGTAACCACATTACATAACTAACATTCTGATACTAGAGCAACTCTAAGAAGAAGGCTAATCTATACTCTAAAGCCAAGTCTATTTCTAGACTATTTGTAGCATATACGCAATAGCTAAAGATCTAATTAATATATAATAGTTTCCACGCTCCTCTTATAGGTCTATAATTGCATAACCAGTGTTATGGCTTATACTAATACCTCTAAACTAAAGCTTATAGAATGCTGTATTATAGGGATACTAAGCTAAGGAAAAGAAGGAGAAGAATTGTTAGGGGTAGCAGGTTAATATATCGCGAGGGCTCTAAGGCGCTAGTGGTAAGCGAGCCAATAGCGATTTTTTATCCTAGGGATGGAAAATCCTGATTAGCTGGTTAAATTTAGGGTCCGTAGAATATAGCGGGTGGCGTACCCTAGCACCGTTATAACCTGTAAACCACCTTCTATTACTCCTTACGCTCTACCCAACCTATAGCCTATATATTAACTTAGTTCGTGTTAATAAGTTGCTATAAGGCGACGTAAGGCTTCCCCTTGGTCATCGCGTCTGTAGGGTTAGTTTTACTATTAATCTATTTAACCTCCGTAATCTACTAACGTTTATAGGCTTATTATAGGCATATTATATTAATTATTAATCGCTTCTCTTGTATGGTTCTAAGTTATATAAGACAGTTATATAGCGACTTAGAATTAGTATAAAGCATAAGTGAGAGGTTAATTTATAGGACCTTGTCTACCGTAGACTTAATAGTAACGGTAATATTAAAGCCGTAAGCTATTTTATAGAGTTTAGAAGCTAGAACGCTTCTAGTAACTCTTTTATACTTAATTAAGCTCTAATGGATGATATTGGCCTTTTTAGTTGCGTTAGCTAGTATAATAATATAGCTAATTTATAAAGAGAGGTCCTTGTTATTAGTAAAGGAAGCATCCGTAAAAACTAAGAGCTATAGGGTTTTAGCCTCTAATTTAATAAACTTAAAACCTCTATATAAGTTTTAAATCTGCTAACTTAGGCGCTTATTTAACTCCTTTATATCTACCTCTTTAGGATTAGTTACCTAGGCAGTAAAGGATAAGTTAAATAAAGCCTCTAGTTAATAGACTAAGGCGATATAGGCTCCTTTGGCGCATTAAGCGATATACTAGTCCTTTGGCGTAAGTAGGCCGCGTATAATTTCTCTAGAGCTAGTACTATCTGCTAGTATAGTGTTAACCACACTAAGGTTCTTACACTGGCGCTTTTACGTTAGTATAATACTCTTATCTTATGCCAATTAAATAAGTCCTCTATTAAACTTAACTAGTATATTAGTGGTCAGTTGCTCTCGCTCCTTAGCTATAAATTTAGCCTTATATAGTTCGCTTTGTTCGGCCTCTATAAAGGTATTATCTACAAGGAACAGCGTATTATTAGTCTATAAGCCGATAATTCTAAAAGGTTTATTACTGTAAAGCAAGTAAGGGTTATATATAGACTGGTCCATTTATAGCTAATTAACGTGGTATAAATAGTAGGTCTTAAACTAGTGGTTTTTAGCTTTAGGCACTCTATAAAGTAGCTTTATAACCTTTAGAATGGAGTCCTTATTAATTCCCAATTGTTTATTTAGCCTGTGTGGTGGTTATACATAGAACTCGCGGTTTAGGTTTGTAGTAGACTAGACATAGGCTTATAAGATATCTTAGAGGTAGAGTTATATCTATAGTAGTATAGCAGCGATATAGTGTAACGGAACCTTGTAGTAGGAACTACGGTGGGTTCTATTATTAGGCTGGGTATATAGGTAAGAACAAAACAACAACATAATAATAACTGGTGGAGTGGTTACCTAATAGATTAACTCCAATTATATTCTAAGATTTACTATAAGAAGAGAACTATCTACGGTAGGGACTGAGGTCCTTTAAATACACAACCATACTCCTAAGAAATCCTCTCTTGTACATAAGGTACGTGTTATATATATTATACGTGGCGTACACTACGTATACTTCGTATACTGTGTATAACACTATATAACTCGCTTACCATTCCTTATTATATAGTTCCACCAGATCCATCCTAGACCGTACCTATATTAACTAACTAGCTTCCTACAACTCTTCTCCAAGTAGTTATAACATTGTACTTAAAGCGTCCGTAATACTATCTCCCTCCTCTTTATCTTTGTCCTTAAAGATTTCTAATATCTTCAAGTCGTCCACTAGAGGTATAATGTCTATTTAATTAGTCTGGTTAATATCCTTACTTATTATACCTAAAGCTTCTTCTTCTTTATAAGCGCAACGTCGTGCTTGCACCATAGCTGCTATACTGTTGCTTAGTAAGATAATATTATCTCTATATTCTTGTTGTGCAAAAGCGGGGTTAGTATATATTGCGATAGCAAGTCCCTTGTCTTAACAACCCTTGTCTTATTCAGAGTGCACTAAAGTAAATGTTTAATCGTCCTATGATGTTCGCTCTGTTTCTAACGCTAAATATACGCGTCCTATAACTCTTAACAGTCTTCTAGTTCCCTAAGTAACCTATTATAGGGTCTTATGTTCAATCTACCACTATAAAGCTTGATGGTAAGCTCTTAAGCGCCTTAGATAAACTCCGTCGTTTGTGGGAAGCAGAGTAGGAGGCTATAGCTACTTAATAGCGTGCCCTTAAAGCCTATTTATCGGCCTCTGCCCGTCTTCTTCGTCTTAAACATATTTGTAAGAAGGTCCGTTCCAAAGAGTAGAAACTAGTTTAATAGGGTTTGTCTAAACTGGGTAATAAAAGGACTGGCTCTCCTCCTGCGAGGGAAACAACTCTAAGTAGCTCAGCAATTGCTCCTCTTAGGTCCCCCTTAGGTAACTCGTTCTTTAGCGATCCTTCTTTATTAATATTACTTAACCTGCTTTTTTCTGATACTCCTATACCTTTCCTATAGCGTTCTTTAGGTTGCTTAGTGGTTCCTAGGTAGTCTTACTATAGCCTATCTACTTTACTTTATACTACGTTTCGTTATCTATATCCTTGTAACTAATAATCTTTAAAACTTGCTATTCGTCTTCCTCTTATCCTCTATACGTGTCTGCCTTGTAGACTAATAGCTCAACATTCCCGTATACTAGCTTTAGCATTACAACGTGTTATATAGGGTAGATTTTTATTTTAGCTAGTAGGTTCAACTTATATATAACCAATAAAATTCTTTACTTAACTTTGAAAGGTCCTAGTCTAATATAGTCCAATTTCTTACTTAGTCGTCAACTCTTAAAATTTTTGTATAGTAGCTATACTTTATCCCCCTTCTTAAGATCTGGTCCCTTAGATCTCTTAGTATTATAGTACCTTTTTATTCGTTCTTATACTAGTTTAGCTGTTTCTTTAAGATCTATATAAAGATTCATTAGCGTCTCTATTCTTTACTTAGCTGTGCTACTTGTCTTTTTTGCTTAATATAGCGATAACAATGTTCTTGGCTTATATCTATAATTCGCCTTAAATAGTAATGTCCCTATTCCTTCTTATAGTGTTGCATTATATACAAACTATATAACTGGTAATAGCAATACCCAATTATTCTATATATAATTGATATAATGCCTTAGATACTGCTCTAGTGTCTAGTTTAGTCTTTCTGTTTATCTATCCATCTACAGATAATACGCTGTAGATATTGCTGCGTAAACTCCTTATTCTGCTAGAAACACTTCCTAAAATACTACTATAAATCTTAGATCTCTATCCAATATAATCTTATCTGGTGCTCCGTGTCTTGCAAATACTTCCTTTATATAGATTCTAGCAATATCTTCTGCTAATATCTCTTTAGTATATACTATAAAGTATCCCTACTTTATTAGCTTATCTACTATTACTAAAATCACGTTATAATCTTATCCTGTAATAGGATCTCTTAACTTTAATAACTTAATAATAAAGTCCTATAATATAACTTCCTATAGTCTTCCTGGTGTCTTGACAGGTTATAGCCCTCTATACGGCTTATACCTTATTAGTTTATTTCTTTGGCAATCTGGATATTCCTTTATAACTTATTATGCTAGTCCCCAGATTCCTTAAATAATGTACTCCTCTTAAAGTCTTAACACTAAGCCTATAGCTCCGTTGTGTCCTTATATTATTCCCTTATAGAATTCCTTAATAAATTCTTCTGTAATAGACTTAGGTATATACATTACTTCTCTATTTTTATATTGCTCTAAATCTAGATCCTCTACCTATACTTTTTAGATCTTCTATATCCAATTACTCTCTAGTAATTCATAGATCTAACTTTCCTTGGTTGCTATAATCTTTAGATAATTATACCTAATCAATCTATCTTAATCCTTTTATAATAAAGCTCCTAATAGCTTTTTATTACTTTATAGTTTAGCCTTTCTGCTTAAAGCGTCTACTTGTGTATTATCTATACCCTTAATATACTAAATTTCAAAATAGTATTCTATAAGCATTTCCGCCTATCTAACCTGTCTTCGGTTAAGTTCCTTTATTATTAGGAATCCTATAAGGTTTTTATAGTCCGTCTTAACCATAAATGGTTTTTTATACCTTATAAGAATGCTCTCTATTTTTTAAGTGCTGTAACTATACCTAATAACTCCTTGTTATAGATGTCGTAGTTTAACTCTAGTGGTGTTATCTTTTAACTATAGTATACTACTAGGTGCCATCTATCTTAATATTTCTGTATAAAGTATGCCCCTAGTGTAAAGTCTAATGCATCTATTTCTATAACCGTCTTTAGACCTAGTTAATAGATCTTAAGAACTAGCTCCTAAGTAAATAACTCTTTAATTCTCTTAAATAGTTCTTATTACTCCTTTCCCTATACCCATGGTTCTTCTTTCTTTATTAACCGCATAAATAGCTTAATATCCTGTAACTATTGCGCTATAAACCTTCTGTAGTAATTGCAAAACCCTAAAAACAATCTTAACTGCATAACATTCTCTAGTTCTTGCCAATTCACTATAGCCTTGATCTTTTTTAAATCTATACTAAGTTGGCCTAGTTTAATAATAAATCCAACAAAATTAGTCTTCTGGGTAAAGAACTCGCATTTTTTAATTGCTACTAGCATTTATTCTTCTTGTAGTCTTTTTAAGACCCACTTAATATATTCTCTATATTCTCCCTCGTTCTCTAAGTAGATAATAATATTGTTAAGGTATACTATAACAAATTTATCTAGGTGTTCTCCTAATACACTATTAATTCACTTCTAGAACATTGCTGGTGCGTTTATAAGCCTAAATTATATAACTAATAGCTTATATAGTCCTTTCTTTAACCTAAAGGCTGCCTTCTATTTGTTGCCTTCCTTAATTCTAATCTAATGGTACACCCACCTTAGATCTATCTTCGTAAAGATCTTTATATTGCCTATCCTATCTTGGATTTCGCTAATTAAGGGTAAAGGATACCTATTCTTCCTAGTAATACTGTTTAACTATCTATAGTCTATACATATCCTAAGTTTTCCGTTTTTCTTTGGGATAAACAATACTGGATATTCTGCTAATAACTATAATGGTCTAATATATCCCTTGCGTAAGTTCTCCTAGATAAACTCCTTAAGCGCTACTAACTCAGTTTTAGTAAGCTTATAGATTAGAAAGAACTTTAGACTTATTCCCTCTTCTAATTCTATTTTATAGTCCTATGCTGTATACTCTAACAGCTTTTCACTTTCTAGTGACTATAACTTTTTACTATACTTGTGGTATCTCTTTGGTACATAACTTAAGCCTTACTTAGTCTCTTTATATATTGCTCTAACTTAGTACTATACCAACTTGGTTTACTGTCGCACTTTATACTATTAAGTATCTTTAATATTAACCTAACCTATAACCCAATCAATCTTTAAATTATACTCCTATAACTAAGGCATTTCTAGTATCACCTTGTCCTGTCCTAATAGTAGGATATTAAAAGACATTCTAACTGGTCTCCCTTTAATAGTTATCTAAATAGGTCCTATTTTAAGATTAATAATACCTCCTTTATAGGCTATCTAATCTCCTAAAATTGTTATAAGTGAATATAGGTGTTCCTTCTGTCTATATAGTAACTCTATCCTTTCTACTGTCTTTAGTAATATGTGGTTCCTAGTTACTCTACTATCTACTAACACTTTAAACTGCTAATCTTGCCACTTAGCTCTTAAATTTAGGTGTTAACCTTAAATTCCTTTAAGGGTCTAAGGCTCTAATACTAGTTCCCTCTGGTTTTATACGCCTCCCCTTTTCCTAACTGTTGGCTGCTAGATCCTGTCTATACTTAGTCCTACTTAGGCCAATACTTAGTTTATTTCTTTTCCTCTATATGCTATAGATAAGTATTCTCTAAGCACTCCCACCACTATTGTCCGTCTAGGCATTCTTCTATAAGGAATCTTCCTGGTTAAAGTATTAAGTCCCCTTAACCTTATACTTCTACTAGGTGCCAACTATATATATACTTAGCATTCCTAAACCGCTTTTCCTCTAGTGCCTAATATATTCTTACTAGGTACTTCCGGTTCTTGTCTTTAGGTGCTCTATGTATATTACATATATTATCCATATAAGCTATCCACAATAGTGTATAATACGCTACATATTTTAGGTTAACTCTTAGTTTATCTTTATCCTTAAGTTTAAACCTATACCTAGTTAACCTAATCACTGGTATCTCTACTATAGGTACTAAAATTTGTTGCTTACTTCTCTAGTCCTTAGATCCTTCTTCTAGATTTCTTAATATTATAATTAACGCTCCTTTAATATAACTTATACATTTCTCTGTAATGGGTTGGTCTTAAACAACTTTTTCGTCTAGCTATATATAAAAGTCTTCCTATTTGTCGTTGTGTCGTTGCCTATACCACTTTCCATACAACTGGTTTAGTGTGTATGGTCTATCCGTTAGAAAGTACCTTGTTATTACTATATTATAACATTCTTTAGTATGTCTTTCTTTAAACCTAGTTAAAATATTTAGATTCTCTTCTTGTTCCAGTTTATTTAACTATTTTACCCTAGGTGTTTCTACACTTAGCCTATTAATAACTCTTTATATAGGTGCTCTATCCCTTATACAACCTAGCATAGCTAACCTCTTATCTAGCTTTTACTCTTGCTATACAATAATTCTTATCCTAAACTTATCCATAGTTTCTTGTTTTCTGCGTCTTGCAGCTAGATCTTTATAATCATCTTGCTTTTTAATCCTAGTATTAACTGTTCAATCTTTAGGCTAAATACTATATTTACCTAGGATTGCTAATGTTCTTATTCATTCTCTAAACTTATAGTTCTTAAACTTGCATCCTATACTTATTTATTTATTACTAAACTGAGTTACTACCCTTTCCCATCGGTTTTTGTCTGTTATGGGTCCTTAGGTATATCTTATCTTACTTTAAGAATCTTAAGCTTCTCTTATCTCTGCTTAAGAATCTTAAGCCTATAGCCTTTTGCCTTTATTGAGTAATAAGCTAGCACTAGCAGTTATCTATTTGCTTAGTTTTTTTTAAATATTACTCCTATTATCTTGTAAAGCAATGGAAATTATATCTAATAGTGTCGCAATACCCGTTGCTAAACCTTGTTCCATAATGGTTTTAGTCTCTACTTCTATTTCAACTTCTCTAAGGTCTACATGCTCCTAGTAAGCTGCCTTTATTACCTTATTATTAGTAAATGCTTCGCCTTTATTAAATTTATCGTCTTTAATATCCAATCTATAAGCTGGTTTATTAGTTTCTTTAAACTTAGATAATAATAGCTCCTATAGCCAATAGCTTGCGCCGTACTTAGCATCCTTATAAATTCGGTATACGTTGTTGTAACAATACACAAAACTATTAATTAAACACTCTTTTATTTCTTATAGTACACCATCATCCCTCTATATATACGTGCCGTCTACTGGCCTAGTTCCCTTTACTATATAGTTACTCTAACCACCTCTATAATCTCTGGCGAAATAACCCTATTTTCCGCAATTTATATAAGCTCCATCTTTAAACTATTTTTCTTGCTATAGAGTCCGCCTAAATATCTTCTACTACTAAGATCCCTGGTTTGGCCTTTACTTTTAGGTCCTTTAATTACTTAATTCTTAACCTCTAGGTTTCTATAGTTTCTTTTCCCATCTTTAGGTTTCTTTGGTACCACTTAGGTCTATTAGCTCTGCGCCATTCCATAGTTTTTAACTCTGTGTCTATTATTGCGTACTCTACGCCTTATATAACTATGGAACTCTATCTTGCCCTCTCTTAGCTTATTCCCTTTAATAGATCCTATTATTAATCTTTATTAACTAATCTATTAACTCTCTTAGAGTATCCGCATCTTCTATTAGGATAATTACGTCCTAGACTTTAGCCTTAAGTCCCTATTTATATTATGCTATAAGCGCCCTATCATTCCACTTAACCTATATAGCTAGTGTTTAAAACTGTGTTATATACTTAATTACTAAAGTACGTTATACTAAGTTCTAAAGCTTTTATTCTGCTGTAGTTATGGCCTCTAGGTCTCTAAATATTTATATTAGTCATTCCACAAACCCGTTTTAACTGGTAAATATATACCATATGTCCTAGTTAGTAGTTATTATACTATTAGCCTATATTTCTGTAAGATATAGCTTAAACCACTTAAGTGTCCTCCCCGTTAGGAACAATCCTATATAGGCTACTTAATCTAACAATATTGCTAACTTCGCTCCTTCCTGTACTACCTTAAAGTGCATCTATATAAGAAATCCCTTAAGCTTTAACTTCTCTCCTAAGAATCATTTGATTAAAGGTAGCTTAATTTTTACTACTCTAATTCCATTAATGCGTTCTTTAAGTATCCTATTATTATCTTATAAGTAATTAACTATTTCCTATAACTAACCTCGCGTAACCACTTAAGAATCCCTATTATCTATACTGGTATCACCTAGCCCTAAGGTTGTGGCTGCCGTTAACGCCGTTATAACTAGTGCTGCTCTTAGTGGCATGTTATTCGATCTTGTTTAATACTGTAACCTTAGTAGTGAATATATAACGGAACCTTATAGTAGGAACTACGGTGGGTTCTATTATTAGGCTGGGTATATAGGTAAGAACAAAACAATAACGTAATAATAACTAGTGGAGTAGTTGCCTAATAGATTAACTCCAATTATATTCTAAGATTTACTACAAGAAGAGAACTATCTATAGTAGGGACTAAGGTCCTTTAAATACACAACCGTACTCCTAAGAAATCCTCTCTTATACGTAAGGTATATGTTATACGTGTTATACGTGGCGTACACTGCGTATACTTTATATACTGCGTATAACACCATATGACTCGCTTACTATTCCTCGTCACATAGTTCCACTGGATCCATCCTGGACCGTGCCTATATCAACTAACTAGCTTCCTACGACTCTTCTCCAAGTAGTTATAACATCGTACTTAAAGCGTCCGTAACATATAGAGAATTAGCTATTACAGCACTGTTATAGACCCTAGTTAGGGGCTTGCCTAGACCCTTGGCGCCATGTATATAAACGTGTCCTTTCCTTAACCTTCTCTTAGTCCTTGTCTTGGAATTCTTGTTTACTGGCTACTAATAGATTCTGTTCTTTTAACTAAGCCTTCACATTAGCCGCTGGCTAACTTATTAAATTATTGGTAACTAAGTAAGGACTAGCTCTTTCTCTAAATTTTTATAGGCCTATATAATAAGTTATAATTTCTTAAAGGCTTTATTAGTTCCTTTATTCTTAATCTTATTAATAAACTATAAATTAAAGAGTCTAACCCCCTTTGGCATATTATATCGCTTAATAATTTTAAAGACGCCTTTCTTAAGTAGGCCTGTGACCTCCTTTTACCATAAAGCGCTAAACTGGGTGTTACCATCGTTCTATAAGTAAATAGTAGTGTCAGCCATATCTGCGGTATTATTGTCCTATAAGTAGATAGCGATATTAGCTATATCTGCAATATTACCTATAAGGGCATCTATGTCTATTATAGCGTCCGTAACAGCCATATCTGCGACGGCCGTAAGTAATAGGTATTTGCGGGGGCGACCTCTACCTCGCTTTGGCGGTAGCTGTGGTTTAGCTTTAGGTAATAATTGAGGTTTAGCTAGTATAGGTACTAGTTTAGCCGATTTAACAGACTCTTATAGTTTAACTAAGTCTTATAGGTCTAGTAGGTAAGGTTTTACAACTATAGAGCGGAAGGTTATAGGCCTATTTAGTAGCTTTATAGTGCAAGTCTTACTGTCAATAGCAAGTAGTATATATGGCCCGTCCTAATAACCGCTTTGGCTAGTGTTGCCTTCTCTCTAGACTAAGACAGGCGAACTAGGTAGGAGGCCATAATAGCGTTAGTTTGTTATCTATTTCGCGTATTAAGAGCGTTAGCGATCTATTGTTCAGCTTATAGCTTCTAGATTTCCACCATTGCTTTCTTAATAGCCATAGCTTACTATGCGACTAAAGGTAATAGTGCGTCTAATTTAACTATTTAGGGGTAGGCTTTAAAGACTAGGAGTGTAGGGACTAGGCCTTCTGGGTCAGCTGTATTATTAATAGCTTTAAAAGCCATTTATAGGGCCATCTCCTTGCTAATTTTAGGGATTTTAGATGTAATAATTTGGTAGGCTCGTTATAGCGGACTATGGTAGCGCTCTACTATTCCAATGGAATTATGTAATTTAACTAGAACTGACTTTATAGTTACTCCTATATTAGCAGTGTAGTGCTTAAACTCCTTACTAATAAAGTTCTTCCTAGCGTCTGTAGTGATTAAGTCTGGTAGTTTTAAATAGCTGTTAATCTAGTATATTTGTAGAACGTCCTAAGTATGCTTAGTGCTAATATCTCGTAGCTATCTACTAGCTTGAAATTAAGTTGCTTTATTAACTACGTATAGTAGGGGGGAGCCGCTAATATATATAATGTTAACGATAATATTATAGTTAAAATTGACGTTATCTTATAAGGTAAAGCAAAATCTACTTAGAGATCTGCTAAACTTCTAGTAGTAGTAGCAGAGTCTAGTTAGCTCTTTAATAGTAGATCTATTAATATTATGGCCATAGCCAGTCTTATTAAGAAGCTTTTGTAGTCTATTAACTAACGGGTAACTAAATTAATGGTATAAACATCGTAGCTCTACGTTAGTTAAGTAGCAAGGGTTCGCATTAAAAGACTTAACTAGATAAGACTGTAAAGAGAAGCTCTATATAAGAAACGGGTGGCCATATTATCTAACTACTAGCACCTTTTTAGTGCGAGTAATGATAACGTCCTTTAGGTTATTGTATTTAATATAGAGTTTATCTATATCTACTAAGCAAAGTAGGAAAGGAGTATCTGCTTTAATAATGTGGAATTATATCTTGCCTATAGGGCTATTAATGTCTATGGTTTTAATAGACATAGAGGCTTTAATCCCAAATTGGACAGTTACTTAGCCCTTAGTTAACGTGTTAAGACTTATAGACTTATCTACGGCCTATAGGGCTTAGAATTAGCTGTAGCTAGCCATAGACTTACGTAAAGCACCTATATCAATTATAATTCCCATAAAGACTATTAAGGTGTATTATAACGCTATAGTTGTGGTTATATTATAGGTAAATGGGTTAGTCTCCATATAAGGTTTTATAGCAGACTCTGTGGTAAGTTTTAAAGCCGTAAGTAGGTGTATATAAGCCTTATTAGCTAGCTCTATACTTATAGAGGTTGTTTTCTCTATAGTAAGTATTCTAAAGGTGGTGATATAGGTAGAACTGTTATTAGGTTCTTTAGCATCGCTTCTAGAGTTATTAGCGTTATGTGTATAGGCTTTAAAGTCTAAGTTATCCTCTTTATCTCTTTTATAGGCGGCGATGTATTGTTTAAAGTAGTTGTTAAAGTTGCCCTTATTACGGCCCTTAATATTAATAAAATGTCTCTTATAGTCGTCTCTGGACCGATTACGCTCCTCCTCTGTATGTTTCTATAAGTAGCAGTCCTCCTTCTTGTAGATATAGTACTTGGCCTTTAGTCTGCCGTTAGTTCTATAGGGGCGATTGCTGCCATAGCAATTAGTGTTTTAGTTTTAATTTTGGTTATTTTAATAGTAACGTCAATCCGTAAAAAAGGTTTAGTAAGACGATCTTATTAAGGCTTAGGGGGGGGGTATTCTTTTTCCTATATAATAATAGAGGATTGTAGCTTACTAATTAACTAAGAGAGGTCTTCTAAAGGGTTAGAGACAGTAATATGGCATACTAGCACTCCCTGGTAAGCAGTAACTAACTTATTTATAAGAATACGGTTTATATAAAAGTTTAGGTATAGTCTATAATATTACTTTAGTAGTTTATCTATAAGCAGTTAGAAGTTCTAATAAATTAACTTATTAGGGTTCTCGTCTATAACTCTTTAGAGGGTTATGCTATTTTACTCTATAAGGTTCTTATAGTAGTATTCTAGCCCTTTAAAGAACTGTTGTATATAGTTACAGGCTTTTATAAAAGGTCTTAACTTAAGGTTGCTGTTATAGTAGTGGTCCTAGGCAAGTCCTTTTAGTATACTAGGGAATGCTACTACGTAGCCTTTTAGTGGTAAGCCAGATCTCTTACAGATATTGTAAAAGATAATTAGCTTAAAGTTAAAGCTATTATTAACTCTATTATACTTTTAGTCGTCTATATAGATCTTCGCAATTATAGCTACCTCCTTACTATATCTAGGTCCTTACTCCACACTAGGCACGGCTGGTTTAGGTAGTGTATATATATATAGCTGCTGTGGTTGCTACTCTATTAGCCATAACAGTTAGTTAATAAGAGCGTGGATTTAGTTGTAATTAGAGGATTAAGAACCTGGAGGGGTAGTAGGGGTAGTAGGGGCAGCGATTAAAGTAGCTAGTGGTGTAGCGGTAGGAGTAGATCTAGGGGGGGTAGTAGGGGTAGCGGGGGCAGCAACTAGAGTAGCTAGTAGTGCAGTAATTAGAGTAGCTAGCAGTGCAGTAATCAGAGTAGCTAGTAGTGCAGCGAGCTTATTTAGGGTCGCATTAAGTTAGTCTTATAAAGCCACAGTAATTATTAGCTTAATATTATTAAGGGCTAGACTAATCTCTTTATCCGTCTATTTATAAAACTCTTCTTTATTAGCAACGTCCGTTAGTACCTTGCTAAGGGAGTATCTCTTATCTTACTTAATAATATATACTCCTCTCTTAACTAGGTATTTACAGATTCTCATTTTAGTATTAAATTATACTTATATAAAGATCTTTAGTGTAAAGTCCTTAAAGTCTTCCTAAAATACTGTCCATAATAAAGAGTCTATAAGGTTAGATTGTGTATATAGGTACATCTTAGTCTCTATATACTCCGCTAGATTGTTATCTATAGCCATCTCCAAGTTAATTCCGTTGCCATATTTGGCAATTCTTTCCTTCTAGTTAATTTCCATGTTATCGTGTTTTTGTGTTGTGTTAAGGTTAGGGGTGTGGTTAAGGTTAAGGTTGAGGGTTGTGTTAAGGTTAGGGGTGTGGTTAAGGTCGAGGTTGAGGGTGTAAAGGTGTATACGTGTCCTATTGACGAATCTACAGTTCTTGGATACTGTAGACGATTCTTAGCAGAGATACGGTCCTCTGGGCGATCTGACGCGTTAATAGTTAAGTTAATACGTGGTTTTAAGCTTTAAGGGTCCTCTAGGCGATCTGACGCGTTAACAGTTAAGCTAATGCGTAGTTTTAAGCTTTGAGGATAACGTAGCTCTCTTTAAGTAAAGATACGATTCTCTAGGCAATCTGACGCATTAGTAAGCTAATACGTGGTCTTAAGCTTTAAGGGTAACGTAGTTTTCTCCTTTAACTAAAATAGGGCGATAGCTCTGCGATCTAATGCGTTAACAGTTAAGCTAATGCGTGGTTTTAAGCTTTGCTATTGCGTATTTCTTAATCTATATATCTACTAATTAGTGTTGGTACACTCGCATTATTAACGTGCACGAATATTACTTGTAGTGGTACGTATGCGGTGTTGAAGTTGGTAGTTGTTGATGTCTAGAAATAGGGGTTTGCTCTAGGGTCAGATTAGCTAGTCTCGCTTTGTGGTCCCGTAACCACGTCATATAACTAACATTCCGACAGTTATAAAGTTAAAAAATTAAATTTTATATAGGGAGTTGTTATTTTTTCCTTTTTTGACTTTATAACCTTACAATAATTTTAAATAGAGAGAGTTTTAGTAAAAGTGAATCTCTATAAAAAAAAAATTTTAATTTTTTTTTTAATATCTTATAGTAGAAAACATAGGCTAAATATAGTAAGTTTTAGTAGGAAATTAATGAAACGAAAAGACTTTTGACAACAGATCATAAGATTTAAGGCTTTTAAAAAAGGTATAATGGCTGGATTTTATATAGCAATAAGCCCTATAAATATTTTAAAGCTTTAAATTTGATTTTGTGGTTACTATATAGTAATTTAGTAAAAGTATTACATTTTCTGTGATCCGGACACCGACACTTTTGACACCCCACTGTACCACTATACACCTGCGCCCCTACGTAATAGGGTTTTTTCCTGTATAATATTAACTTTCCCCTAAGTGCGGAGTAGTCTACGTAGGTTGAGATAGGATCCGTATTAGACATTAATTAAAGAATAAAGTTCCTCAATATCCATCTTATCAGCAGCACTGATAGCAATACCTTTAACCTCTTTAGACTCAACCTGCTGTGCTATGGTGCGGAATTTCTCCTTCCAAAATAGCCACCTTTCAGGGCAAAGACCGGGTTCTCCCTTATAGAATGGGCCGGTAGCCGTTACTCGTAGTAGTTCTTCATCATCTTCATCACCTAGCCTCTCAAAAAGCTTGGAACTGCTATACTCAATCCACTGTGCAGCAGCAACGATACGGAACTCCCAGAAATCCCGGGACTTTGGTGGTGGATTCTCTAGCGCTGCCCGCAGTGACCAAATAGCGAAATGTGTCCAACTGACCAGCCCAGTAGCTAGTAGGCGGGCTGCAAAGGAATTTATATTAACCCATTGGTAAAATGGTCCTAAGATGTCGTCTTGCTCCACAGGCTCTTAATAAACAAATTAGATTCGGGAATTAGATATATTGGAGGAAAAATACCAAGCCAGGCTTCTTTCAAACTCGTATCTAGAGAGGGAAGTGTAGTCCAGAACCTTATATCATACCCCTAAGACTGAAGCTTAGCATGTGTATATTCTAAGAGCAATTAAACGGAAATATCGCGTACATCTTGGGTTAGTAATAGTGATAGGTGGCAGAGAGTTTAGCTCTTCAAAAAATTGAATAAACCTTTCCTGAGATAGGTGATTATGAGGAATTTGCTTGGCGATTTCGATGAGTATGCCACATATTTCTAATAGGAAGCTATCAGGCTCCTCGATCCCTTCTCCATTCCCTTGCAAAGCTCGACGCTTCATCGGAGTTAGCTCGTTAATGGCCCGGGCGGCCGTTTTTGGAGAGGCAGTGCTGTTAGGCTGAAGAAATTCGTTCAGGAAATCGAAAGCTTTTTGTTCGATAATCCACGGATCTGGATCCTCTAAGGATTCGAGGCGCAACGCGAGCGGTGCCATACCGGGTGTATTGGGGTTTGATGCTCGAAAATTCTAGTGTCGTGAGGCTATGAGCCTTTGTTTTTGAGAAAGGTGTGAAACTACGAGGTGGGGTAGTTGAAAGGTACAGTCATGGGTCATAGTGAAACGTTATGACAACCACAGCTTTTATAAATATTCTGAAGAGATAAAGTTATTTAAAATAACTTTAAGAATGCCCGGAAGATTAACCATGGTTATAGTAGTATTTTAAGTATACTCCGTAGAAGAGGCTGCTATTAATGCTAGAGGAGTCAGCGTTCAACGATAGATGGCCCGTGCGCGAACACCATAAAAAAAGTACGCGTGTAACCTATATAGATACAATTATCAACCATGCATACCAATCGTACTCCTAATGATATAGACTTCGTTCCACCGACTCGGGAGGCAAAACAATCCCCCGCAGCCCTGGCCATTGAGCCTCTGGCCATTTCTCGTCACGATTGTATTGGCTAGCTCTTATCAATAACGGTAGGACGAAATTTGACGTTGGAGGGGATAGAAGTTTAAAGGGCCCCTTCAGCTGCTTAGTACCCTTGGCGGTAGAAGAAGTTTCTAAAGACACTTAAGGGCTTTAAATTATGGCCGAGTTATAGCTAGCCTTATAGAGTAACTCTTAAAGATTGTTATACCTGAATTACAGAACTTCTTCCCTATGTCGTTCCTATTTCATGCCCTTAAAGCACTTCAATTGACCGAAGCAAGCATATCCATAACCCAAGCATTCTCGACTTCAATAATACCGACCTCCTAACCCCACTCTACCCCGCTATCTCCCCATCTCGTCCCATCAACCAGCAGCGCACCCCTATCGTCAAGCCCAGGACCAAATTCCCAGAAAGGCACAACACCTCAGGGCCTCCGGGATTAGGAAGCTCGAGCGTCATCAAACTGACGGAGTCACCGCGCTGAGCATAGTAGGATGATGGCGCAGCAAATTAAATTCAACTGAAGCAGATATTACAAGTCTATTTTTACTCGCAGCAGCTCCTGCATCTGCACACTATATGTCATTCGTATTTTGTGCCACAGTGAGCATCACATTACAATTAGCCGCAAACCCGGCCGCAGCACCCGCCCCACTAGCCACCTGCAAAGGAGACACCTGGCATCACGCCCAATTACATTTTATCACAGCATTATCACTCAGATATTGGATGGAAAACCCAGTTGGGCGTAGACTGCGTAAAATGTTATGAGATTCAATGATGTGAGCTTTTCGCCTATCTATCGCGACAACTCTTCCGCAATCCTACATGCAAAATTCACATACACAAGGTAAGGCCCAGACAGAGCAAATATCTCACAAAGAATCGAAGTCGAAGTCAGAAGCAAGCGCCTCCCACCGTCCCGGTCCCTTAAACACCCACACCAAACCACTCATCCCCTGAAAAAGAGCATATAGTCGAAAGTAGAAGCAAAAGTCAAGGAAATACACCCACTTAGGCAGTGGCGTAGGTCAAGCCGTAGGTGCTGGGCCCAGTTCCACTAACCAACAGCCCATCGCTCGCCATGAAGTAGCCGTAGCGCTCGATCCAGTCCTGAGCATCCATCCACGGCAGGACCTCCTCCAAGAAAGATTGGATCTGGGCGTCGGAGCCAGTCGCGCTGAACTCGGTCACCCACACATTCTTGCCGGTGCGCGTGTGCGCCTCGGTGACGTGATCCTTAAAGTACTGGATTTGTGTCGCGGACTCGTACCAGTGGATGGCGACAAAGTCGATGTCGCAGCTCCCGCAGGCATTCTGGAAATTGACGAGCCAGTCAATACCCATGCCGTTAGCGCCGTTAGTGACGCCGGGGGAGCCGAGACGGACTGAGGGGTTGGCGGCCTTGATGGGTTGCATGTAGGTCATGTAGCCCTTTGCTGCATCAGCAGGAGAGAGGTTTGATTGAGTACTGAGATCGGGCTCATTGAAGGCGAGGAAAGTCTTGGTGCCACTGGAAACGGCGGACTTCCAGGCGCTTTCCCAAGTGCTGGTGAACTCAGAGGACGTACCCCAGAGCATTGGCGTGTACTCGAAGGAGGAGCTGAGACCGGCGGAGGTTTGACCCCAGTTGTAGGCCCAGCTCACCTTGGAGTAGCCCTCGAAGCAGGTTGTCAGGGAGGCATCATTGTAGGGAAGACCGCGCTTGCCGGCGCCGCTGGACACAGCGGTTGAGGTCGCGGTAACGCTTGAGACAACAGCTGAGGAATAGACAACGGTGCTAGAAGCAGGCTCGACCGAGCTGACAGGAGCTGCGGAGCTAACTGACGCGGCAGAGCTGACAGGAGCGGCAGAGCTGTAAACGACAGAACTGGAAACTGGAGCTGCTGAGCTGATTGGCGCAGCTGAGGAAGAGCCAGCTGGAGAACTATATACAGGAGCAGAGTAACCTGAAACAGCAGCAGCCTGAACAGAAGCACTGGAAGCATAGACGAAAGGAGCAGAGCTAGCAGGTGCAGACGAAGCACCAGCGGCAAAGCTTGAAGCACTAGGAGATATTGTCACAGTGAGAGTGTTCTTGGCCGTAACGGTATAAGTCTCTTGAGTGCATGAGCTGGAGACGAACTCAGCAGCAGAAACGGAAGAAGCACCCACGGCCGAACCAGTCATATAGATTGTGGAGACATCGGTCTCAGTGGCGTAGATCGTTTCGGTCAGAGTCGAGGTCGAAGTAATGGATCCGTGAGGATGGTGATGGTGGGAGTGGTGGCGGCCAGTACCAGTAGGACCATATGGCCCAGTGCCATTGTGCAGACCCCACGGTGCACTACCTGAGTAGACGGAAGGGCGGAAGGGAGCCGCGACAGCGGCAGAGATGAGGGACAGAAGCCCGAACTTGGTGAATTGTGCAGACATGTTTGATAATCCGTTTGGTTTGTGAAGACAGTGCGTTCGTTGTGTATACTTTCTTAAATGTAGTTATGGATAGGGAATGGCAGTTTGCAGCTTCTTGAGCGCAGGAGTTGAAGTGTGCCGACCAGGGCTATTGCGTTGCAAAAAAGAGTGAATGAATGATGCACTTCGCTGAAGGAAGGCAATGAATGCAACGAGCGAATGCTCAAGAAAAGCGAGTGACTTGCAACGGCACCGTGGAGATAAGGCGTGGTGGTGGGGAGAAGGAAAGCCAGAAAGCTGCTGGGGCCTCGACTTGATATAGCCTGCACTTCCGATTTAGCAGCACTCACACACACCCAACTCCGAGGGCCTGGTGGACGCCCGCTCACTCGACCAGAGTTTTCCTTAGTTTCACCAGTCAGCCACGCAATCTGTCGATGCGCATCAGGGGGAGGGCAGCCGCCCAAGCTGAAGACGGCAGCACTTAATGCTTTACAGGCTAGTGCCAGGTACGGGCGCTGCCGGCAGCGTGGAAACGAGCTGCTCGTTCTGGAGGCATCGAGCCCTCGCAGCCAATGGCTGTGCCGAGAGAGGCTCACTTGACGCGGGCGTCAGAGCAGCAAACTAATTCAGGCAAAAGAGGACGTTTGACGACCCGAGCAAGAAAGCTTGACTGCCGGCACCCACCCGGTGAGGTGGCAAAGCCCGCTGCACCGCCAGGGGGAATCGCTCAGTCCGCGTTTCGAAACTCAGGAATCCGCAGGAACAAGATGCCATCCGAGGGGGGAAATAGCCAGGTCCCACCAAATTCCACCAGCAAGAGCCACCAAGAGTCAGCGACGGTCAACCGAAATAGCCCAACTTTAGAGGATCAGGTCTGGGACATCCTCATCTTCATCCTGATCCATCTCTACATCCAGAATCATCTCCGCCTCAGCCTAGAAATTGGCATTCCTTCCCGGAATCCTGCTGAAACACTGACCAAAGTGATGCCATCTCCACTTGCTGCTGAGCCGCGCAAGTCGGACGAACGCTCCGTCATAGAGCGAGACATCGCTTGGCGGGTACCGATTTGTCGCCTTGCTGCTGTCGTACCCAAGGCAGAAAAGACATCACGTCGGCGTCGAATGACAGCGACAGCGACAAGACAAGACTGATGTGACAATCCGTCATGGCATGAACACTGACTGACGAATCGTTGAGAGCCGGCCATCGAATAACATCCCAATTCCAGCCTCAAGAACGCCTCCCGCCCTACCTCTTTCAGCCCTCGTACCTGACAATGGCCGTCCACAACCGTGCGCATCCACGAAACAGCTCAACAGCAGCCACACGTCGTCAGCGCTCCCAAAGCGTCGCCCACATCCACATCCAGCCTCTCTATTCCCCCTCTTCGATCTAAGTTCACCGAAATGCCATGTGGGGCAAGTAAACTGCACCGACCGCCCGTTTCACCTCTTTGCGCCCGGGCAAACCCATTCATTTCCCTTCTCCACTCCCCACCCCATTCGTCCAAACTCTCGTGCCAGCGCAACTCTGACATAGCATCTCAGGAGCCACGCATAATAAAATTACCCAGTGCATAGAATGCGGATATCTCCCTCTGCTCTGATTGACCCGCTGCACGAACAAATAGATCCGCATCCAGCCTAATAATTTTTCTCTGCCTGGGATCTCGCTCTGCGTGACGCTTACGTTGTTTCTCGAAACGCCCCAACCAACACTCTGCGATCGAGAACACTTGCAGCATAGATAGAGATGGGTTTGATGCACAACCAATCAATAGCCATACGGACGTTTTGCTTATGGCGGCCCGGAAGAGCGGACATTTCTTCATATCTGTGTATCCGAAAACAAGTTGCGACTCCAGCCAGACCCACCACCGGCTCCGTGTCCCGCAACACAGCAATTTCGCTTTGTACGCACTGGAGAAATTTCAAGTTTAACTTTTGTAATTAAGCTTAAAAAATTAAAGGCCTTGCCTTTCTTACGGTGCACAGCTCTTTTGGCAAGTGCAGAGTATCTACGCTGGATGATGCACTTGACTTAGTGATTATCGAAATTGTTGTGTATATTGCGCGCGCAGGGGGACACTGGAGGTCGTACAGGCTGTGCCCGAATGAAGCCAAGATGCAGCTGCGAGAAGTGAGACCTTGCTAGCAGGCTAATAAGACAAGAAAAGTGTTAATAAAACACCAGTAATTGTTTTAATTGTAAGACATCAGCCGAAGCCGTATGCGCCATTCCAGCCCCGATTCCCCAGCCCCCAGTCTCCCATATATGCAAGTTTCGCTGAAGAAAACAAGTCATCAATCCGAGGCATTTGGGTAACATTGACACATATCCCGCGAACCCTAGCCTAAATCCCATGTCGTCTGTCGTGCATTATTAAAAAGAGTATCCGCGAACACGCCAAATACCCAAAAAGGAAGTGGCTGTCAAACTACGCCAGATACCTGTAAGAGTCGATTGGCGCATTTTCGATGCGCTCAAGATACTCGCGCTCGATCAGACTCTCGATACGCTTTTTGATCATGTTGACCTCAGGCTTGAATTGCGGAGCGAGCTGGTTGAGTATCTCAGCGACAAGTTGCTGATGCGACAGTTCTTTGCGTTGCCTATTGAGTGATCAAGTCAGTGGCTTACTTTCAATAATTATATCACGCCGTGATAAGAGCGATAACGAGTCACAGGATGTATAATATTCCGAAAAGGGATGGACATACTTCATGATTCTCACGACCGCAGCCTCGATGCAGAATCCTCTCGAGCCGTCGTTCTTCCTCTCTGTTTCTTTGCGTTCGCGATCACTTTCTACCTTGTTTCCGCTCGTCACCACGCCCACCTTGATGCGGTGGAACTTGCCCTGGAAGCCCTCGTTAAAGGAAAATCGGTCAGATGGCTTTATGTCTTTGCTCATTGGGTCTTTGATCAGGATGCGCGTCTTCGACGCCACGGCTAGCGACTGTAAATTTCGTACCAGGTCACTCTCTTGGATGTTGGTTCGCGCTTGGATTTCTTCAAACGTTATGAACTCGTCTGTCGGTAAGTCATTGAAGAGCAGCAGAATAACCATCCCGTATGTCGAGACGTTGAGTTCGTGTCGTCGCTCCTTGAATGATCCGTCCTTCTGCGGCACCTTGGGGAATACAGCCTTAATATCTGCTGATCCCATAGCTGCCAGCCATGTGAGGGTCCGACCAGAGTGTTTCTCGCCATAGAATTTCTCGAATCCTTTCTTGATGCGCTCAATCGCTGACGGGAAGACGCATTTGAGCATCCTGCCCTCCTCATTGTCACCTGAACTACCCATTGTTTCCAGTGGCCACGTCATGCTTGTTAGCACGTTGATGGAAAGTTCGATGCGCTTTGGATCTGGATCACCAAGCTGCGCAATATGAGCCTTGTAACCTGCCGTGAGTTCCTCAGAGATCGTCATATCCTTGAACATGGCTTCTAATTTCATAGTGAAATTGTTACCCAGCTCGATCTTCATTCTCGAGATCATCTGTTTCTCGACGTCGTTGCTAATGGACTTGTTCATGAGCAGTCGCCTGCAAAGGTGCTTCTTGTAGTACCGCTCAAAGAGATCCTTGTCTTGCACGTATCGTAAGAGTACGATAGCTTTCTCCAGCACCAGATCAATTTCGTTCTCGGTCTTGCCTTTGATGCCCTTCTTCATGTTTTCATCAATGAATAGAGAAATGTACTCTGAGCTCCGTGGGAAAGATGATGCATTAATGAAATCGGCAAAACTTCGAGTTAGTGCCGTCTGGAGAGGCTGGTCCGAATCAAACGACACTCTCCAGATTTTGTCAAATTTGTCTTTAAGTTGTAAAACATCCTCAACCCATTTGATAGCTGCTACCGTCTGTTGGTTCAGGTTCTTCTCCGCCGGGGCTTTCCCCTTGTCGAAGCCTTCCGACGAAGGTGGGGCAGTTTGTGATGCTACTATCGCGGCATTATTCACATCCGTGCCCATATTCACTACTCTTTTTTGTATCGCTTTCGTCAGCTCCGCCTTTTTGTTGTCCACGCGAGCATTGAGGTTGTAGATTAAATTGAGCTCTTCCAATCGATCGTTGTCAATCATATATCGCACACCACTTTCCATCTCAATGAGCTCGTGGATTCGGTTTTTAATAAGCTCATCCTCTACAACCTTCTCAATTTTTGGTGCGGTGGTCTCCGAGAGCGTTGATCGACAGCGGTCCTGTTCTTCGTATATTCTCCGCCGAGTGTGCCTACAGTAAGCCCCGGCATCCGACTCCCTTAGCATGAGTTCTGACTCTGCCCTGTAAAAAGCTCGACTGCTTGCTAGGAAATCTTCTTCAAAAGATGTAACATAGAGCCGATGTTCTTCGGCCTCTAGTTGCGAGTCGTAGAGGCCCTCAAGCATGTATACGCAGGCCTTTATTAGATGTTTGTCAATAACATCACCATCACGTTCCATGCGGATCTGCTCTAGAATGACATGGTTCAGTATAGAAAGAACATCCAGACCGTTGGGGTCAGAGGAGGCGGATCGAAGTATGTCATCGCGGAATAATACCATAGCAGTGGTATATATCGAAGGGCATCGATGGTCGGTACAGTACACTCGATCCTGGTCCGATAATTAGGCTTCTCTATCTATATTGTTGTACTTCGCTAGGCACCCCTTACCATGTACATGAGAACATCAGCCAACATGCTCATGCAGACCTGATGGTCCTGCCACGCTTGTTTCAAGCCCTTCATAAACCTTTCTCCTGCAAACCTTCTCTCATTTGTAGTTGTGCCACCTATGCTTTGAGAGCTCGCCAGCAGATTTGTGGTTAGCAAAGTATGAATGGTGCTCCGCACTTCATTGCTTAGCCAGTCGTGTTCGAAGTCGCGGACACGCATGTAAAGATCCTCGCCTTTCTTCTTTAAGACGATCCTATAGGCGTGGCGGTAGAGTTCCTCATAAGATAGCTTTGAGGCATTCTTTGTGTGAATTTCTCGGAATGCGGACGCTATTATACCCCAAGTGTTCTCGAAGTCGATTTCTTCACCGTGAAGACCCTTGTAGCGTTGCATATCGTCAGCTTATACAAACGTAGAAGATTTAGGACCGTGAAAGCGAACAGATATGTGCAGTTCAGCCTCATAAAGGGCAAAGAGGCGGGGTGGGGATGGTGGGATGATTCTCTTAAATGAATGAAGGCGACTTACCCTTCGAGGGGGCCGTATCTTTTGTCTCCCTCTACCGGCTATCATGTTTGAAAGGCGGGGCTATAGTGGTGGGTAAGGAAAGCTCCAGTGGTCTTTAGACAGACTGACAGCGGAGTGAGGCGGCGGATTGGAGCAAAAACAACTCAAGACGTGTAGTTCCTCAGTCGTGGATGAGATAACGGAGAGGTGTATCCATATTCCGAGTATATTTCTATGGGCGAGTGAATAAATCTTTTAGAGAATGGATGGAAGGCAACTGAAACGAAGCAAGCCGTGGGGAACGGAAACAGCCGTGCCCGCGTTTGTAAATGACCAAAGCGGCTCAAAATTGGCATCCCGAACTTGTCGAAATCGCCTTTCCAGCACATCAAACCAGCCGTTTCTCTAGGGTATAACACCCTTCCATTTCTTATTCCGTCAACATGCAATCATCGAAATCTCTGCTGCGCATCACCACGCGCACTTCCACAGCGTTCCATTCGCGACCTCACCCGTCCCACTTTATCCCTGCATCAAAATGCCTCTATCATACTCCGCGGCCCTTTGCTCTTTGCGGGCCTAAGTTGCCCGAATCACCGCGAGGACATATCTTCTCCAATATCCGCAATAAGTCCACCGCTTCACCCTCCGCATTTCAAGCACCTTCCGCTTCTACGACCTCCGCCCCAGAATCTCGCCTCGACCGGGACCAAGTCCCCGCCTACGAAATGACCTTCACCTGTAAAAAATGCCAAACCCGCTCATCGCACCGCGTGTCGAAACAAGGGTACTATCATGGCACAGTTCTAATAACATGCCCTGGGTGCAAGAACAGGCACTTGATCAGCGATAATCTCAAGGTACGTGTTGGATGGTTGTCACCTCCAACCACCTACCGTCCAGAGCTAAATTGAGAACGCATCTACTAACATACTATAGATATTCTCAGACAAACCCGTAACAATCGAGGATTTAATGCGAGAAAAGGGACAACTAGTAAGGCGAGGCTCTTTGAGCACTGAAGGCGATGTCGAGTTCTGGGACGACGGATCCAGCACGCCTCGGTCTACAAACTATATCCCAAATACTACAACTAAAACGGAAGGTTTCGAGGAAGGCAGATTGACTGAACCCACGAAATCCAAAAAACGATAAACTCTGGATAAATTCAGCATGAGACGACTATGAAGCTCCAATAGCCAGAAATGCTTTGATGCTGTAGAAAACCTACGAACTCGGAGGGGTAACCAGCTAGATAGGTTTGAAAACCAGAAAGAAGGTATTGCGTCCCTATAGGTACTGTCAACACCTTGTATACTACAACCCGTAAGATATTGTAGATTAGCGGTGGCACCTTGTAAAAAGGTGTGATTAGCAGGCGTTTACAGAAGATGTGAATTTGGGCACAACTCAGGATAGACAATTCAGCTCATCTAGCATGGCATAAATGATCCGAGCATATCGAAAATCCTATGCAGAAAATTAAAATCCTTATTTAATGCGAGCAGTTGAAATCAAGTGCTGAGTCGGAAAAAAGTCCATTGAGTTCGGTTTTGCTTTGTCGTGTTTATGTATCATGCACCTGTCTAGACTAGTTAATAGCGCCGGCGGCAAGACGGTGAGGCTGCAACTTTGTTGCTAACAACGCCTTCTGCTTCCTTTCTATCTTTCTGCTGATACTGATCTTAAGCAACCATCTGTGGACCAATGCAATAGATGGAATAAACTTCAGCGTATAATTACTAGACTGTTAATGCCTTTACTTGTCGCGACCTGTCCGTTGCGTTAGCTTCATCTCCGTCAATGGCATCAACCACCGATATCGAGAACCCTTCACTGAACTGGACATTAGAGGTATCGCTGATGCCCTTCGCCGCACTAGGAATGAAACATGGAGTCGCATGCCTCGTATCTATAGCGTCCTAAGGATTGCGAACCAGCTTCCACTTATAGACACTTTTGTTTCACAATGTATTTCCGATGTATGGTTTCCTTTCTCCCAAAAAAGCCTTCTAGAGGCTTTTCGAAGCCCATCAGCACGAATTGAATTCTTTGAAGCGCAGCGATTTGTCCTCACCAAAGCACTCCATCTCGAACACGCAGATGGGAAACATCTTCATTTCCAGAGAGCGGACGAGGCGCCCTTAACGAAAGTCACAGAGCTAGGAAAGGAGGTTATGGATATGTCGAACGCGTAATTAGCACAATAAGTCACCGGGAATACGCTTATACGAAGAGGACGGACGTTCAAGGAGGACAAGGAAGTCCTGCGGGCATTTGAACGGGAGTTGGCCAACCTCAAGAGGCTTTCGCGAGAACATATTATATAATTGAACTCATTAGCAGCTATACAGACCACAAGAATATTGGTATCATCATGTCTCCCGTGCCGACTGCAACCTTAGGGAGTTTATGGATCAATCTTCTCTCAAAGAGGCACAGCGATCCTTCCTTCGAATCTTTTTTGGATACCTTACCTCCGCTCTGTGCTTTCTTCACGATAATCGAATTCGACGTAAAGATATAAAACCTCAAAACGTCCTCGTTAAAGCTCACCATGTATTACTGACTGATTTTGGGGTTTCACTAGACTGGACGGATCTTGGCAATAGCACTACATCCGGCCCTACGCCACTGACTCCTCGATACTGTGGCCAGAAGTATCTGATTATTCTCACCGGAACCCCCTGTCGGATATTTGGTCTTTGGGATGCGTCTTCCTTGAGATGTGGACTGTTTTACGGGCCGAGACTGTTCAAGAAATGTTAGCTCACCTAGAACAGAATGGGTCGATGTCTTCCTGTTGCCATCTCAACTAAGCTGGAGCTCGACAAGGGCGTGGATGAGGGAGCCGGTGGAGGAGAGGAGGGGCGCGATGCGCAGGAGGGTGAGGGGCGCGGTGGTGGGGAGGGAGAGGCCGAGTACGGCGAGGGACATGGTTGTTGCTCTGGAGGAAAGAGCGTGGAGGATTTTACGGCAAAGGAGCTCTTAAGTGTACAGTCATCACCGAAATACAGTCGCTTCGGAAAGAGACGATCAAATGTCAGAAACCATGATCAAAAATAGAAATTTGCCGAATCCTCACCTATTTGAACACTTTTTCTGTACTCGCGCATGCCACCACCCATCCTCCATGCTAATATATCGCCGTAGCCTATTTTTTGAAGCTATTTAAAGCCTATATTGTTTCCTATTTTAGTTAGCGCCATAACCCACAGAAGGAGAGCCAAAGCACCCAGGAATACTGCAAGGAACACTTCTAAGCGCCTAAAGAGGTAGACCTTACTGTTAAACCTATACCACCTAAACCGACGCCCTCTACTGTTATAGAACAGCCCAAAGATTATTAAACCTTTATTCTAAATATAATTGTATGCGCTGATACCACGAAGATATTTACTAATGTTCTAGCCGTCCTGTTTGGAGCCTTTAAATACTAAGAGTTTGTTACCCAAAATACGCATTAAGCCAACGAATATTACGGTCTTCGTTCTTTCCAGCTTAATTAATTAACTACCGTTATTGCGTTATTAAATCCGAAGGATCCTATAATACCTAAAGAGCTTAACAATGCAGACGAATGGCGCGAAGTAGAGGGAATAATAGAGGCACAGTTAAAGTACGTAAGGAGGGCATAGAGGGTTAATCCTATAGTCAAATATAGGGCCGCTACTACACCTGTTAACGCGTCTGCTAATGCTAGAGACGCTAATTTTACTATGGCTATTAATGCGGCGCTTTAAGCAAGAGGGATGCTTAAGCATGCGCTACTTAATGACAATATAGGCCATATAAAGCTGTATAGGGTTGGTTTAACATACGGGCTTATTAATCGCATAGTGGATAACTTGGAGGACTTCAGAATAGATTGGCGACGGTAGTGCTGCAGTAGAGGCCTTACTTAATGTCTTAATTGGTAGGCGCTCTATATAACAATAGACCTTGTCCTTCCCTTTATCTACTGCTTAATTCCTGCCTGTGAGAAATGGCCTTTTGCCCTTTTATTAAATCCTTGTTGCTCTACCGTATGGTTTAAAAAGTTACCAAAGTTATTCCATAGTTCAGCTTTAAATTAATAAGTACGCAGCCACTGCTTTAAGTCGTAAAAAGAGGCCTTAATTGGATTAAAATTGGGTGAGTAAGGAGGAAGATATTTAAGTCTAATACTAGTAGTATTGCAAAGGCGTTAAACTTCCTAGGTTTAAGTAAGCAGTAGCGTCAGCGCGCCTATCCTTTATGGTTACCATGTACCTTATTGCGATGGATTAACGCATTATCCATTACCAGAACTAAATAAGGCTGTGGATAAGGCTGCATACGAGTAAGAACCTCATTCTTTATCTACTGTAACGGAACCTTGTAGCAGGAACTACGGTGGGTTCTATTATTAGGCTGGGTATGTAGGTAAGAACAAATCAACAACATAACAACAACTGGTGGAGTGGTTGCCCAACAGATTAACTCCAACTGTATTCTAAGATTCACTACAAGGAGAGAACTATCTACGGTAGGGACTAAGGTCCTTTAAATACACAACCGTACTCCTAAGAAACCCTCTCTTATACGTGAGGTACGTGAGGTATATAAGGTATATAATAGACCTTACAGACCTTATAGACCTTACAGAGCATACTACATGACTTTAGTTACCATTCCTCGTTATATAGCTCTACTAGATCTATCCTGGATTGTGCTTATATTAACCAACTAGCTTCCTGCGACTCTTTCCTAAGTAGTTATAATATTGTACTTAAAGCGTCCGTAATACTATCTCCCTTCTCTTTATCTTTGTCCTTAAAGATTCCTAACATCTCTAAGTTGTCTACTAGAGGTGTAATATCCGTTTAATTAGTCTAGTTAATATCCTTGCTTATTATACCTAAAGCTTCTTCTTCTTCTTCGTTCTAATAACGTGCCTATACTGTGGCTGCTATACTGTCGCTTAGTGAAGTTATACCATCTCCGTGTTTTTGTTATGCGAAAGCGGGGTTAGTATATATTATAATAGCGAGTCCTTTATCTTAGCAACCCTCTTCCTATTTAGAGTGTATAAAGTTAAACGTTTAATTATCCTATAATGTTTGCTCGGTCTCTAACGCTAAGTATACGCGTTCTATAACTCTTAATAGTCTTTAAGTTCCCTAAGTAACTTATTATAGGGTCTCGTGTTTAATCTACCACTATAAAGCTTAATGGTGAGCTCTTAAGCGCCTTAGATAAACTTTGCCGCTTATAGGAAATAAAGCAGGAGGCTATAGCTACTTAATAGCGTGCCCTTAAAGCCTATCTATTGGCCTCCGCCTATCTTCTTCGTCTTAAGAAAGTGCGTAAGAAGGTTTATTCTAAGGAGTAGAAACTAGTTTAATAGGGTCTTAATAAGCTAGGTAATAAAAGGACTAGCTCTCCTCCTGTAAGGGAAATAACTCTAAGTAGCTTAGTAATTGCTCCTCTTAGGTCCCCCTTAGGTGACTTATTCTTTGGCGATCCTTTTTTAACACTTCCTAACCTACTTTCTTTTAATACTCCTTTACCTTTCCTATAGCATTCTTTAGGTTGCTTAGTGGTTTCTAAGTAGTCTTACTATAGCCTATTTACTTTACTTTATACCACGTTTTGTTATCTATATTCTTATAACTAATAATCTTTAAAACTTGCTATTTGTCTTCCTTTTGTCCTCTATATATATCTGCCTTATAGACTGGTGGCTTAATATTCCCGTATACTGGCTCTAGCATTGCGATATATTATATAGGGTAGATCTTTATTTTAGCTGGTAGGTTTAACTTATACGTAACTAATAAAATTCTTTACTTAACTTTAAAAGGTCCTAGTCTAACGTAGTCCAACTTCTTACTTAGTCGTTGACTCTTGAATTTTTTGTATAGTAGCTACACTTTATCTCCCTCCTTAAGATCTGGTCCCTTAGATCTCTTAGTATTATAGTACCTTTTCATTTATTCTTATACTAGTTTAGCTGTTTCTTTAAGGTCTGCATAAAGATTTATTAACATCTCTATTCTTTACTTAGCTGTGCTACTCGTCTTTTTTGCTTGTTGTGGCGATAACGATATTCTTGGCTTATATCCATAATTCGCCTTAAATGGTAATGTCCCTATTCCTTCTTATGGTGTTATGTTGTACGCAAACTATATAACTGGTAATAACGATACCTAATTGTTCTGTGCATAATTAATATAATGCCTTAGATACTGTTCTAGTGTCTAGTTTAGTCTTTCCGTTTATCCATCCGTCTACGGATAATACGCTGTAGATATTACTACGCGAACTCCTTATTCTGCTAGAAATACTTCCTAAAATACTACTATAAATCTTGGATCTCTGTCTAATATAATCTTATTTAGTGCTCCATGTCTTATAAACACTTCTTTTATATAGATTCTAGCAACATCTTCTACTAATATCTCTTTAGTGCATACTATAAAGTATCCCTACTTTATTAGCTTATCCACTATTACTAAAATTACGTTATAATCTTGTCCTGTAATAGAATCTCTTAACTTTGGTAATTTAATAATAAAGTCCTATAATATAACTTCCTATGGTCTTCCTGGTATTTTGATAGGTTATAGCCCTCTATACGGCTTATGCCTTATCGGTTTGTTCCTTTGGCAATCTAGATATTCCTTTATAACTTATTTTGCTAGCCCCTAGATTCCTTAAATAATGTACTCTTTTTAAAGTCTTAATACTAAGCCTATAGCTCCGTTATGTCCTTGTGTTATTCCCTTGTGGAATTCCTTTATAAATTCTTCTGTAATAGACTTAGGCACATACGTTGCTTCTCTGTTTTTGTATTGCTTTAAGTCTAGATTCTCTGCCTATGCTTCTTAGATCTTCTATATCCAATTACTCTCTAGTAATTTATAGATCTGACTTTCCTTAGTTACCGCGATCTTTGGATAATTATACCTAATTAATCCGTCTTAATTCTTTTGTAATAAAGCTCCTAATAGCTTTTTGTTATTCTATAGTTTAGCCTTTCTACTTAACGCGTCTGCTTGTGTATTGTCTGTACCCTTGGTATACTAAATTTTAAAATAGTATTCTATAAGTATTTCCGCCCATTTAACCTGTCTTTGGTTAAGTTCCTTTGTTATTAGGAATCCTATAAGGTTCTTATAGTTCATTTTAACTATAAATGGTTTCTCTATACCTTATAAGAATACTCTTTATTTCTTAAATGCTGTAACTATACCTAACAACTCCTTGTTATAGATGTTATAGTTTAACTCTGGTAGTGTTATCTTTCGACTATAGTATGCTACTAGGTGCCATCTATCCTAATATTTCTATATAAAGCATGCCCCTAGTATAAAGTTTAATATATCTGTTTTTATAACCGTCTCTAGACCTAGTTAATAGATCTTAAGAACTGGCTCCTAGGTAAATAACCCTTTAACCTTCTTAAATAGTTTTTATTGCTCCTTTCCCTATACCCATGGTTCTTGTTTTTTGGTTAACTGCGTAAGTGGCTTAATATCCTTTAACTATTACACTACGAACCTTCTATAGTAATTGTAAAACCCTAGGAACGATTTTAACTGCGTAATGTTCTCTAGTTTCTACTAATTTACTATAGCCTTGATCTTTTTTGGATCTATACTAAGTTGGCCTAGTTTAATAATAAATTTAACAAAATTAGTTTTCCTGGTAAAGAACTTATATTTTTTAAATACTACTAGCATCTATTCTTCTTGTAGTCTCTTTAAGACCTATTTAACGTGTTTTTTATATTCCTCCTTACTTTCTAAGTAGATAATAATGTCGTTGAGGTATACTATAATAAATTTATCTAGGTATTCTCCTAATATACTATTAATTCGCTTCTAGAACGTTGCTAGTGCATTTATAAGTCTAAATTGTATAACTAATAGCTTATATAGTTCTTCCTTTAACCTAAAGGCTGCCTTTTATTTGTCGCCTTTCTTAATTCTAATCTGATGGTATACCTACCTTAGATCTATCTTTATAAAGATCTTTGCGTTGCCTATTCTATCTTAAATTTCGCTAATTAAGGGTAAAGGATACCTATCCTTCCTAGTAATGCTGTTTAACTATCTATAATCTATACACATTTTAAGTTTTCCGTTTTTCTTTAGAATAAATAGTACTGGATATCCTGCTAATAACTATAATGGTCTAATATATCCCTTGCGTAAATTCTCCTAGATAAACTCCTTAAGCGTTACTAACTCCGTTTTAGTAAGCTTATAGATTGGAAAGAACTTTAAACTTATTTCCTCTTCTAATTCTATCTTATAGTCCTATACTGTATACTCTAACAGCTTTTTACTTTCTGGTAACTATAACTTTTTACCATACTTATGGTATCTCTTTGGTATATAACTTAAGCCTTACTTAGTCTCTTTGTATATCGCTCTAACTTGGTACTATACTATCTTGGTTTATTGTTGTACTTTACGCTATTAAGTATCCTTAATATTAACTTAACCTATAACCTAATTAATCTTTAGATTGTACTTCTATAACTAAGGTATTCCTAGTATTGCCTTATCCTGTCCTAACGGTAGGATATTAAAAGACATTCTAACTGGTCTCCCCTTAATAGTTATCTAAATAGGTCCTATTTTAAAATTAATAATGCCTCCTCTATAGGCTATCTAATCTCCTAAAATTGTTATAAGTAGATATAGGTGTTTCTTTTGTCTATATAGTAACCCTATCCTTTCTACTGCCTTTGGTGATATGTGGTTTCTAGTTACTCCACTATCTACTAATACTTTAAACTGCTAATCTTGCCACTTAACTCGTAAATTTAGGTATTATTCTTAAATTTTTTTAAGGGTCTAAGGCTCTAATACTAGTTCCCTCTAGTTTTATGCGCCTCCCCTTTTCCTAATTGTTGGCTGCTAGATCCTACCTATACTTAGTCTAACTTAGGCCAATACTTAGTTTGTTTCTTTTCCTCTATATACTATAGATAAGTGTTCTTTAGGTACTTCTACTACTATTATCTATCTAGGCATTCTTCTATAAGGAATCTTCCTGGTTAAAGTATTAAGTCCCTTTAATTTTGTACTTCTACTAGGTGCTATCTATATATATACTTGGCGTTTCTAAACCGCTTTTCTTCTAGTGCCCAATATATCCTTACTAGGTACTTTTGGTTCTTGTCTTTAGGTACCCTATATATATTATACGTGTTATCCACACAAGCTATCTATAATAGTGTATAATACGCTGTATGTTTTGGGTTAACTCTTAGTTTATCTTTATTCTTAAATTTAAACTTATACCTAGTTAACCTGACTATTAGTATCTCTACTATAGGTACTAAAACTTATTACTTACTTCTCTAGTCCCTAGATCCTTCCTCTAGGTTCCTTAATATTATAATTAATGCTCCTTTAATATGACTTATGTGTTTCTCTATAATAGGTTAGTCTTAGACAACTTTTTTATCTAGCTATATATAAAAGTCTTCCTATTTATTACTATATTATTGCCTATACCACTTTCCATATAACTGGTTTAGTGTGTATGGTCTATCTATTAGAAAGTACCTTGTTATTACTATATTATAATATCCTTTAGTATATCTTTTTTTAAACCTAGTTAGAATATCTAAGTCCTCTTCTTATTCTAGTTTATCTAACTATTTTGCTCTAGGTGTCCCTATACTTAGCCTATTAGTAACTTTTTATATGGGTGCTCTATCCCTTATATAACCTAGCATAGCTAACCTCTTATCTAGCTTTTACTCTTGCTATATAATAATTCTTGTCCTAAACTTATCTATAGTTTCTTGTTTTCTACGTCTTGTAGCTAGATCTTTGTAGTTATCTTACTTTTTAATCCTAGTATTAACTGTTTAATCTTTAGGCTAAATACTATATTTACTTAGGATTACTAATGTTCTTATTTATTCTCTAAACTTATAGTTCTTAAACTTGTGTTCTATACTTATTTATTTGTTATTAAACTAAGTTGCTGCCCTTTCCTATTAGTTTTCGTCCGTTATAGGTCCTTAGGTGTGTCTTATCTTACTTTAAGAATCTTAAGCTTCTTATATCTCTTTTTAAGAATCTTAAACCTGTAGCCTTTTACCTTTATTAAGTAATAAGCTAGTACTAGTAGTTATTTACTTACTTAGTTTCTTCTAAACGTTACTCATATTGTCTTGTAAAGCAATGGAAATTATATTTAATAGTATTATAATATCCGTTACTAAACCCCATTCTATAATAGTCTTAGTTTTTGCTTCTATTTTAACTTCTCTAAGGTCTATATGCTCCTAGTAAGCTGCCTTTATTACCTTATTATTGGTAAATGCTTCGCCTTTATTAAATTTGTTATCTTTAATATCCGATCTATAAGCTAGTTTATTAGTTCCTCTAAACTTAGATAATAATAGCTCCTATAGCTAATAGCTTGCGCTATACTTAGCGTCCTTATAAATTTGGTATGTGTTGTTATAATAATACGCAAAACTGTTAATTGAACACTCTTTTATTCCTTATAGTGCACTATTATCCCTCTGTATATATGTGCCGTCTGCTGGTCTGGTTCCCTTTACTATATAGTTACTCTAACTACCTCTATAGTCTCTAGCGAAATAACCTTATTTTCTGCAATTTATATAAGCCCTATCTTTAAACCATTTTTCTTGCTATAGAGTCCGCCTAAATGTCTTCTACTACTAAGATCCCTAGTTTGGCCTCTACTCCTAGGTCCTTTAATTACTTAATCCTTAACCTCTAGGTTTCTATAGTTTCTTTTTCTACTTTTAGGTTTTTTTAGTACTGCTTAGGTCTATTAGCTCTACGCTATTTTATAGTTTTTAACTCTATATCTGTTGTTGCGTACTCTACGCCTTATATAACTGTAGAACTCTGTCTTGCCCTTTCTTAGCTTGTTCCCTTTAATAAATCCTATTATTAATCTTTATTAACTAATCTATTAACTCTTTTAGGGTATCCGTATCTTCTATTAGGATAATTGCGTTCTAGACTTTAGCCTTAAGTCCCTATTTATACTGTGCTATAAGCGCCCTATTATTCCACTTAACCTATATAGCTAGTGTTTAAAACTGTGTTATATACTTAATTACTAAAGTGCGTTGTACTAAGTTCTAAAGCTTTTGTTCCGCTGTGGTTATAGCCTCCGGGTCTCTAAATATCTGTGTTAATTACTCTATAAACCTATTTTAACTGGTAAATATATACTATACGTCCTGGTTAGTAGTTGTTATGCTATTAGCCTATATTTCTATAAGATACGGTTTAAACCACTTAAGTGCCCTCCCTATTAGGAATAATTCTATATAGGCTACTTAATCTAATGATATTGCTAACTTCGCTTCTTCCTATATAACCTTAAAGTGTATCTGCATAAAAAATCCCTTAAGCTTTAACTTCTCTCCTAAGAACCGTTTAATTAAAGGTAACTTAATTTTTGCTACTCTAATTCTATTAATGTGTTCTTTAAGTATCCTATTATTATCTTATAAGTAATTAACCATTTCTTATAACTAACCTTGTGTAACTACTTAAGAATCCCTATTGTCTATACTGGTATCACCTGGCCCTAAGGTTGTGGTTGCCGTCAACGTTATTATAACTAGTGCTTTGGGTGGCATATTGTTTAATCTTGTTTAATACTATAACCTTAGTAGTGAATGTGTAATAGAACCTTGTAGTAGGAACTATAGTAGGTTCTATTATTAGGCTGGGTATATAGGTAAGAATAAATTAACAACATAATAATAACTAGTAGAGTAGTTGCCTAATAGATTAACTCTAACTGTATTCTAAGATTTACTATAAGGAGAGAACTATTTATGGTAGGGACTAAGGTCCTTTAAATATATAACCATACTCCTAAGAAACCCTCTCTTGTACGTAAGGTATGTAAGGTATATAAGGTATATAACAGACCTTACAGACCTTATAGACCTTATAGAGTATACCATGTGACTTTGGTTACTATTCCTCGTTATATAGCTCTACCGGATCTATCCTAGATTGTGCCTATATTAACTAACTAGCTTCCTACGACTCTTCCCTAAGTAGTTGTAACATTGTACTTAAAGCGTCCGTAATATCTACTAAATAAACATTAACTTGTTAATAGAGCCTTGGTGTATTAACTAACTAGGTATATTCTTCGCTTTAATCCAGCCAACAGTATACTCTGTGCCACTATTATATTATATTTGTTGTATAGAAACCAGAGTATCTCTTTAAAATAGGCATCTGGGCTGTGTAAGAGGTATTTAAAGAGGCCCTAAGGTACGCGTTAATAAATTAATATTAATAATACCTGACGTTATATATCTAGAGCCTTATCCATAAGTAGTAGTGGCCTGCTACTTGCCTTAATTGGTGGATTAATCTGGCTATATTTTTTTAAATTCACCCTCTAAGCGTTAAAGAGTAGGTCGAGGAACGCCGGTCTTAACTTCTATATAGAAATCGTCGTTAGAGCTTGTATAATAGACTTCTATTTAGTCGACCAGGTAGGTTTGCCCATGGCTTTAAATATAAGGTAATAATAAGGTGATGGGTGGTGGCATGCGCGAGTATAGAAAAAGTGTTCAAACAGGTGAGGATTCGGCAAATTTCTATTTTTGATCATGGTTTCTGACATTTGATCGTCTCTTTCCGAAGCGACTGTATCGGGAACTCGCTTAGAGCGACGACGCGCCCCCCCATCAAAACAATACACCCCCCATAGCTTCATCAATATGGCTCTATATTTTATAAATAGAGGCTTATTTTATAGCTCAATTCTGGGGCTATAAAACAAGCCCTTATTTATATAATTTAGGGCCATTTTGGTGGAGTTATAGGGGGTGCTTATTTCTAGGAATGGAGGGGTCAGATTAGTCAGCGCAGAGCCTCAATTCAAGTTTTACAGCCGTTGCATATCACCCCCTATAGCCCCACTAATAACGCTCTACATTTTATAAATAAAGGCTCATTTTATAGCCCTTAAATAGAGCTATAAAATAAGCCTCGATTTATAAAATATAGAGCCATATTGGTAAAGTTATTAGGGTGTACTGTTTTGATGGGGGGTAATGCGCGCTGCGATTTTTACCGATATTTCGGTGATGACAGTAGCCCTACCAATATAGCTCCAATTTATATAAATAAGGGTTTATTTTATAGCTCTACTTTAAGGCTATAAAATAAAATTTTATTTACACAATTTGAAGCCAAATTGGTAGAGCTATAGGGGGTGCTTTGCTAAGGCTATAAAACTTATCTCAGTAAGCGACTCAGACAGCAAGGGCAAACTAAAGGCGCACTCACTAATACTAAAGTATCACTAGTCTCCGCCTAAATAAACGCCACTTTTTTTTAACCAATCAGATATCTACCGACCTT
>Ga0307507_10001506_pt1 | contig 52004 bp, 21 predicted proteins | sample 7_EM_MG_FD_207223 | JGI IMG/M metagenome (GOLD analysis project Ga0307507, IMG submission 207223) | Populus trichocarpa ectomycorrhiza microbial communities from riparian zone in the Pacific Northwest, United States - 7_EM | ecosystem: Host-associated > Plants > Roots > Unclassified | place... | reverse complement strand
CTTGCTGCCTTCCTGTAGCGCCACAAGCAGTTTAACGCACAAAGAAAGAACTGCCAGTGTCGGAATATATGGACAGAAGTTACGTGGTTATGTGTCGTTGTTCGTGTCTCTGATTAGTCATCCTTATGATGACTCATCAGCCCCTTACTTAGGCACTGCGATCCTTATGATCCTCTGCTTTCTCTACCTATTAGACAAGAACAAATCCATCAGTTAATAGGCCAATCAAGTGCACTTAGGTGATACCGACAATAAGAACAACTTAACTTGATATAAATAGCTTTAATATTAAATCAAGCTATAACCCTGTTAGTTATAGCCTCTTCAGTTCCTATAACCCCCCCCTATAGCCTACTACCTTCCCACACGGTACCAATGCCTGTAAACTATTAACTACCTCTACTACCTCCAACGCCTATAATCTAGCCTATAGCTATAGCTATAATACCTGGAATATAAATACCTACCCCTATAATACCCTAACTAGCTGTTATATCTATACCCTAGTAAACTGCACCAACCGCTACCTAATAGTAAGCTGCACCTACCTCTACCTAGGATTAACTACTTACCCTCCTTACTTAACTCCTATAGACGCAGAATTAGTAATTATTGCCTACGGTAACTGCCTCTACCCTCCCTCTAGTAATTGCTCCTATTCTACCTGGTGCCCCTTCTGCCCAGTATCTTTACCCTAGTACTACCAATACCGACCCTACTATACACCTACCTATATATAGCAAAGAGGCAGCTACTATTGCTAAGATCTACACGGACGACCAGAAGTATAATAGAGTAAGTAATAGCTTTAACTTTAAGTTAACTATCTTCTATAATATCTGTAAGAGAGCTAGTCTACCTTCTAAAGGCTATATAACTGCATTCCTAACTATGCTAAAGGGACTTGCTTAGGATTACTACTACAATAGCAGCCTTTTAACTAGATTATTTACTAAGGTATGCAACCATATGCGTTACTTCTTTGAAGGACCAGAGTACTATTAGAGAAACCTTACTAAATAGAACGCCACCAACTTTTAAGGAATTATTAATAAGAACCCTAATAAGCAAATCTATTAGAGTTTTTAACTACTTCTTAATAAGCTCTTAAAATATTGCTATGGATTATACCTAGAGTTTCGTATAGACCTCTTCCTTATAAATAAGCTAGTTACCGCTTGCTAAGGAGTACTAGTATGCCGTATTACTATTTCCAACACTTCTAAAGACCTCTCCTAGTTAATTAGCAAGTTATAATCTTCTATAGTTATATAGGAGAAGGAATACCCTTCCTAGGCCCTAATAAGACCGTCTTAAGGAGCCTACTTTATAGATTGTATATACCGCTATAACATCCGTAATAACCGTAACCAAACCCACTCCTATAGATAAAACACCGTTATATCCCTAAAGGCCAAGTGCTATATTTACTAAAAGGAGAGCTGCCGCTTATGGAAATATATAGAGGAGGAGCGGAACCGTTCTAGAAATGAGTATAAAAGACGTTTTAACAATAATAAGGGCCGCAACGGTAACTTTAAAGAACGCTTTAGACAATACACTATCTACTATAAAGGAGACAACAATAATAAGTGCAATAAGACTTTTAAAGCTCTTGTGCTAGACACAGACACTGATAAAAACACTAATAATAATAACAGCGAGGAAGAATTAGAAGACCCTAATAGCTACTACCTTATATTATTTAGGACTCTTACTATAGACAAAGCAACCTTTATAAGCGTAGAACTAGCTAATAAGGCTTATACTTACTTACTTACTATAACCTCTACGGAACCTACTACGGAAACTGACCCGTTTAACTATAACATAATAACCGCTGCTTTACGCTATACTTCCATAGTATTTATAGGAATTATAATTAATACCAATGCATTAAAGAAGTCTATAGCCGGTTATAAACAATTCTAGGCACTATAGAACGCGGACTAATTTGTAAGACTTAACACCTTAACTAAAGGACAAGTTAATGTGTAGTTTGGCATTAGAATTGCTACCTCTATTAGAACTACGGATGTTATCACCCCTATAGGCAAGATACAGTTTTATATTATCTATACAGATACCCCCTTCTTGCTCTATTTAGCGGATATAGACAGACTCTAAATCTACTATAACAACCTTAGAAACGTTGTTATTACTTATATTAAAAAAGTGCTAGTAGTGCAATGGTTTGGCCACCTATTTCTCCTATAGAGCTTATTACTATAGTTATATTTATCTGAATCCTTTAACGCAAACCCCTACTACTTAATAGATGTAGAGCTACGGCGCCTATATCGCCGATTTAGACATCCCTTAGTTAAGAAATTGCAAAAGCTACTCTATTATGCTGGCTATAAAACTAATAGAATGGCTATTAAGCAACTAACCAAGTTCTGCTACTACTATTAGAAGTTTAGTAAATCACTAGGCAGATTCCGCTTTACCTTATAAGATAACGTCAATTTTAACTATAATATTATTATTAATATTATATACATTAGCGGATTACCCCTCCTACACGTTATTAATAAAGGAACGCGATTTTAAGCTGGTAGATGGCTACAAGATATCAGCGCTAAACATATATAGGACGTTTTATAGATATGCTAGATTAATATCTACCTAGGGCCACCAGACCTAATTACCTACAACGCTAGAAAGAACTTTATTAGTAAGGAATTCAAGCAATACGCTACTATTATAGGAATTAGTATAAAGGGAGTACCGGTTAAAGCACATAACTCTATTAGAATAGTAGAGCGCTACTATAGTCCATTATAGCGAGCCTACCAGATTATTATAACTGAAATCCCTAATATTAATAAGGAGATAGGACTCTAAATAGCGTTTAAAGCAATTAACAATTTAGCTAGCCCTAAAAGACTAGTTCCTATACTTCTAGTCTTTAGAGCCTACCCCTAAATGGTTGAATCTAATATACTATCCCCCACTATTATATAACGCGCTGCCGCAATTAAAAAGGCTATAGTAGAGATATAGAAGCTATAAGCTAAATAATAGATCGCTAACACGCTAAATATGCGAAATGGACCTAATGCTAATACAATTTATAATCTCCCACTAAACCTACCTATTTTGGTCTGGAGAGAAGGAAACACTGGCTAAAGTAACTATTAGGACGGGCCATTTACCTTACTTATTATTAAGGGTGAAATATATATTGTTAAGCTATCTAGCGGACCTACAGCCTTTTAATCTATAGTTGTAAAACCCTATCTTTAAGCAACTAAATTGTAGGAGTAAATTATTGGACTAAAATTGCCACCTAAACCTCTACTTGGGTCAGCCCTTTCTAAGACTATCTTAGAGAGACCTATTAAAGCTTAGCAATAACCCCTAAAATAAGGCAGAGGACGCCCTTGTAAATACCCTCTACTTATAGCCATAACTAATATTACCATCTACCTATAGGATGACAGTTAATTTAGTACCTAATTTAGCGCCTTCTAATAGAAGGAGCTTACTAGTCTACTTAAGAAGGGAGTTTTTAAGATTGTAAGACTTACGGATATACTATAAGGCGTATAACTCTTTAACTTGTAATTTGTTAATAAGATTAAGAATAAGGGAACTAATAAAGCCTTTAAGAAATTCTAACTAGTTATATAAGCTTATAATAATTTAGAAAAGGAACTGGTTCTTACCTAATTACTAACTATTTAATAAGTTAGCTAACAACTAATTCTCTATATCGCCGCCATAAAGCTTCTATAGGCATAACTTTACCTCCAAGATATTTTACAGGCCTACGTACAATTAACTACTATACTAAATTAAGAGTTCTATGTACAACCTCCGTATAAGCTGATTAAGCAACTTAGGATTAATAAGGCCTCCGTTTTAAAGGTTATAAAACCACTCTACAGAGTACTGGAAGCCAGTAACTACTGGTTTAAGATATATTGCTCGCATTATATCTAATAGTTGTATATGGACTAGTTTATATACAACCCCTGCCTCCTACAGAGTAACAAACCCTTTAGTATTATAGGCCTATAAACTAATAATACTCTATTCCTGGCAGATAAGACTTTTATAAATATAGAGCAAAATGAGCTGTATAAGGCCAAGTTTATAGCTAAGAAACGGGAACAACTTACCGTTAATACACCCATTAAGTTTAACGGTGGAGTTATTTAGCTACTAACTAACGGGAGCATTATGCTTACTTAGGAACAACAATATATAAACCTTAGTACAATTAGTACTAAGCTTGCCATAAGTATAGGATTAAGAGGAGCTATAAGAACCTTAACTCTAAAGGACTAGTACATCGCTTAATATGCTAGAGGTGCATATATTGCTTTAGTGTACTAGCTAGAAGCCTTATTTAATTTATCCTTTACCGCCTAGGTAATTAACCCTAATAAGGAAGATGTAAAATAGTTAAACAAGCATCTAAACTGGCAAATTGAGAACGCTAATAGAGGTCTTAAGTTCGTTAAGTTAGATATTAAAACCCTATAGCTACTGGTATTTATGGATACGTTGTTTACTAATAACAAGGACCTTTCTTTATAGATTGGCTACGTCCTTGTACTAGCTAATGCTACAAAGAAGGCCAATATTGTCTATTGGAGCTTAGTTAAGTGCAAAAGAGTTACTTAAAGCGTACTAGCTTCTGAACTCTACGGCACGGCCCATGGCTTTAACATTAGCGTTATAATTAAGTCTATAGTAGAAAAGATCCTATAAATTAACCTTCCACTTGTGCTTTGCACTAACTCTAAGTCCTTATATGACTGTCTAGTACGACTTGGAACCACCTAAGAAAAACGCCTGATAATTAATATAATATGCCTCCGGCAAGCCTATAAACGGAGACAGATTATAGAGGTGAAATAGATTAATGAAAAGGCTAACCCTGCTAACGCTATAATGAAGGGAAAACCCTATATGGCTCTTTAATAGCTTATTAATACAAACTGAATTAACCTATAAGTTATAGGATGGGTTAAACAAACGAACTTAGATTTAGCTTAGCGTTAGGTAACTAATTATAATAGTGTAGACCCTAAATTTAACTAACTAATTAGGATTTTCTATACCCGGCATAGAAAATCGCTATTGGCTTGCTTACCACTAGCGCCTTAGTGGCCCTCGCGATATGTTAACCTGCTACCTCTAATAACTCTTCTTCTTCTTCTCTTTCTTAAGCGTAGTATCTCCATAATACAGTATTTTACAGGCTTTGGTTTAGAGACGTTTATACAAGCTGTAATATGGGTTATGTAATTATAGACCTGTAAAAGGAGCGTGGAAGCTATTGCGTATACGCTATAAATAGTCTAGAAGTAAACTTGACTTTAGAGTGTAGATTAGCCTTCTTTTTAGAGTTGCTCTAGTGTTGGAATGTTAGTTATGTGATATGGTCACAAGACTACGAAGTGAGGCTAGCTAACCTAACCTTAGAGCAACCCTTTACTTCTAGACAATTAATAACTACTAACTTTAACACCGCATACGTATTGCAATATAGTGATATTCGTGCATGTTGATAAAGCGAGTATACCGACAACTACCCTATAAATATTTTTACCCTATATATAATTTTTCTAAAATCTCTTACAACTTTTAAACCTCTTAGCTATGTAACTTAAGGTTTTATTAAAGTTAATAAATTATAATTAAATAATAAATAAAAGATTTTAGTTTACATAAATAGCTTTTATATATACTATATTTAATATATATAGGCTTATATTATTCATTTATTAATAATAATTTTAGGTCTATAACTAAAATAAGTTTATTAACTATTTTAATTTAATACTTTTATAGCACATTTATATATTTTTATATATTTAGTAGCATTAGTTATTATATTATTATACTTAATTTTAAAAAATTATATATTAAATATCAATATCTTTCTTTATTAAAAAGCTATATTTTGCTTATATTACGGTAAATTATAATTTTTTATATTTTTATATTAATAGCTATTAAGGTAATATATAAAAACGATACCTAATTCTAAAATAAAAAAGCTTAATTAAGTATTATAAATAAGTTAATAAATAAGTGTAAATTAGATAAAATTAAAATATAAACTTTTTTATAATATATAATAATAATAATAATTTATTGCTTAACGTCTGATTCGGATCCCTATTGGGCCCACGCGGACTACTCCTTATGTATATGTGGGGAGAAAACTCTATTTGAGAAAACCCCGTGATCCATCTCCCCGCCTTTTAGGACTCGCCTTTATAATATATATAACCCTAAACCTTCTATATATAATAAAAAATAAACTAAAATAATTAAAGAGCGTTTAATACTACTATAGTAAAAGAAAGTATGACTATATATAAAGTAGTAAAAATTAATAGGGCCACCTAAGTTGAAACAGCGAAAGGCAACCTAAGTCGTGGCAGCGAGACGCCCCTCGCTACGCGAGGGGTAGATTGAGTTCCCTCCTAGTCCAAAACCACACTGAATATGTTCTTGCAGTAGCAGCAGCGCCTGTTCGGTGGAGCACTTCTTCCTCGCCGCAAAGTGATTTGTAGGCAGTAGTCCAGATGTCTCTACCGCGTGCGATATTCTCTCGGCGACCACTGACTCCAGCACCTTGCCTAACGTAGACAGCAGGGAGATAGGTCTCTATGCCCTTGCCTTCGTATAGTCTCCTTTATTCGGCTTCTTGAGCGGTATAATCTTGGCATTCCTCCATTGATTAGGAAGGTCGCCCCTGTCCAGTGAGGTCTAAAAGAGGAGCAGGACCCTATCTTTTTGCTTTAGGCCGTCATCCCCTGGCGCTTTCCATGGCTTTGCCGCAAACATCCTCCGTTCCACCTCTTCCATTGTAAGACACGGCATTGGTACTGGCGTTCGTTGAGGCCGCGGGCCCTCGGCTTTTAAGTGCGAACATCCGAACTATGTTAAAAGAAACATAGGTTTTAAAACCAAGGATTTGTTAAAAGATCATATTAGAGGTCATCGATAATCGACTTTAAAAGTATTTCGTTGCCAGCATCTAAAGTGCGAAGGAAAGACCCCCTTCAAAAACAAGCAATTATTAAAGGCCCGTATCAACAGAGCTCACAAATACTTAGAGCCAGTCGTGTATGGTAGATGTAGGAGGGAGGTTAGAAAGTTAAGAGCCCTACACTAATTTTCTCTAAGGAGGATATTAGGAAGCTGCCGTAAGGCTCTTAGAAGCTATGTGGGAAGGAGCCACTAATAAATATATTAGAAACCTCTAGGGGCAGGTCTAGATCTAGTAGAGCTTAATCTAGGCTAGATAAAATCTTTTATAACCTAGTTAAGGCCAAGGGCCTCCTAGGGGCTACCTAGTACCTACCTAAAGAGGTATATAGCAAATAGAAAAAGGATATAGACTAACTAGCTAAGGCCTCTAGTAGTTTAGAACTCCGCCATAGACCTAACGCCTAATAGTTAGACAACTGGGTTTATAAAGTAGATAACTTCTTTAAGATGCTAATAATATAAAACGATACTAAAGAGCGTACTTAATGGATTATTAGTAAGATTAAAGACCAATCCCTAAACTAGATTGCACTTAATTAGCTTAATAAAGAGCAGATTACTATATAGCCGTAGCTATAAACCTTTCTAAAGAAATGGACTTAAGATCTGTATATAATATAATATAATATAATATAATAATGCAGAACTATTCTAGAATGGGACACAGCTTAACTGCTATAATTTCCGCCAGTTTATAAACTTTATGGAAACTTGTACTTAATTAATAGATCTAGAGCCCTTTAAAAATAAAGATAGTAGCATCCATAAGAAGTAGAACATTAAATTAATTTAGGCTAGAATTAAGCTAGCAATTTATAATAAAATGGGGCGCATAGGAGCCCTATCGCGGATTACCATATATACGGATTTTAAACGAGTGGTTCTAAATGCTAAGGATATAGTAAGGAACCAGACCTCTTGTAACCGATTACCCGTACATCGCCAGAATACCAATCTAACTTGCCTGCATATTGACTCGCTTACCGACTTGGTCACTGACTTAGTTAATGACTTAATTAATTACCCCTTTATTGTCTATACCTTTTATATATATATACCACCTAATTTCCATAGATTTAGAATTAAGTCGCTTATGCAATTCTCCCATACTTGTACTGTTACAGTTATGAGTCCGGATTGCACTACCTGCTAAACCAATTAATCTACTACCTTATTTACGAAGGTACTACTTCTACCACCTTTGCAAGTGTCTTGAGCTTCTTCACCTACTAAACAAATGGACGGTTGTAGCTGGCCGACGAACGTACCTAACAGACAAACGAACTGACGAATTAAAAAACGTTAAAATAAGGTTTTGCTAAGACGCTAACCTAGGACCCTGCTTAACCTGTTAAATTCTAAAAATGATAACTAATACAGATGGACCTTATTTAAAATTTAACCTTATCCTTAAAAAGCCATCTAATTAGATGCAATGGTTCTTTATTATTTAAGATACTGCTAAAATAAACAATGTATGGCAGTATATCGACCCATTAAAGAAGAAAGATAAGCTTCCGAAGCTGGAACTTCCGAATTGACCTATACTAAGAGACGTGCTTCCTACTGCTATGTCGATGGCTAAGCTAGATCTAAACTAACTTATTGCCTATAATTAACTATACACGGAATATAAGGACGACCTCCGCGTATACTAGAAGCAAGAGTAAGCTATAAACGATATTAGCAATTATATTGTCCGCACGACATTAGTAGCCTACCTCCCTCTTATTAAAGACCTTGGAACGGTATACGAACGCCTTTAAGAGTTAAAGACTGTACTCGCCCCTACTACCTTAGGTTAAAAGCGCGACGTCCTTAATTAATATATAGCTCTTAAAGCCTATAACAAAAAGCAGAGCATTAAAAAATGGTTAAATAACTGGAGGAGCGTCTATAAGCTGGTAGAGGAATTGGAGCTTCTAGACGTATAAGGCTTTAGGCCCCACTATAATTTTGTATAAGTAATTAAACCTATCTCTTCTAGCTTCGTAGGAGCACTAGAAGTAAATCTTATTTAAAAAGAACAGAAGGATAAAGAGGCCCCGTCTATTATCAACCTTATTGAGGAATTTAAGGAGCACTACCGTATGTAGTAAGCATTGTCTACCTTAGCTGCCAATAACTCCGCATTCGCAACTCTTTAAGGCAACGCAAATTCTAATTCTAATTTAGACTCCAACAGTAATTTAAATTTAAATTTGAGATGGAATAAGGAATATATATGCGGCCTTGTACATCGGTTTAACAAATGCTATTACATTGCTGAGCATAAGCGCCCTTAAGGATGGAGACTAAGGGCAGACGTCTAGAAGAAAGTAGATAAAGCTATCTTATCTATACCTTGGATTGAACGCATTATTAACCAAATTTAAAAAAGAGAATAGGAAGTAAAGGAGAATAATTAGAACATAGAATCTATAATTGATTTTAATTCTAAAACCCTACCTCCTACCAAACCGACTAGCCATACTGCCGTGTTTAGTACTAGTTAAACTCCTTTTGAACTTTAGAACACCTAGATACTCGACCCTAGCGTAGATACCTACGTCTGTAATAATAAAGAAGACTTTACCTTCTTATACCTAGTAGTAGAGGACGACTACCTGATTGCTGGCGGAAATTTTAAGAAATTTTAAGCTTATGGAATAGTAACCATTACTGTTAATATACCTACTAGGAAGTTAAAAATGAAGCTATCCCATGTAGCACTAGTACCCACTATATTTATAAATATTGTAGCACTCTTAAGAGCTACTAATAATAATATCCATTTTAACTTAGGACGAAACTTGCGATACTGTCTAGCAACTGGCGAAACAGTATACTATGCAAAATAACTAGGGGGACACTGGGCACTGATGCATAGAGAGCCTATAAGTACCCTAGATTTAACTCAATCGACCTTCTTAATAGGAAGATTTTAGCTAAGCCGAATGGCCCGTAAACTAATTGGAGCTATAGCTATAAGATGGTATAAGATACTCGGCTATGTAGGACCTAATGCTATTACATAGCTTCCTAAGCACGTTATTAGCGTAGAGCTAACCGAATTTGAAACCAATGAATGAGTACCGCTTAAAATCGAATGTGAAGTTTGCTTACTAGTAAAGTATACGCAGTAGATCTCTTAAAGATGAGAACACGAATTTCCAGCCACTTAACCATTTAAACGGCTAGTATTTGATATTATCTACCTTAGAGTACTAGGGTATAACGGTAATAGATATGCTATGCACTTCTATTGCATGTATTCTAAATTTAACTTTATGTTTACCTCTAAGAATAAGGACAAAGCTACCGTCCTACCTACTATTTATAAGACTTACCGCTTAATTAAGACATAATTCTACTAAGACGTTATCTTCTTCTGGAGTAATAATAAATAAGTATTTAGATAAATGGAAGACACCCTATAAGTATAGTGTGCAGATAAGGGCATTACCTTTAAATGCCGAGCACCGTATACTAAGGAACAAAATAGTGGAGCTAAACGATCTGGAAGAACCCTTATGGAACGATTAAGGTCTATGCAGCTAGAAGCATCCTTACCCCCATCTCTAGGACCAGAAGCTTTTCTTACTGCTGGCTATACACTTAATCAAACACTACATGAGCAGCTAGGGTGGAAAACTCTATATAAGGTCGCCTACGGCAAGCTGCTATTACTTACCTATATGCACGAATACGGTTGCAAGACCTATACGCTAAATAAATAAGTTAGAAAAGGAGATAAGCTAGCTCCTTATGCATTAATTGGATACCTAGTTAGCTACAATTTAATAAATATCTATTAAATCTGGATTCTAAGCCTTTATAAAGTTATTTAAACTAGAGATGTTACATTTAATAAGACCTTGTTCTATAACCCTAAGGGTTAAAACATTGATTACCTACTTAGGGAAGTATTAGAAGACACTATCTAGGCGATTAGTCTACTAGAACCTCTCTATAAGGACGAATTTAAAGATAAATCTATCCTATATAGACCTACCTCGAATGTAGATTAAATAACTATATTAAGCGACTTAGTAGAGCTTCCTATAAAGGATATCAAACAGCTACTAATACCTAGCAGAACGGTATTTCCGGATCTGCTAGAAATAAATACTATACTAGGAGGACTTTAAGATAATATCTTGGATATAATTGAAATAGGTTCTACCCAGTTAAGTAGTTTACTAGAACTGTTAAATATAGCTCTATAAGCTAATAAGGTCTTAGCTAATCCTTTTGCCAACTTCGTCCTACTAGAAGGTTCTAAACAAATTCGACGTTAAGCGTATGTAGTAGCACTAGCCAATATACCTACCCTGTTTGGTTACTACGCTGGCTTTGCTATAGGACTAGTAAAAGATATTAACCAAACTAGATCCTCCCTGTATAGAGATAATCTTCCTCCTAAACTAAGGAACCTTAAAGAGCTAAGAAAGCACCCTTTAACTACTGGCTTTTAAAAGGCTATAGAAAAAGAATATAATGACCTAAAACGCCGAGGGATATTTAAGACTGTACTAAAAGAAGAAGCATATAACGAGCAGATCCCTCTACTGAAATGGGTCTTTAAATATAAGTTTAACAGTGACGGCTGCCTATAAAAGCTAAAAGCTTAACTATGCGTCCGCGGAGACCTGTAGATTACTAAGGAAGAGACCTATGTAGTAACCCTAGCTGCTTAAATATTCCATGCCCTTATAGCTATAGCAGCCGTATTTAATTTGGAGATTTGACAGTATGACGCTGTAAACGTATTTATGAATGCAAGACTAGATAAGTTAGTCTACTATTACTGCCTAGAAGGCTTTAATTAAAATGGACATATTCTAAAGCTACTTATGGCGCTATACGGGTTAAAGGTCTCACCACTACTTTGGTATAAAGAGCTTATAAATACACTAGCTAAATTTAGGTTTAAGCCTATCCCAGGTATAAACTGCCTTGGTGTTACGGACAGCTTAAGTACGATGTTACGACTACTTGGAGAAGAGTTGGAGGAAGCTAGTTGGTTAATACAGGTACGGTCCAGGATGGATCCGGTGGAACCATATAACAAGAAATGGTAGCTGAGGTCACGTAATGTGATCTGTGTGATCTGTATAATCTGTGTAATCTGTGATAGAGTAGATAGAGCATATATATCTTATAGAGCGAAGGGATTTCTTAAGCGTATAGTTGTGTATTTAAAGGACTACAGTCCCTACCTAGATAGTTCTCTCTTTGTAGTAAAGCTTAGAATACAATTAGAGTTAATCTGTTAGGTAACTACTCCATTAGTTATTATTACGTTGTTAATTTGTTCTTACCTATATACCTAGCCCAATAATAGGACCTACCGTAGTTCTTGCTACAAGGTTCCGTTACATATTCACTACTAAGGTTACGGTATTAAACAAGATTGAATAATATGCCACCCAAAGCACCAGTCACGACGACGTCGACGGCAGCCACGACCTTAGGGTTAGGAGATACTAGTATAGCGGACACGGATTCTTAAGTGGTTATGCAAGGTCAGTTACAAGAAATGGTTAATTACTTATAGGATAATAGTAGGCTACTTAAAGAACGCATTAATAGAATTGGAGCAGTAAAGGTCAAGTTACCTTTAATTAAACGGTTCTTAGGAGAGAAGTTAAAGCTTAAAGGGTTTCTTACGCAGATGTATTTTAAGGTTATACAGGAAGAAGCGAAGTTAGCAATACCTACGGACTAGATAGCGTACGCAGGACTATTCTTATTAGGAAGAGCTCTAGAGTGGTTTAAGCCTTACCTTATAGAGATACAAGTAAATGGTATAACGACTACTAACCTAGATATACGGTATGTGTTTGCAAGTTGGAATAGATTTATAGAACGGTTAATGCAAATGTTTAAAGACTCCAAAGCAACTACAACAGCGGAACGGAAACTTTAGAACTTAGTATAACATACTTTAGTAATTAAGTATATAACGCAGTTTTAAACACTAGCCACGTAGGTTAAGTGGAATAATAGGGCGCTTATAGTATAATACAAGCAAGGACTTAAGGCTAAAGTCTAGGACATAATTATCCTAATAGAAGATATAGATACTTTAAGAGAGTTAATAGACCAATTAATAAAGATTAATAATAGGATCTATTAAAGGGAACAAGCTAAGAAAGGGCAAGATAGAGTTCCACAGTTATACAAGGCGCAGAGCACGCAACAATAGACATAGAGTTAAAAACTATAGAATAGCGCAGAGCTAATAGACCTAAGCGGTACTAAAGAAACCCAAAGATAGGGAAAGAAACTATAGAAACCTAGAGGTTAAGGATTTAGTAATTAAAGGACCTAGAAGCAGAGGCTAAACCAAGGATCTTAGCAGCAGAAGATGTTTAGGCGGACTCCATAACAGAAAAAATGGTTTAAAGATAGGGCTTACATAAATTGCGGAAAACAAGGTTATTTCGCCAGAGACTATAGAGGTAGTTAGAGTAACTACGCGGTAAAGGGAACCTAACCAGTAGGAGACACATATATACAAAGGGATAATGGTGCACTATAAGGAATAAAAGAGTGTTTAATTAACAGTTTCGCGTTTTGTTATAATAACGTATACCAAGTTTATAAGGACGCTAAGTACGGCGCAAGCTATTAGCTATAGAAGCCATTATTATCTAAGTTTAGAAGAACTAATAAACCAGCTTATAAATCGGACATTAAAGACAATAAGTTTAATATAGGCGAAGCATTTACTAATAATAAGGCAATAAAGGTAGCTTACTAGGAGCATATAAACCTTAGAGAGGTTAAAATAGAAGTAGGGACTAAAACCATTACGGAACAAGGTTTAGTAACGGGTATTACAACACCATTAGATACGATTTCCATCACTTTACAAGATAATAGGAGCAACGTTTAGAAGAAACTAAGTAAGTAGATAACTACTAGTGCTAGCTTATTACTTAATAAAGGCAAAAGGCCATAGGCTTAAGATTTTTAAGACAAGATAAGACACACCTAAGAACCCACAATGGATAAAAACCAATAGGAAAGGGCAGCTACTTAGTTTACAGACAAACGAATAAGTATAGGACGCAAGTTTAAGAACTACAAGTTTAGGGAACAAATAAGAACGTTAGCAATCCTAGGTAAATGTAGTATTTAGCCTAAAGATCAAATAGTTAATACTAGGATTAAAAAGCAAGATAACTACAAAGATCCAGCTACAAGACGTAGAAAACAAGAAACTATAGATAAGTTCAGGACAAGAATTATTACATAGCAAGAGCAAAAGCTAGACAAGAGGTTAGTAATGCCAGGTTATATAAGGGATAGAGCACCCATATAAAGAGTTACTAATAGGCCAAGTATAGGGACACCTAGGGCAAAGTGGTTAGATAAACTAGAACAAGAAGAGGATCTAGATATTCTAACTAGGTTTAAAAAAAGACATACCAAAGGATATTATAATGTAGTGATAATAAGGTACTTTCTAACAGATAGACCATATACACTAAACCAGTTATACGGAAAGTGGTATAGGCAACGACATAATAACAAATGGGAAGACTTTTATATATAGCTAGACGAAAAAGTTGTCCAAGACTAACCCATTATGGAAAAACGTATAAGTCACATTAAAGGAGCATTAATTATAACGTTAAGGAACCTAGAAGAAGGATCTAGGGACTAAAGAAGCGAACAATAAATCTTAGTACCCGCAACAGAGATACTAGTGGTTAGGTTAACCAGGTATAGGTTTAAACTTAAGGATAAAGATAAACTAAGAGTTAACCCAAGTTACCTAGCGCATTATATACTATCGTAGATAGCTTATATAGATAACACCTACAACATATATAGAGCACTAAAAGATAAGAACCGGAAGTACCTAATAAGGATATATTAGGCACCTAAGGAAAGGCGGTTTAGGAACGCTAAGTATATATATAGATAGCACCCAGTAGAAGTACAAGGTTAAGGAGACTTAATACTTTAACTAGGAAGATTCCTTATAGAAGAATACCTAGACAGATAACAGTAGTAGAAGTGCCTAGAAAACATTTGTCTATAGTATATAGAGGAAAAGAAACAAACTAAGTATTAGCTAAGGATAGATTAAGTATAAGTAGGATCTAGCAGCTAACAGTTAGGAAAAGGGGAGGCGCATAGAACCAGAGGGAACCAGTATTAGAGCCTTAGACCCTTAAAGGAATTTAAGGATAATACCTAAACTTATAAGTTAAGTGGCAAGATCAGCAGTTCGAAGCGTTAATAGACAGTGGAGTAATAAGGAACCACATGTTACCAAAAGTAGTAGAAAGAATAGGGTTACCGTATAGACAGAAAGAACACCTATATCCACTTATAACAATTTTAGGAGATTAGATAGCCTATAGAGGGGGTATTATTAATATTAAAACAGGACCTATTCAGCTAACTATTAAAGGAAGACTAGTAAGAATGTCTTTTAATATCCTACCGTTGGGATAGGATAAGGTGATACTAGAAATGCCTTGGTTATAGGAGTATAATCCAAAGATTAATTGGGTTATAGGTTAGGTCGATATTAAGGATACTTAATAGCGCAAAGTGTAATAGCAAACTAAGTTGGTATAGTACCAAGTCGGAGCGATATACAAAGAGACTAAGTAAGGCTTAAGTTGTGTACTAAAAAGATACCATAAGTATAGCAAGAAGTTATAGTCACTAGAAAGTAAGAAGCTATTAGAACATATAGCATAGGACCATAAAATAGAATTAGAAGAAGGAATAAGTCTAAGGTTCTTTTTAATCTATAAGCTTACTAAAATAGAGTTAGTAGCGCTTAAAGAGTTTGTCTAGGAGAACTTACGCAAGGGATATATCAGACTATCACAGTTATTAGCAGGATATCTAGTGTTGTTTATCCTAAAGAAAAACGGAAAACTTAGGATATGTATAGACTATAGACAGTTAAACAGCATTACTAGAAAGGATAGGTATCCTTTACCCTTAATTAGCGAAATCCAAGACAGAATAGGCAACGCAAAAATCTTTATAAAAATAGATCTGAGATAGGCGTACCATTAGATTAGGATTAAGGAAGGTAACAAATAAAAGGCAGCCTTTAGGTTAAAGGAAGGACTATATAAACCATTAGTTATGCAATTTGGGCTTATAAATACACCAGCAACGTTCCAGAAGCGAATTAATAGTGTGTTAGGAGAACACCTAGATGAGTTTGTTATGGTATATCTTAACAACATTATTATTTACTTAGAGAATGAGGAAGAACACGGAGAATACGTTAAATGGGTCTTAAAGAGACTATAGGAAGAACAGATGCTAGTAGCAATTAAAAAATGCGAGTTCTTTACAAAGAAAACCAATTTTGTAGGATTTATTATTAAACTAGGAAAGATCAGCATAGACCTAAAGAAAGTCGAAGCTATAGTAAGTTGGCAAGAACCAGAGAATATTACGCAGTTAAGGTCGTTTCTAGGGTTTTGTAACTACTATAGGAGGTTTATAGCACAGTGGTTAAAAAGTATTAAGGCATTTATAAGGCTAATAAAGAAAGAGAAACCGTGGATTTAGGGTAATAAGCAGAAGAAGCTGTTCTAGGAACTTAAAGAGTTGTTTACCTAAGAGCCAGTCCTCAAGATCTATTAACCAAAGTTGGAAACGGTTGTTAAGACAGACGCATTAGACTTTGCACTAGGAGCATACTTACTATAGAAGCACCAGGACGCATAGTATCCAGTAGCGTACTACAGTTAAAAGATAACACCACTAGAGTTAAACTACGATATCTATAACAAGGAGTTATTAGGTATAGTTACAGCACTTAAGGAATAGAGAGCATTCTTATAAGGCATAGAGAAACCATTTGTAGTTAAGACAGACTATAAAAACCTTATAGGATTCCTAATAACAAAGGAACTCAACCAAAGACAGGTTAGATAGGCGAAAATGCTTATAAAGTACCATTTTAAGATTCAGCATACTAAGGGTACAGACAATACACGAGCAGATACTCTAAGTAGAAAAGCTAAACTACAAAGTAACGAAAAGCTATTAGGAGCTTTATTACAAAAGGATTAAAACGGATTGATTAGGTATAATTACCCAAGGATTATAGTAACTAAAGAAAGTCAGATCTATAAATTACTAGAAGGTAATTGGACACAGAAGATCTAAGAAGTATAGGTAAAGAATCCAGACTTAGAGCAATATAAAAACAGAGAAGCAACGTATATACCTAAGTCTATTATAGAAGAATTTGTTAAGGAATTCCACAAGGAAATAATATAAGAACATAATAGGTCCACAGGACTAGTGTTAAGACTTTAGGAGGAGTATATTATTTAAGGAATCTAAGGACTAGCAAGATAAGTTATAAAGAAATATCTAGACTACCAAAGGAATAAACCAACAAGGTATAAGCCGTATGGAGGGCTACAACCTGTTAAAATACCAGAAAGACTATAGGAGGTTATATTATAGGACTTTATTATTAAACTACTAAAGTTAAGAGATTCTATTATAGGACAAGATTATAACGCGATTTTAGTAATAGTAAATAAGCTTATAAAGTAGGGATACTTTATAGCGTGCACAGAAGAGATATTAGCAGAGGATATTACTAGAATCTATATAAAAAAAGTATTCGCAAGACATGGAGCACCAGATAAAATTATATCGGATAGAGATCCAAGATTTATAGCAGTGTTTTAGGAAGTGTTTTTGGCAGAATAAGGGGTTTGCGTAGCAACTTCTACAGCGTATTATCTGTAAACGGACAGACAAACGGAAAGACTAAACTAGACACTAGAATAGTATCTAAGGCATTATATTAATTATACACAGAATAATTGGGTATTGTTATTACCAGTTATACAGTTTATATACAATACAACACTATAAGAAGGAATGGGGATATTACTATTTAAGGCAAATTACGGGTACAAGCTAAGAACGTCGTTATTACTACGCTAAGTAAAGAAAACGAGTAGCATAGCTAAATAAAGAATGGAGATGTTAATAAATCTTTATATAAACCTTACGGAAACAGCTAAACTAGTACAAAAGCGAATGAAAAGGTACTATAATACTAAGAGATCTAAGGGACTAGATCTAAAGGAGGGAGATAAAGTGTAGCTACTATACAAAAATTTTAAGAGTTAACAACTAAGTAAGAAGTTAGACCATATTAGACTAGGACCTTTTAAAATTATATAAAGAATTTTATTAGTCACATATAAGTTAAATCTACCAGCCAAAATAAAAATCTATCCTATACAGTATATCGCGATACTAGAACCAGCACACAGAGGTATAGAGCTATCTGTTTATAAGGCAGACACGTATAGAGGACAAGAGGAAGATAAATAGCAAGTTTTAAAGATTATTAGTTACGAGAACGTAGATAACGAAATATAGTATAAAGTAAAGTGGATAGGCTATAGTGAGGCTACCTAGGAACCACTAAGCAACCTAGAGAACGCTATAGGAAAGGTACGGGAGTATTAGAAGAAAGTAGGTTAGGTAGTATTAACAAGAAAGGATTGCTAAAAAACAAGTCGCCTAAGGGGGACCTAAGAGGAGCAATTGCCGAGCTACTTGGAGTTGTTTCCCTTACAGGAGGAGAGCTAGTCCTTTTATTATTAAGCTTAGACAGACCCTATTAAACTAGTTTCTATTCCTTAGAATAAACCTTCTTACATATATATTTAAGACGTTGAAGACAAGCATGAGCCAGACGTTAAGCTTTAAGAACACGTGCGGACTCTTCTAAGACACGTTAAACCTTAAGCAGCGTAGAGGCTAGTTTACCGTTAAGTTTCTTAGTGGTAGATTAAACATAAGACCCTATAATAAGTTACTTAGGGAACCTAAAGACTGTTAAGAGTCATAGGACGCGCACACTTAGCGTTAGAGATAGAGCGGACGTTATAAGACAATTAAATATTTGCTTTGGTGCACTCTAAATAAGAGGACGGTTATTAAGATAAAGGGCTTACTAGCATAATGCAAACTAACCCCTCTTTTACACAGCGAGAACACGGAGACGGCATTATCTCACCCAGAGACAAGATTGTAGCAATAGTGCAAGACCGGCGAGCTGTAGAAGAAAAAGAAGAAGCTTTAGGTATAATAAGTAAGGATATTAACCAGATTAATTAAATGGACATTACACCTCTAGTAGACGACTTAGAGATATTAGGAATCTTCAAAGATAAAGATAAAGAGAAGGGAGATAGTGTTACGGACAGCTTAAGTACAATATTACAACTACTTAGAGAAGAGTCGGAGGAAGCTAGTTAGTTAATATAGGCACGGTCTAAGATAGATCTGGTAGAACTATATAACAAGGAATGGTAGCCGAGGTTACGTAATATAATCTATATGATTTATGTAATCTATATAATCTATAACAGAGTAGACAGAGTACACGTACCTTATAGAGCGAAGGGATTTCTTAGGCGTATAGTTGTGTATTTAAAGGACCACAGTCCCTACCTAGATAGTTCTCTCTTTATAGTAAATCTCGGAATACGATTAGAGTTAATCTGTTAGGCAACCACTCCGCCGGTTATTATTACGTTGTTGATTTGTTCTTACCTACATACCCAGCCTAATAATAGGACCTACCGTAGTTCTTGCTACAAGGTTCCGTTACACTTTACACTAATAGATAACTTATTGTCTTCTTTTACGTAGACGATATTGCTGTTCTATTTGCTAAAAAGGACCTTTAAAGACTTGAAGAATTTAAAGCTAAACTTCTATATTAATATAAGATCCGTGTACTAGGAGACCTATAATGGTTCCTAGGAATTTAAATTAAACGAGATTGGGCAAGCAGAAAGCTCTAGCTCTGCCAAGACTTCTATATTAAAAAGATAGCCAGTCAATTTAATATTTAATTAGGAAGATTTCCTAAGTTACTACTTCCTACTAAAGAACTAATTCTGTCTAACTAGTAGATAAACCCTTAAAGAACACTAGCCTACTAGTAACGGGTTGGTTCTCTTACGCACCTTGCCGTATTTAAGAGACCTGATATTATAAAGACGCATTTAAAGCTAGCAGAATTTCTTACTAATTCAAATTAAAAGTACCTTGATATATTAAACCAAGCCATCGCCTATTGCCTTAGAATAAAATCTACAGCTATTGAATACTCTGGTGAAGTATTCGGAGTATATGTCTACTTTAGAAACCCTAAAGGAGAAGATGTTACCTTTTACGGAGTATCCAACGCAGCATTTGCGGACTATAAAGAGACTAGACGGAGCTCTTAAGGATACCTTTTTATGCTATTTGGAGGACTAATTAATTAGAAGGCAACCCTATAACAATTAGTAACTCACTTAACTACTAAAGTAGAGCTTCTTTCCCTGTCTACTGCCGCTGTTAAAATTATCTAGTGGCAGTGTTTCTTTAAGGCAATCGGTCTTAATTTAGAACGCGATTTTACCCTGCTATGCGATAATATGCAGACTATATAACTCCTAAGATAGGATACACCAAAGCTTGACACTAAGCTACGACATATCAACGTCTATTAGTACTAGCTTAGATAGGAAGTCCAAGACAAAAAGATTAACGTACAATAGGTCCCTACCAAGATCCTACCCTATTAAAGGTATGAGGCATGGATAAAGCAATTAAATTTAGTGGATATTCGACATTAGATTTCATTTAACAAAGACTCTTAAATATTACCCTATCTATTCACTACTCCTAAATTGTGTCTAAATTTCCTATTTTGGTATAGTCTCTACCTTTATTTTTATTTTCTATAGCTTTAACTACACCGTCAAATCTGGGGGGGTGTGTAACTGACTACCCGTACACCGCCAGAATACCAATCTAACTCGTCTATATATTAACTCGCTTACCGACTTGGTCACTGACTTAGTTAATGACTTAATCAATTACCCCTTTATTGTCTACACCTTTTATATATATATACCACCTGATTTCCATAGATTTAGAATCAAGTCGCTTATGCAATTCTCCCACACTTGCACTATTACACCTCTTCCAGTAAGAAGCTAGGGGTAACTAGAAGCGTAGGCACTTTAGTAGTAATATAGGGCAGACCCAAGCTCCAAAGAAGCCGTTCTTAAAGAGAAATCCAGAATAGTTAAAGTTAGGGACCTTAAGCAATAGGAAAGACCCTTAGGGCTAACCTAATACCCATCCGGCACCCTTATGGGAACACTTTAAAAAGTTAAAAGAAAACTTCTCTAGAGGTAAACCTAATTTAAAAAAATAAGTAGGGTAATAACTGTACTAACAATCTAAAAAAAGAAAGGCCCTAGTTATAGACCTTTTCTAGTCATAACTAGGGCAAGATACAGAAGGAAAGAATCTCTATATTGCTATTAAGCTAAAAATAGTACTCCCTGTAGGCGAGGTATGTTAGTTCTAAGCACTATATAATAGCGGCGCCGAAATTAATCTTATATAATATAATTTAGTAAAAGAGCATAAGCTTATCCTATTGCTAAAGTGGCGGAAACCTATTATAGGGTTCTTAAATAAGTATTAGATTAAACTATATAGTGCCCACGAGCTTATAGTGTTAGTGGCTAATATATATAACTACACTAAGGTGGTTGGCCCGCAACCCTTTTAGGCGGCTAACTTTATAGGCTATAACCTTATTCTTAGATATCCTTAGCTTATAGAAGTAGATTTTAAGATACGCTTTAAGACAGAAGCCTTTAAATAGTGGAACGATAAAGAATTAGAAGGGCGTATCTTACTAATAAGCTTAAAAGATATCTTAGAAGATATAGCTCTAGGAGAAATAGTATACGCTCTATACCTAAAGAAGTATTAGATCTAACCCCTGTTCTATAGCAAGATGGGTATAAAGCCTAGTATAGGTAATAACCCTTCTATAATAGATACCCTATAGGGAACTACTAGATAGGTCGCGGAGACATTATAAGGAGGCAGTGATCTTAAAAATCTTATAAAATACTTCTACTGCTATAGGCTACTCTAGCTTAAGCAATACGCAAAGAGTATGCTATAATACCTTAAATGCTATATTAAAGAGTTCCCTACCCTCTACTGGCTACCGCATAAAACTATTTAATATATAGTAGTAACTATATACAAACAGCCACTATAGTGCGCGATACTGCCTATAAGCGCTTTAAGGGACCTCTGGGACCTACTTAATAATAATATAGAGGATAAACGCGACCCTAATTTGTTAAATATCCTAGTAGGCCTAAGGAACCTACTAAGGGTATTTTTAGATAGGTAAGCAAAAGTCATTTAGCGGAACTTAGAATATAATTATATAATTAATCTAGAAGAAGGCAAGTAACTACTAAATCTTCTTATCTAAAACCTTTCTTATAAAGAGCTTAAGATCCTACGGGAGTACTTTAATAGCTTACTAGAAAAGGGATAGATTTAGCCTAGTAAGTCTCTAGTAGGCGTACTAATTCTCTTTATTCTAAAACTAGATAGAACTATAAGGCTATATATAGACTATCGCGGTCTTAATAAGATTATAATTAAGAACCGCTACCTATCACCACTGGTTAGTAAAATACTGGATTAACTATCTAGGGCGAAGATCTTTATAAAGCTGGATCTATAAGACGCCTATTATAGGCTTCGCATTAAAGAAGGGGATAAGTAGAAGACCGCTTTTAAAACCTAATACGGCCACCTTAAGTATCTAGTAATGCCCTTTGGGCTAGCCAATACGCCTATAATCGTTAGGAAAACGGGAGGGTAGTAGGGGCTAGCTAGGGGCTAGCCCGGGGCTAGCCTGGGGTCATTTCAGCTAGATCTGCTGATCTGCTTATATACACTTCTTTACGCTAGCCCGGGGCCCCGTTAGCAACATTAGCAACATTAGCAATATTAGCAACGTTAGCAATATTAGCAACATTAGCAATATTAGCAATATTAATATTAATATTTTTAAAAATAATAATATATCTTTTTACTATAATAGTTATAATATTTCCTATAACTGCAATATTTATATAAAAATAATAATTTTTAAAAATTTAAAATTGGGTATTAAGCAATTAAGATAAGCGGGAAGCCTCTCGCAGAGGCTCCAAATTGTCAATTGGAAGTGTTCCTGACGATTTACCGGCCGTGTACTGATTTCCTAACTAGGCCTAGCACCCGCCTGCCTGCCTGCCTGCCTGCCTGCCTGCCTGCCTGCCTACCTGCCTGCCTGCCTGTCTGTACCTGCCTGTCTGTGCCTGCCTGTCTGTGCCTACCTGTCTGTACCTACCGTCTGTGCCTATCGTCTGTATCTGTCTTTGGTATCTAATTCAATTCGGAGAAGAGGTTGGCCCGATTAAAGGCTCCAATTAATTCAATTAATCGATTAATTGTATTGATTCGAATTATTCTCTATAGGCGTTAGCTGGCTGTACATTCGAACGGTGGTTGTCTAGGGTACCTCCCTAGGAAGCCTTGATTCCATTTGATTCGGTAGCAGGCTGATGTCGAGGCTCTGGTTCGATTCGATCAATCGATTGAATCGTTCGTAGTGTTCGCTGGCTGGTTGTTCAAACGGTCGTCGTCTGGTTCTGGTAACAGTCATCTGGTTCTCCGACGGTCGTCTGGTTCTCCGACGGTCGTCTGGTTCTGGCGACGGTCGTCCGGTTCTACGACGGTCGTCTGGTTCTGGCGACGGTCGTCCGGTTCTACGACGGTCGTCCGGTTCTGACGACGGCCTTCTGGTTCTGGCGACGGTCGTCTGGTTCTGGCGACGGTCGTCTGGTTCTGGTCACAGTCCTCTGGCTACCGTTCTGGTGCCTCCCTAAGTAGGAAGGATGTAAGGAAGGAAGGAAGGAAGGGTAAAGGTGGCATTTAGGTGTACAAGGGGTATGCAAAGGCACGTGTAGAGGCTGTCGGGAATATAGCGGGGACCTAATGATACTTGGGACGATTTATATAATTGGGAAAATCAAAGTCCTGCTAGGAGCCTGCTAGGAAGCCTACTAGGAGCCTACTAGGAGGCCTTTAGGATTTTAATACCCTAATAGCAATAAATGCAATAATACTAACAATATTTATTTTATAGCCGTAAGCTAGCGTAATGCTAGTGTATAGTTATCTCGATCCCAGACGATCAACCAATCATAAGCTGCTTACATTATATATTAATCATCTTTTGTTGTTGTCGTCTGGTGCTGTCACAAAGTTTAAATAGATGAGTTCATTAATGAAATGGGTTAATTGATTGATTATCTTGTATCATGTCTTTTTGACCTTGATCTGACGTGTCTTCAGTGACGTGTCTTTGTGCACGTGACTCGTGCACGTGACCCACGCCTTTAGAGAATACAGATTATCTAACACACCCCCTTAGCTTTGAGCTCTTTAAGGTTAAAGCTAGCCACCTTCTTGTGTCCGTTAATGAGTTAATTAAACCGTAATCTTATCTAAATCCTTCCGTCTTGCTTTAATACTATCCCTTAGGTCCTTTAGTTGCTTCTCCTTATCTAGCTGCTCCTTAATATCCACCATCCCAATTATATTAATAAAGCTTTAAAACCTCTACTTAGGCAGGGCCTTTATAAGTCCATTAGCAATTATCTCCTTTATTACTATCTATTGAAATTATACTTGTCTTATTGCGTATTCCTAACGTAGCTAGTATTAATAGATGTTAACGTGTTGGAGCTTTATAATTAGCTTTACCGTGTCTTCCATAATTAGTTGGAGCGTCTGTGTATTATCACATTTAATAATTAAGGGCTTGTTTAGGCGTAACGTTATTGCTTTAAATAGCCTACTAATAAAGATAGCTTCCTTTACTATCTATAATAGGGCTAACAACTCGGCTTCTGTGCTTAACATCGTCACTATACCCTACTTATTTGCTCTCCAGGCAATCGGCCCCCTAAATAGCTTTATAATATATCCTTATAAGCTCTTTCTGTTAACAGAGTTGTCCGCAAATAATACATCACTAGCACAGATAAATAATTGCGCTTTACCTTTACCGTCTCTTCTGTTATCTTATCCTTTATCGCGTATTCCTTTATCTCTTCCTCTACCGTTTATTCCTTCCTTATCTCCTCTATAGTAGATTGCTCTGCTCCTTGTGCTATATAGGTACTGGATTACTCTATCTGCCGCTTAATAGTGCTCTTGGCTTAGGTTCTAATTAAACCTTACCAGCTATAATACTATAAAAGCAATATCTAGACGCATTATAGTGGCTATATAAAGTATTAAACCCATTTTTCTCTAATATAGTATCGTAGAAGCTGCTTCTCTTAGTAGGGACATAGAACGGACTAGTAGGTCTATATTAGGGGACGGAAGCGTCAGACGGATTAATCGGTAATTAGTAGGGAGGAGTTCTAATTCTGCCATAGGAGTGTCTAAAAGACGCCCTCTAAGATCTATCTTATACTAGTTAGCTATCTTCTTAATATAGGCTTCCTGGGATAGCTATAGGAGCCTCTGGCTATAATTACATAGCACGTGGATTCCTAGGAACCATTTTAGCTCGCCAAGGATACTTATCTGGTATTTCTTACGTAGCTCCTTAATTGCTTCTTAAGCTTTCTTCTTATCTGTCTTTCGGTAGCAGAAGACAATATTATTAACGTAGAAGAAGACGACTATTTTACCTTTTAGCATAATATACGGCTCCTAAGGTACCTCTTTAAAGCCCAATTCTTTTAACAAGCTTGTGAGATTCTTCTGCCATAATAGTAGTAATCATTGTAGTCCGTATAAGGCTTTTCTTAAGCGCAGGACTTTATTTATCTTTCCTTTGTTAAACCCTAGCAGTAGCTTTATATAGACGACCTTGTTGAGATCGCAATGGATAAACGCATTAACTGCATCTATCTATGTCGTCTCTAGGTTGAATTTTGCGGTGATTGCCATAAGGGTTTAGAAGGTTATACTAGCTAATATAGTAGCTCTTATAGGTAAGTCTCCTGGGGCCTATTAATTTCTATATACTACTAAGCGTGCCTTGCATTTCTGGAGAAATCTATACTTATCCGTCTTATAGACAAACACCTACATTAAGCTAAGGACCTGCTGTCCCTTTATATACTTCTTGTCTATTTCTTAAAACGACCTCATTTAATAATAGGATTAGAGGTGGGCTTATTAAGCTTCTTAGAACTAATCTTAAAGAGGATACATATTAAGGTCACGGATTAACTAAGGTAGCAAAGGTAAGTTCTTCCTATATAATCTAATATCACGTATTCTACCTAATTTTAGCTTACTATTATTAAGTCAACTATCAAGGTTAAACTTCCTTCCTGCTAAGAAGGCGCCTTAATAGGCTAACGTAATCCTTTTAGTAACAAAGTCTTTAAACCTATTATTATAGGCTTCTTTAAACAAGTCTTTAACCAAGTTATTAAATACCCCCTAAGTGTAAAACCCGTCTCCTACTTGGCTAATAATGTCCTAATCAGTACCTTGTACATCTAACTTCATAGGATACTCAACATAAAAGGTATATAGAGATTCTTCGTCTTCTTCTATTAGAGGTGGTGTATAATACGCATCTTTAAGAGCTCTTACAAGATTAAGATCTGCTAACTCATTAAAGGCTTAAACTGGCTTATCGTTAACGTCTTCCTCTTAAATTAACGGTTTAAACACTTTATTATTGTCTTCTAGGAGAACCTCGTTCTTAGTCAGGGTATTAGGGAGTTAAATCTTCTCAATCAGCGTATCTAATTCGGCGTATAGATCCTTTAAGATATCCGTTCGCTTTCCATTAAAGAACGTCTTCTTATTAAAGATAACATCCCTAGTAGAGATAATAATACCTTTATATAGGATCCAGATCCTATAGATATTGGTAAAGTTATAGCCAACAAGGTAGCCAATATAGGCTTACGGATCTAGCTTACTTAGCCTTTTCTTCTTTAGCTAGGTATCTAACATCATCGCATACACCCTATAGCCGTAGGCTTTTAGGTGCGCTAGTTATGGCTTTCTTAACCCATTAGCTAGGTAGGTATAGAACCTCTTATATAGTAATTTCCATCCATTACTTTCTCGTGGCGTTCAATCTTAAAGGTAGACTGTATAGTTAACAATCTCATTCTATAAATCATGCAGTAGCTTAGCAGCAATTCTTATTGCTTATATTATCTTAATAATCACACCCCCTAAGCGTTCGGCGGTACCATTTTAAGCTTAGGTATATGGCGCCAAAGGCTTAAATATAATCCCTTAAGTCTATAGCTATTTAAGAGTTCTCTTTCTCCCTAGCTCGTTGTCTAATCTAATAGTATTAACTTTAAGGTTATACCTCAGACAAATCTATTAAATGAAATCTTTAAGCACTTATAGTGTCTCCTTCTCCTTACCATACATCATTATAAAATACAGGAAGGTTTTTCCTAAGAAGGTATTATAGATAAACATAACTTATATAAATCCAGCATGCGCTTTCTTAAGGTCAGTCCAGTCAATATAGAGGTCAAAACAAGGTTTATTAATATTCTATTTTAAGAACCTTCTTAAGACCTAACGCTTAATTTTGGCAAGACTGCAGTGTTAATATTCCGTTATCTTAGGGCCTTAAAGCTTAACTCCTAGGGCGTTAAGACCTAGATAATAAAGGCTTATAGGTCCTAGATAACCTAGACACAAATACTATAGATACACATTACCTTTCAAATCTAGACGAGCGTCTCTTAACAATGCTCTGCGCTTCTATTAGCAGCGTAGTAGTCAGCTTATATTAAACGCTAATAGACTTCCTAGTCGGACATATTCAATAGTCTATTGTCCATAACGTTCTTCTATTTAATATAGGATTGTGTCATCCTTCCAAACTAGCAGATTATTATCTCCTTTATTGTCCTAGTAGAACCCTTATTTTTAAAGTAGACGGAACGACACTAGATTCGTATTAAAGTCTATACAAAAGGCAACGTCCTTAAGACATAGGATTCCCTTACTCTTGTCTGGTTTTATGACCTGGATAATAACATCGCCGTAACCTAGTATAGGCACTTCTGAGCTACCGGCGATAACATATTTATATCTTAGAGCTTTCCTAAAATTATAAAAACAAGAGAGGTTATTAAAGATATAGAGAGTGGTTCCTAAGTCAAGAATAGTTAATAGCTTTAATAGATAGAGTTAACCAGTATAATACAATTCTAGAAATATCGCATTAGCTTCTCCCTTAATCTTAACTATCTCCTATTATTGTTAAGCTTCATTAACCTTTAATTCCTTAAGCTTAAGTTGTTCTACTTAGGCAGCTAAATCCTTGTCTTACTCTACCTTTATAAGCACCCTTTTTATACGTATACCTACGGCTTTAAATCCCTCAGGCCTTTTGCTCTCAAATAGATACCAACAGTCAGAAAGGGTATGTCCCCTTATATCGCATACCAGGCATTTGAGGTTCTTTAACCTTTTAGAAGACATCTCTTCAGTCAAATTTATACCTGCCCTTTTTTGGCTGCGAGATAAGCTATTCCCTTTTCCTTTTTAGACTTCAGCAGCAATAGAGATACCCTCTTTAGGCTCTCCTACAAAGTCTACATTAAATGCACTCCCTCTCGCCGTTATAGGTACGGCTTTAAAAAGGTTTTAGAATGCTTCTCATAGCTCCATTACTACTTTATAGTATTCTAATAAGGGAGCCTTTTCAGTATCATTTGCCTACTTTGTGTACAGAACAAAATAGGTTTCGCTTATAGGTCGTATTGCATTTATAAGGTCCATTAGCCAGATCCCATTAGTCATCTATAGAAGATTATACTTCTCTGCCATCTTCATCGCATGCTCCTATTGGTTAAGCCACTAGGTAACCTTTATCTACTTAAGCCCTTTAAGTAACTCTATATACTGCAGCTGTACCTTCCTCATCATAAAGTTCTTTAAAGGCTTAGTGTCTTCTTTTAACTAAATTAGCTATTCCTTAACTATAAGGGAAGGGTCAAGCAGTAGCTTCTTCTAAATTAATACTATAGACGTAATCTAGGTGCATATCTATTACAGATGCTCTTCCTATTTTAGGAAGTACTTTATGTCCTAGTCATAGTGTTATCTGCTATTCTTATACGCTTTCTGTTAATTCGTTAAGAGCTATATATATAAGGTTGCATTCTCATTAAAATTAGTAACTTCTGGATAGGCTAGTTCTTATAGTAGAGCTCGTTAAGGTGCTATATTATTTAGGTCAACGTGGGCCCAAATTCATTTATCTATAAGGGCTTGTAGTTACCAGATCTATTGCTCCCAGTCTTCTAGTTTATTAAGAATAATCATAGTTAACAAACTTAACATTAGTAGAGTCATTTTACTGATAGGCAAAGGAGGAATTATAATAGTATTTTGTCATTAGGATCGTCCTTATTATTAGGGTTGTCCTTATCATTAGGGTCGTCCTATAACAATTAATATGGAATCTCGTAGAATCTCATAGAATCTCGTGGAAGGGTTGTGTCAAAATCGTCCTATAACACTTAAGGTAGGATTTCTGTCAGAGTCTACGTCCTTAACAATAAGGTAGAATTTCTTTAAATAATTAAGTAATAGCTGACTAGCTTCTTAAGTCGGCGGACTAGGCTTATAACTGTTATAAAGTTCAAATAGATAAGTTCATTAATAAAATGGGTTAATTGATTGATTATCTTATATCGTGTCTTTTTAACCTTGATCTGACGTGTCTTCAGTAACATGTCTTCGTGCACGTAACTCGTGCACGTGACCCACGCCTTTAGAGAATACAGATTATCTAACAGGTACACGGTTCGGAAATTTATTAGGGCTGGTTTACTAACTTTTTTTCACCTATTCGCGCTTACCTGTTCGACGATCAAATTAAGGCCCAATAGGTGGATTGTAAGCGCCACTAGCAAGCGCTCGTGCAGGGGTGTAAATCGAATAGGTAAGAGCGGTTCGTTTACTAGAGGTAGTCACCAAAGTTAGGGTTAGTGAGAATCACGTAATATATACAATTCTTTGAAAAAACATCACAATTAAGGTCGGATTAATCGAACAGGCCAAGTAAATATACAGGACCCCCCCTTTTCAATAGAGGGTGCAGGTGGAATTCCACCTATTTAGTGGCCTAGGTGGGCAAAATCGCGCAATCTATACTACTTTTGGCTATGTAATCGCGGCAAGCGCAAAGACGTTAGACAGGCCAGGTGGAATATTAATTTTAGCTGCCAAGACGACCCAATAGGTGGAAATCGAACAGGTAAGGTAAACAAAGCAGCTCCTACCTGTTGGATATTTAATCGACCTAGAAATATCAACCTATTCGTTCCAGGTGGGTTTTTTAGGCAATAAACAGGTGGGCGCGAACAGGTGAAAAAAAGTTAGTAAACTAGCCCTTAGGGCTCGTTTAATAACTTTTTTTAACCTATTCGCGCCTACCTATTCGACCCCCTGTTTTGTGCCCACCTGCGCCCATCTATAGGATTATAAGCGCAACTAGTGGGCGCCACAGCAGGGGTGTATATTGAACAGGTAAGAGCCGTTCGTTTAGTAGAATAATTAGCAGGTTAAGGACAGGCAGTAAGTCGTAATTATATAAGCCGCGTCTAAGCTTATGGACGCTAAAAAAACACCTAGATAGAGCCCGTAGTTAGACCCTTATTAATATACTTAATTTCTTTATAAAATACTTGCTCCTTCTAATGGCCAAGCTTAGTACGTCTACTGTCACGGCACTAACCTATCGCGTACTATTTTATACTGTCTCGTACTATTTCCTACTATTAGCTGGCCCACCACTAGCGCCTTGGCGCCTAGCCCTACTACTTATATATAGTACCCCTTTCGCCTCTTCTTCTCTTCATACCACAACGTAGTTATTTGGTCTACTTCATTACAGCACCGTAACAGTTTATGGTATCTCCTTTTACGCCCCATTACGATCTTTGCCCTCCTAGTCTACCGCCTCCGTCTACAGTCTCCGTTTTTCCCAGTATAATCGCAACCCGGCGCGACCAACAACACCATACCACAGTCTCAGTATAGCCTCAGCACAGTCTCAGCATAGTCCCAGACAGTCTTAATAATCTTAGTATCACAGTTAGCCTTATAAGATTTCGATTGCCCTACCCAGATCCCTTAAAATAGGTAACTAAAATACAAATAATACCCTGTTAACAAACACACGCAAAGCGCTCGCCTGCCTCTTTAATACCCCCTATACCCACATTGCCTGGGCAATTAGGAGTGGTCTAGAGTACCCTAAGGACCTTAATGTGGCAGGAACCTTCTAGCACCTCTCTATATGTACAACCTTTTTAACTAGCGTCGAGAGCGGTCTCTAAGCCGTCTATAACAAAGGTTAAACTATAACATCCCAACTTAAAAAGGCTTAGCACAGAATTAACTCCCTTAAGACACTTAAACTACGCGTTAAACAATATAAATAGCAAGCTTTCGCATATACTAAGACCATATAAAGCCTAAGCTTTTAGATCGCTATACTTACCTAGGCTATTACCAATAAGAATATAAACCCCATAACTAGCTCCCCTCTTCCAGCTAAGCCCTATAGAAAAAAGCGTAAAGCAAAAGATCCAACCCCATTTAACGGCAAGGGATCACCAATTAAAAAGCAAGAAAAATTTAAAATATGGGAAATAAAGGTCCAAGGCGTTTTCTAAAGGGATATAAAGTGCTTTAAGACCCTAATAGATAAAGTCCTCTATATATCAGATATACTAACAGACAAGGCCTATAACTATATCAAACATAGCCTTAATATGCTACATATACACCCAAACAACCCAAGCAAATAGACCTTTTCTAACCAAAAGTCCATATTTACACACATAAAAAGACACTATAAGACCATAGATATAACCCAAGCGGCTAAAAACAAGTTAGACACTTTATATTAAGGCAAGCGTAACTACTAGTCCTAGAAAGCAGAGCTTAATAAGTTAATAATTAAAGCAAACAAAACTAAGGAACAAAAAGTGGATTTACTTAAAAAGAATACTTCCCCTAAAATAAAGGACCTAGCCCTTACCCTCAGCCGCAAGATCGATAATACTAACTATAAGGGCTAGAGCGAGCAAATAGACGTATTTGTTTACAACCTACAGAACCATGCCTACTATACTAAGCTAAATACCGCCAAGCTAAACACCGCTAGTGGATATCAACCTACATTACCTAACAACAACACCTTAGCACTAGCACCATAGAATAACCTAATAGACCTTAACACCGTTAAATTCGGCGGCGGAAGTAGTAGCCTCCCTAACAACATCTAAAGACATCGCATAGATAACAGACTCTATATAGCATATAGTCAACCCAGCCACTAGAAAGATGCTCACAACCCTAAAATAAACCTAAATCCCCTCCCAATACCACCGCGCCAACCCCCTCCTAGCCGCGGCGGATTCTTTAGCAGAGGGGATAGTAACCAAAACAATAACCGCGGATAGGGACGTGGGTTCAGATATAAAAACCTACCCCTACAATTCCCTTCCCCAATACAGCCCCAGCTAATGGTCCCGTACGCAAACTACAGATAAGCGCTCTGTGTCGCCACTAATTATAAGACCAGCTATATCCTTAGTAAAGTACCCCCTAGCATATATACACCATTAGAGACCGACACATCAGGATATACTAACCAAGACCACAGCTACTAGCCAAGCCCCACAATCTAGTTATTAAAAGACTAACCCTTAGACTAAGTCGCCTTTAAGGGTTAAAACCATACGGGGAGGAGAATAAAAGGATTAGATCTATACTACTAAATTAGTCAGACCTTGTTCTAAGCCAGCTACCACTTAACCTTAGAATAGCAAACAATAATAGAAATACCATCCTTATTTAGACCTACCTCTCCTTACTACGCAACCCACTCCTAAAAGCTTTTATTAAAACAGTAAGCCTTATTAATAGTAGTAGTATAGCACCAGCGTTTGCAGACGAAAACTCGCTTATAAAAAAGCATAATGTTATAATAAAAAGACTCCTAGTCCCAAAACCACTCCGCCTTGCTAATGGACTCCCATCCAGCTTTATTACCCACTACTTTACAGCAAAAATGATAATTGGCTACCACACAGAATCTATGCTTTTCTACGTCACGAAGTTATTACCCTTAATACTAGTAATTCTCGGAATGCCCTAGCTTAAAAAGCACAACCTAAGACTAAACTTCCCTATTCTAGAGCTTAAGTTTAACTCCAATTACTACGCCTATAACTACCTCCCATGGCACATCCCTAACTGTAACCGATTAGTACTATGCGGACGCATTACACGGCCAACGCTCAGATACCGTCAGCCGACAGTAAAAGAGGTGCCTAACACCAGTAAGCTAATATATATAGTAAATAAAGCGGAGATTCTAGAAGACTGGACTACCGCCCTATCCCTAAAAAAATAAACACTACCAGAACTATAAGTCCCCCGTATACACCCGCTTAACCTAGGACAGCCAATAAGACACCTAACTTCAAGTCATCTACCATACGCATATACAACCGCACGTATAACAGCCAAGAGCGCCATAGCTAAGACCAAAACTAAAGCAATTAAGACCTTCTCCCTATAATGCCTAACCTCACACCCGTCTCCCGCGCGTACCATATAGGGCCGCCGCCTCGTTTCCGCCCTCCTGGGCCGACCAAACCGTGCCAGCCCAGCCGTAGCACCGGAGAACTAGACACGCCCCAACCTAGACGATATTAAATACACCTATACCATTAATTTCACCCAGTTTTATAAACAAAAAGACGTAAAAGTAATAAGGATCCATATAGCGGAGCTAGTAGAACTAGTCAAACAAGAAAAACACTAACAGCTACTTAAAGAACTGCCTATAGGCTTAGTAGAAGTACCAAACCTATTAAAAAGGTCTTTTCGCCGGCTGGTAAAAGGCGACTATATAATAGAGGAAGCCTAAAGAGCGCTACCCCCTTATTTTTATAACTTCCTTAAAATAAACCTAAAAACTAAATCTAAGTTTCTACGCCAAAAGATAGTTAACACCAATATTAAAAAAATTCTAAAAGGCAAACTAGGATTAACCCACGGAGACATTTTACAACGCCTACTAAAAGAGTTTCACAAATATATTAAATACTTCCTCCCTAAGAACGCAGAGAAGCTGCCCCCTTACCAACCATAGGACCACAAAATTAAGATTATACCCGGAAAGCAGGCCCCATATTACAAAAATAGACCACTCTCACCCGCTAAACTCAGTTATATAAAAAAGTGGATTAACAAGATACTAGATAAGGGTTTTATCCGCAAATTAACCTTACTAGCCGCCATATTTCTCCTCCTTACAGCAAAACCTGGTGGTGGTATACGAATCTACTATAACTACTAAGGCCTAAACACAGTTACTATTAAAAATCGGTACCCATTGCCACTAGTCCATAAGACACTTAACGCACTTTATAGTGCTAAGTACTTTACTAAGCTTAATATAATTACTACGTTTAACCAAATCCAGATCACAGAAGGCTATAAATAGCTTACAGCATTTATCACCTGGTTTGGACTCTATAAGATATTAGTTACACTATTTAGTCTCTATAACACGCCCGCTACATTCTAGAACTATATTAACCATATTTTACACAACGCCCTTAATAACTACTGCACTACATACCTTAATAATATCCTTATCTTCTCAAAAACACGCGCCGAGCACACAAAACATATAAATGAAATTATCCAGAGACTTAGTAATACTGGACTCCAGATTAATATTAATAAGTCTAAGTTCTACACTATAAAAACGAAATACCTTGGCTTAATTATCTTAACTAACGGCATAACTATAGACCCCAAGAAGGTACAGGCCCTATAGAAATAAAAGGACCTAATATTAGTTAAGGAACTATAGCAATTTCTCAGCTTCGCGAACTTCTACTAACAATTCATCCAAGGCTATTCTAAGGTAGTTAAGCCCATAACTAGGCTACTAAAGAAAAGCACTAACTGGTTATAGAGCCCTAACCAAGCACAGGCATTCCAGACCCTAAAAACAGCGTTTACCACAGCACCGGTCTTAGCGTACTACGACTATACAAAGAAGACCGTAGTAGAGACAGACACCTTAAACTAGGCTTTAAAAGGAGTGCTCTACCAGGCTAGTAAAGATAGCAAACTTAAGCTAGTCGCATTCTTCTCCGCCAAGCACTCCGCCCCCAAATACAACTATAAGATATACAATAAGGAGCTCCTAGCAATCATAAAAGCACTAGAAGAATAGCGCCCCAAACTATAAGAAACTAAGCAACCGTTTAAAATTATTATGGACCACAAGAACCTCCAGACCTTTATAATAACAAAACAACTAAACCAGCGCCAAGTCTATTAGGCTAAGTTCCTCTCTTAGTTTAACTTTGTTATTACCTATAGGCCTAACACTAAAGCTACAATTCCAGACGCTCTTAGCCGCCTCCTAGGCATAGCACCTACTAACGCTGGTAACAAACGACTACGACACAGAGACCGCGTTGTCTTACTACTAAAAAAAGTCAACCCCGCTATCCTAGACAAGCTATTAAGCAAATCCCAAGACCAGAGCATTAAGGACTTCATCGCAGTAATAAACCTAGAGCCTAAGAAAAAACCCCTTAAGGAGCTTATTAAGAATGCCTATAAAGAGAACAAACTAGCTAAAGACATATTAGCCGCGCTACGAGAATAGGAAGGCCATAAGGCACGCCACTAGCCCAAGCAGATTAGGAAGTCACTCCGCTACAATAAATCCAAATGCTTAATCATTAACGGCCTAATCTACTATAGAAACCAAGTATTTGTCCCCAATTCACCTAAACTCCAACTAGAAGTTGTATACTGCATATACAGTTTAGGTCCTGTAGGCCACCTAGGCCGCGTTAAGACCCTAGACCTCCTTAGTCAAACCTATTAGTGGCCAGGTATTTCACAGTTTACAGCTACCTTTATAAAAGACTACGCTCTCTACTTCCGCATAAAGACCCCATGCTTAGCACCGCCCGGTTTCCTAAAACCACTAGAACTACCAGTCCGCCCATAGACCAATATCTCTATTAACCACGTCGTTAACCTGCCTAAGTGCCTTCGCAACGGCAAAACATACAGACATATCCTTGTCGTCATTAACCGCCTAATAAAGATAAGATACTTTATTCCTATTACTAGCCTAGACACTAAGGAGCTCGTTAAAGCATTTACCTACACTATCTATAAGTTACACGGCGCCCTAAGTACTATCGTTTCTGATAGAGGGTTTTTATTTGTCTCTAACTTCTAGCGCCGCCTAAACCAGCGCCTAAAAATAACCCTAAACCCTAGTTCCGCATAGCACCCCAAAATAGATAGTTAGACTAAGATTATTAACGCAGCAATAAACAAGTACCTACGCGCTTTCGTAAGCTTTACCTAAGATAATTAGGTAGATTAGCTCCCCCTTACTAAGTTTACCACAAATAACTAAGTCAATAAAACCACGGGAATCTCACCATTCTTTATTAACTACGGCTATAACCCATATCTAGGCATCAAACTAGTGGGCCCTCAGCTATCAGCCCTGTCTATATATGCAAAGAAAGAGTACCTATAAGCTGATACTATCGCTAACCGCTTTAAGCGTATCCTAACTCAGCTTAAAGCTCTAGCTCGTATCTCCCAGCAACGCTATAAAGATAACGCCAATACAAAATGGGACAAAGGTATAATATTTAAAAAGGATAATATAGTTATAGTTAGCCTTAAAAACATAAAGACTAACTAGCCCAAGAGAAAATAGAATAATAACTAGGACGGACCCTAGCCCGTCTTAGCTGCCTATAGAGGGGCAGTTATAGTAGACCTCCCAGACCACATTTGTGTTAATAAGTCTTTCTATATAACAAAGGTCCGCCTCTAGTTCCCTAAAGAGATCCCTAGCTAAGCACACATTAACAAAGAGGAACGTTGTAATATCACAAGTAGGATAGCCGAAAGAGATAATAACGGCAATATCACGGACAAGTGGGAATTTAAGAAAATTCTTAATGTATATAATAAACAAAGGGACGAGCATGGCTTAACGTACTACATTAAGTGGAAGTATTATAATAAGAAAACCTAGGAACCTAAAAAGTCTCTAAAAGGGTACAAGCGCGCACTACTAAAGTTCTATAAACAATACCCTAAGAAGCCTAAACCCCCAAACTGGGTATAAGGTAAGAGAGACTCACCACGTTAAGGCTGTAGACAACAACTACAATAATTTAGAAAAGTTAAAATCTTATAAAACTTTAACCGCTGGTCAAAGTTATCTAATTAGTTAGATTCTTGCCAAGAGCGCCGCACCTAATCAATTTAGGTGGCGGTGTAGAGTTCTGCTGACGCTATTTATTAAGCTAACTAATCAGGATTTTCCATCCCTGGGATAGAAAATCGCCATTAGCTCGGCTAAAAGCGGTAAGTAAAACTGACATCTTCGCGCACCAAATCCACCGTTTTCCACCAACACCGCAGCCACTGGTTATGTGACCGCGATTTGCTAGTACTATAATATTCTATTCTGGAGTTACTTATTCGGTTTAGGGACCAAATCTTCTGGGGGAGAGGAGTACTATTACGGCACTAACCTATCGCGTACTGTTTTATACTATCTCGTACTATTTCCTACTGTTGGCTAGCCCACCACTAGCGCCTTGGCGCCTGGCCCTACTACTTATATACAGTACCCCTTTCGCCTCTTCTTCTCTTTATACCACAACGTAGTTATTTGGTCTACTTCATTGCAGCACCGTGATATCTACTAAGGGCAGCTCCGCCAACCCTGCTGCCTTATCTATAGCTTAATCCTTACCCATATTAGACCCACCCAATATATATAATTTAACTACTCCCACTACCGCCACCACTACCACCCCTACTAAGCCAGTATTAGCGCCTGTAATAAGACAGACAAGGAAGCGAGGGAGGGCGAAGATAACAAGGGACAAAGATGGGCAGGAGCCTATTACTGCCAAGCTACCAGCCAAACGGGTCTGGAAGAAGAAGGTGATAATAGGTGCGGATAGTTCTAATAGGCCTTAATTAGTATGGCTTCCAGCCTTAAATAAGGCCTTTTTAACTTACCTACGGGTACTAGTGGATCAAGGCAAGGAGACTAACGGTGCTACTTTTAAGGCTACTAACTATGTGGACGCTATTACCTTTATTAAGATCAAATCGGGTTAGGAGCTTATAATTGACCAGTTAACTAATAAGTATAATTATTAGAAGGCTGCTTTCCGTGAGTTCTTGGCCTATAAGAGGGCGTATTTAGGCTGGGGCAAGCATAAGGTTACTCTATTGCTATAGACGGATAAAAAGGGGGTTATAGATAACTACTTTTACTAACACATTAGAAGAAAACCTTTTAAGAATAATTGGCCGGCTTATTATAAGCAATTAACGTATCTACTTGCTGGTAAAATGGCTGAAGGCAACTACGCCGCATTAATTAATAATGCGCTTGATAAGAATTCGTTATAGAATATGGGTATAAGTAGAGCCAACAACGACTCTAATATTAAGGTTAATAATCGTGATACAATTAATGGCGGTGGGAACCTAAATTTAGTACTTGGATTAATTAAATGGAGTCCTTCTAGTACGCTATTTAAAAACTAGAGTATAACTCCCTTACCTGCTTTATTATCTGCTTTCTTATCTATATTAACGCCTTTAACTCTATTATGTTCTCTATTAGTAGCCGTCTCTTTCTTAATATAATTGCTATCGTCTGTACCTAGTGTGGTAGGTGCTGTAGGAAAGAAGGCTTAAGTTACTAAGAAAGGAAAGCGACTTAACTTAGTAAGGCGATTAACGAAGAACGCTGCTATAGCTGCTAATAGAAGCCGTCCGTTAAAGTTATTAAAGGTAACAGACGCATTAAATAAGACTATCTTTAAGGCGACTGTAACATTTAATTCTTTAAATATAACGCTGTTGGCAATACAAAGCTCACCAATTAAGCGAGCTGTAGGTGACTTTATTAAGGATTTTAGGCACCTTTCTACTAGTGATCAGTAACTTGTTTTAAAAGGATTTAAGGTCAAAAGCAGGTCTTTTATCTTTAATTCACTTACTGGCGAGGTTCAGAAGGGGTATATTAACCAGCTAGTAGCTAATATAAAGCGGCAGCAGGTGCTTCTTAATTAATTTAAGCCAGATGAGGAAGGATTGGAGTTTGGTAGAGAGCTTAAAGGTTAACCCAAGGTTAATTTTAGAAGAATTTAAGTAGAAAGGCTAGTAATGTAATTAATTTGTAGACAAATCACCTATTATGACTTTTTTATTAGTAGTGTTGTACGTTAAATTAATGCTTTAAATACTACGCTTATAGCTCGGTTATACCTATAGCTTCTTACTCTAATATGACTACTAAATATTAACTTCCTTAACGTCAACCTCTGCTTCCTTAATGTCTACCTCTGCTTCTTTAATGTCCACCTCTACTTCCTTAACGTCCACCTCTGCTTCCTTAACGTTCACCTCTGCTTCCTTATTAATACTTACCTCTTGTAGCTAGAACGTCGCGATACTACACCTATATTGCCTCTACTATATCCTCCTACCGCTAGCTTATTAATTGCTCGTCTACCTAATACGGAATTGGATATTAGTCAGTATCCTTATCCTTAGCGCTTTTATACCTAAAGTCCTCCTTATGCGGGTTCCACCCGTTCTGGTTTATAAAGTTATGAACTGCCGTTAGCGCCCAAATGATTTTAATCTGCATCTTTTTACTAAACCCCCGACGGCCTTTATTGAATATAAGGAAGCGTGCTTTTAGGACTCCAAATATACGTTTAATTACATTCCTTAGAGACGTATAGCGGAGGTTAAAGAGCTTATACTTGTCCTTTGGCCTTATGTTTGCTTTAGCTTGTTCTTTTAGATAATATCGAATTTTCTAATATGGTACTAGTAGTATAGGATCGTCCATTGTATACCTAGTGTTGGCTAGATAGTAACGTCCTGGTAGAGTACAAAAGCCTTAATCCTTTGCAAAAGCGAATACTCGGCCGTTATAGGCAGAGCCTTCCCATCTGGGCAATATATATATAAAGTTCATGTCGAAATCACACGCCGCTAATATATTTTGCGATATCCACGTTTTTCTATTTTACTATGCTGACTGCTCTAGTTCAGGAACTGATATTAGTATATGCGAGCCATTAAGCGCGCCAATACAGTCTGTAAAAAAGGGCTATATTTTATCGTCGGATTCTACCCGTTCGGGTGTTTAATTAGGTGGCAGCTTAACGATATCCTTATGCAGCTTATACAGCGCAGTAAGGACCTTATGAAAGGCACTAATAGAGGTTAGATATAGTATCTTATTTACTAAATATTAACTACTAATAGGCTTACCGTAGATATTAAGTACTGGAACTCCCACGCTATAAACCCTCTACTTAAACCACCCCCATATCTAGCTATAAATATTATTAGCTTCTGCTCCGCTAATATACCTTCCTGTGTATATAGCCCGTAGTCGTCAACAAGCCGATTGAGGAGTAATTTAAACATTTATTAGTTAAGGCGTGTTATCGTTTTAAGCGCCTGCGAAGGACCGTATAATAGCTCTACCGTCTTTCCCTTACCGCGTAGAGGATCAACAAGCTGCTGGCGCTTGCCACTAGCTATAGGAAGGTTATTTGCAGCTTCTATAAGCATATAGAGGAGCCCTAGCAGCACCCATAGGCCTGCAGTTACTATGGCTGGTATATAAGGCCTTATTGTCGAAGTCAGGTAGAATTACATAATGGAAGAATTGTTTAAAAAACACTAAAATAGAATTGATCTGGACGCCGGCGCAGGTGGACGAAATGCTGCCCCCTTATTTAATGGAGGGTGCAGGTGAGATTTCGCCTATTTAGCGGCGCAGGTGGGCAAAAGGGGCCCGTCTATACTACATTGAGCGATAGAATCGCGGTAGACGCGAGAATCCACCTGCGCCCTATATGACGCTCGATTTCAGTTGCTAAGACCGCCCAACAGGTAAGAATCCACCTGCGGTGACGAACGGACACCTTCTACCTATTGGCAATTTGATCCTCCGGTCGATATTGCGCATGTGGGCCCTGTTCGCCATTTTCGGGTGACGAACAGGTGGGCGCCAACAGGTCAAAAAAAGTTATCGAACGAGCCCTTAGTCCCTTGCGCTGATTTGTATGTAATTCTCATACAAACTCACGCGCCATACTAATTTTTCAGCCATCAATCAACAACAAACCAACGTCTTTATAAACAATTGGCCAACGTTACGTTCTAGAGCTTTATAGGGCGATTCTAATGCTACCAAAATTATTGCGAACGGCCTGGTGGTTACCACTACGTTTCGCCTTAAATTACCGCCTAGAGGGTCTCCCCCAACAAAGCTCTGCTCGAAGCTCTGCTTGAAGCTCTGCTTAAAGCCCTACAGAGCTATAAAGCTCTACTAACACGCAGCACTAATACACTAGGAAGTCTCACAATCGTCTCTACGAACGTCTATACAATTGCCCGTACAGTTGTCGCTACAAATGTCTCTACAAACGTCTGCACAAACGTCTGCACAAACGTCTGCACAAACGTCTGCACAAACGTCTGCACGAACGCCTGCACGAACGCCTGCACGAACGCCTGCACGAAAGCCTGCACGATCGCCCGCACAAAAGCCTACACAAAGCTCTATATAAAATTGTTTACGACGCCTTCAAAAACAAGCCCAAATACAAGCTCTACATAAAGCTCTGCTCGAAGCTCTGCTCGAAGCTCTGCTCGAAGCTCTGCTCGAAGCTCTGCTCGAAGCTCTGCTCGAAGCTCTGCTCGAAGCTGCTCGAAGCTCTGCACAAGGCTCTGCTGAGGCTCTGCTCGAGGTTCTGCTCGAAGCTCTGCTTGAAGCTCTGCACGAAGCTCTGCACGAGGCTCTGCTCGAAGCTCTGCTTGAAGCTTTGCACGAAGCTCTGCACGAAGCTCTGCACGAAGCTCTACACGAGGCTCTGCACAGGGCTCCGCATGAAGCTCTACACAAAGCCCTACACGAAGCTCTACGTACAGAGGCTCTGCACGAGGCTCTGCGCGAAGCTCTGCGTACGGAGGCTCTACACGAAGCTCTGCATTAGGTCCCCGCTTTCTTCCCAATAGCCTCTACACGTGCCTCTGCCAAGTATACCCCCTATATAGCTACCTTATTTTTTACCCTTCCTTCCTTATATCCTCCCTACCTAGGGAGGCACCCTAGACAACTACTATTTAAATATATAGCCAGTAAACGGCTATAGAGAACAATTTAAATAACCAAAGCCTTTAATTGGGCCAACTCCCCCCCTAAATTAAATCAGACACTAATATAGGTAGGTAAGTAAATAGGTAGGTAGGTAGGTAGGTAGGTAGGTAGGTAGGTAGGTAGGTAGGTAGGTAGGTAGGTAGGTTGGTAAATAGGTTAGTAGGTAGGTAGATTAAAAAAAACCATTACTATATTATATTAAATTATCTAAAGTAATATAATAGATTATATAAAGAAGTGTATATAATTTACCTTATTAGCCTTATAAATAGCTTTAAAGTAGCTTTTATTTATTATTTAAAATATACTATTAGTATAGAAGAGGCAGATAGCTTTAAATACAATTATAGTTGCTAAACACGTAGGTTGCATATAGGCTGCGTATAGGCCGCGTGTTAAAAAAACACTATAGACTAGTTAGTTAAGTTGCTAAATGCCTTTAACTGCGCGCTAATTGCGTTAACTATTAACTATTAAGGCTGTTAATAGGGGATAATATTTTACTAATATATACTAGGACATATTACTTACTAAGTTTTACTATATTCTACTACACCTATAGAATTTTACTATATTTTACTATACCTATAGAATTCTACTATATTCTACTATACTTATAAAATTCTATTATATATAGCAAATTGCTATAATATTACTATAATCTACTATATATTACTATTTTTTTTCTTTTAAAATTAGGCTCCTCTATAATCCTCCTTCTCTTAATATACTTCTTAGCTTTCTCCTTTTATCTTAGTTAGCTCTTTAGCTAATAAGAGGTATAATAAAAGATTTATCTATATAACCTATTCCATAGCTATCTTAATAGCCTTTAGCTTAGCTAGAAGCTCTCTATATAATAATATTCTAGTATAATATTTTTTTATACCTAGCTAGCAGTATACCTAAAGTAGAATACCACTATATATATTATTAATTATTAAACATAGCTATATAGACAGGCTAGAGTTAAGTACCCTAGTACTTTTTAATAGTAAAGGTATTTATTAAGCCCTATATACTTAGTTTTAAGTAGTATATTAATTATACTCTTTGCCTTAATAAGCCTTATATAGTAGGTAAGTATACTCTAGTACTTTTTCTACTCCCTTTTTTACTACTTTTTAAATACCTCTTATACCTCAACCCTTCTACTCTTTTTATACTATACTTTAAATAGGTTTATTAACTATATATTTATCTCTAAAATAGCAGCTATTATTCTCTTAAGCTTATCCTATCTAGTGGGCTATTATAGCCTATATAGTATTATACCCCTCTTAATATACTCTCTTACTAGTTCTTCCTATATCCTCTCTATATAGGTTATAGTTAGCTCCTTAAAGTATATTTAAAACAGCAGAAACCCTATCTTATACTATAGTACTGCTATTAATATTAATTTATATACCTCTATAATAGTATAAAGATATAGGTTCTGCGCTATACCTAGCTAATATAGCTTAGTTTTACTTATCTTTTTAGGCTTTATCTACTCTAGTAGTAAGTACTAGGTACTATATCTATATAAGATTACTAGCTAAACTATAGTAGAGTATACTGTCTATGCCTTTTAAAAGGAGGTGCCCTAAGTAGAGGCTATAGGCTAGGTTAGTGCGGCTATTTAGGTAATTATTTTTACCTTAACAATATTAATATATAAGCCCTATTTAAGCTTTAAGTTAACCTATATTACTAGTATATATAGGTTACTAACTAGGCCTTCTATAAAGCTATATATATAATAACTATAGCCTTTATATTAAACTTCTTATAGCTCCTTATAAAGTAGATAAGGTAATACTTTTTAGGGGTAAATACTACCCTATACTAGCGTACCCATACTATATATACTTTATACGCCCTTTTCAAGGCTCTATAGTTCTCCTCTATAGTCTTACTATATATTAGTATATTAAAGTTATTAACAAACCTAAATGCTATAGTAGTGCCTTTTTATAGCTTTAGTAGAAGTATATAGGTAAAAAAGAGAAATAGGATTAGTAATAGTACTAAGCCCTAGGGCATACTAATGTCTATTTATATTATTTATACTATATAGCCTCTAATTAAGAGCCTTATTATTTAATCCTTAAGAAAGGACTTTATAGACTATACTATCTAATAGGGTATAGCCTAGGCCTTTATATTATATATTATTCTTTTATAAAAGATTTAATTAAAAGCCCTAGAGATATTAAAGCTAAGCAGTAAGGCTACTAGGTTTAGATTACTCCTCTACACTATATATATCTATTAGGTTAGTAGCTTTAATGCTATCTATATTAAGCACACTAGCCTTACTCCTATCTAGCTATTACTATTCTTTTAAGTAGCTTCCTAATAGTATTAAACAGCATAATTAGCTAGTAGGCCTTTAATATAGTATAAAATAGCTTCTATAGTTTTTAAAGGACTACTATAATAAAGCCTTTAAACAACTTTAGGTAATATTAAATTACTATATAGCTGCTAAAGAGCTTAGCCAGTACTAGGGCTAGCTATTCTTTATATATCTTAAGGAATTAATTAGTAATCTTCTTTAGACTTAGGGCCTTATTAGGGGCAAGCCCCTTTAAAGCTATAATAATATCCTCCTTCTTAACTTCTTCTTTTATAGTTTATAGCTCTATATATATAAAACCTAGTATATTACCAAGGTCTGCCTCTATAGGTAATGGGAAGAACTTTTTTTTATTTTTTTATTTTTTATGTCCATTGTATTATACTACGTACAATACTGCGCATGCAGCCTCTAGGCTATGGCGCTATAGTCCTATATACATGAATCCTTCCTAGGCAGCTTAATATGTACTAGTAACTAAGTAGGCACTCTAGCCCGTTTTAAATGCTAGGGAAGTTTTGTCCTGGTATTTTGCTCTCTAATATTTAGTTTGTACTAAGGAAATAAAGAAATCCTAGCTCTTTTATCTATTTCTGCTATATTCTGCCGTTCCTAGAGTAGAAAAAGCGCTCTAAAAGATAGATTTAGTAATATTTGCATATAAAAACAAAGGGCTCTATATAGTTTGCCAGCTTGGAAACAACTACCAGTTATTCCTATACGACTTTTTCGGTAATATAACCTATTCTTCTCCTTGCTTAAGAATAGGTAGGGAATTAGTAATTAATAGCTGCTCTCCCTATAAGTAGGCTATTAATCCTAGTTTTATGTTCTAGAAAACAGGTATTTTAAAAGGGCGAACCTTGCTACATAAAACCCACCCTAGTAGGAAAAATTTTCACAAGGTTGTCTGTATAGGGTATAAACACCAATTCGCCTACACCTTATATTTAACGTGCTAATGGTAACACGGGTTGGCCCCTCGTCCCCCTACCATAGCTACCCTAGCGGCGCATCTGCAGTATGCCTATATTGTAGTAGTTGTCTATAGCGCAATAGCCTACAGCTCATCTGCGGTAAAATGGTATTTTGGTATTATGGAATTGTGGTATTATAGTATTGTGGTATTGTTGTCACGAAGTTCGTGTAGAGCAGTTTATTAATGAAATAGGTTGATTGATTGATGATCTTGACTTGATCATTCTTTTTTGTTATGCTTGTAAGCCCCTTGGGCTCTAAGCTTAGATAAAGAGATTTATAATACACGTGCTCTGTGCACGTAACTCGTGCATGTGACCCACGCCTTTAGAGAATATAGATTATCTAACACACCCCCTTAGCTTCGAGCTCTTTGAGGTCAAAGCTAGCTACCTTCTCGTGTCTGTTAATAAGTTAATTGGACCGTAATCTTATCTAAATCCTTCCGTCTTGCTCTAATACTGTCCCTTAGGTCCTTTAGTTGCTTCTCCTTATTCAGCCGCTCCTTAATATCTACTATTCCGATCATATTAACAAAGCTTTAAAACCTCTGCTTGGGCAGGGCCTTTATAAGTCTATTAGCAATTATCTCCTTCGTTGCTATCCATTGAAATCATACTCGTCTCATTACGTATTCCTAACGTAGCCAGTATTAATAGATGTTAACGTGTTAGAGCTTTATAATTAGCTTTACCGTATCTTCTATAATTAGTTAGAGCGTCTAAGTATTATTGCATTTAATAATTAAGGGCTTATTTAGTTATAACGTTATTACTTTAAACAACCTGCTGATAAAGATAGCTTCCTTTACTATCTGTAATAGGGCTAACAACTCGGCTTCTATACTTAACGTCGTAACTATACCCTACTTGTTTGCTCTCTAGGCGATCGGCCCCCCAAATAGCTTTATAATATATCCTTACAAGCTCTTTCTGTCGACGGAGTTGTCCGCGAATGATATATTACTAGCACAGATAAATGATTGCGCTTTACCTCTACCGTCTCTTCCGTTGTCTTGTCCTTTGTCGCGTATTCCTTTGTCTCTCCCTCTACCATTTATTCCTTTTTTATCTCCTCTATAGCAGATTGCTCTGCTTCTTGTGCTATATAGGTATTAGATAACTCTATCTGCCGCTTAATAATGCTTTTAGCTTGGGTCCTAATTGAACCTTGCTAGCCTTAATACTGCAAAAGCAATATCCGGACGCGTTATAGTGGCTGCATAGAGTACTAAACCCAATTTTCTCTAATATAGCATCGTAGAGGCTGGTAGGGATATAGGACGGACTAATAGGTCTGTATTAGGGGACGGACGCGTCGGACGGATTAATTAGTAATTAGTAGGAAGGAGTTCTAATTCTGCTATTAGAGTATCTAGAAGACACCCTTTAAGATCTATCTCGTACTAGTTAGCTATCTTCTTAATATAGGCTTCCTAGGATAGCTATAGGAGCCTCTAGCTACGATTACGTAGCATATAGATTCCTAGGAACCATTTTAGCTCGCTAAGGGTACTTATCTGGTATTCCTTGCTTAGCTCCTTAATTACTTCTTAAGCTTTCTTCTTATCTGTCTTTTGGTAGCAGAAGACAATATCATCAACATAGAAGAAGATAACTATTCCACCTTTTAGTATAACACACGGCTCCTAGGGTACCTCTTTAAAACCCAATTCTGTTAGCGAGCTCGTGAGATTCTTCTACTATAACAGTGGTAATCGTCGTAGTCTGTATAGGGCTTTTCTTAAGCGCAGTACTTTGTCTTTCTTTCCGTTATTAAATCCTGGCGGTAGCTTTATATAGACGACTTTGTCGAGATCGCAATAGACAAACGCATTGACTGCATCTATCTGTGTCATCTCTAGGTTGAATTTTGCGGTAATCGCTATAAGGGTTCGGAAGGTCGTACTAGCTAATATAGTAGCTCTTGTAGGTAGGTCTCCTAGAGCCTATTAATTTCCGTATATAACTAAGCATGCCTTATATTTCTAGAGGAATCCATGCTTGTTCGTCTTGTAGATAAATATTTACATTAAGCTAAGGATCTACTGTCCCTTTATATGCTTTTTGTCTGTTTCCTAAAATGACCTCATTTAATAATAAGATTGGAGATAGGCTCGTTAAGCCTCTTAGAACTAATCTCAAAGAGGATGCGTATTAAGGTCCTTAATTGACTAAGGTGGCGGAGGTAAGTTCTTTCTGTGTAATCTAACATCACGTGTTCTACCTAATTTCAGCTTGCTATCATTAAGTCGACTATTAAGGTTAAACTTCCTTCCTGCTATAAAGGCACCATAATAGGCTAAGGTAATCCTTTTAGTAACAAAGTCTTTAAGCCTATTATTACTGGCTTCCTTAAATAAGTCTTTAACCAAGTTATTAAACACCCCCTAAGTGTAAAACCTATCTCCTACTTGGTTAATAGTGTCCTAATCAGTATCTGACTTCGTAGGATACTCAATATAAAAGGTACATAGAGATTCTTCATCTTCTTCTATTAGAGGTGGCGTATAATATATATCTTTAAGAGCTTTTACAAGCTTAAGATCTGCTAACTTATTAAAGGTTCAAACTGGCTTATTAACGTCGTCATCTTCCTCTTAAATTAATGGTTTAAATACTTTGTCCTCATCTTCCAGAAGAACCTTGTTCTTAGTTAGGGTATTAGGGAGTTAAATCTTCTCAATTAGCGTATCTAATTCAGCGTGTAAATCCTTTAAGATGTCCGTTTACTTGCTATCAAAGAACGTCTTTTTATTAAAGATAACATCCCTAGTAGAGATAATAATACCTTTATACAGGATCCAGATCCTATAGATATTAGTAGAGTTATAGCCAACAAGGTAGCTAATATAGGCTCGCAGATCTAGCTTGTTTAGTCTTTTCTTCTTTAGCTAGGCGTCCGACGTCATCGCATACACCCTACAGCCGTAGGCTTTTAGGTGCGCTAGTTGCGGCTTTCTTAACCTATTAGCTAGGAAGGTATAGAACCTCTTATATAGTGATTTCCATCCATTGCTTTCCCGTGGCGTTTGATCTTGAAAATAGACTGCATAGTTAACTATCTCGTTCCATAGATTATATAGTAGATTGGCAGCAATTCTTATAGCACGTCCTTTCTTAATAATAACACCCCCTGAGCGTTTGGCGGTGCTGTTCTATGCTTAGGTATGTGGCGCTAAAGGCTTAAATATAATCCCTTACGTCCTTAGCTATTTAAGGGTTCTTCTTTTCCCTAGCTCGTTGTCTAATCTAATAGTGTTAACTTTAAAGTTATACCTTAGACGAATCTATTAGGTAAAATCTTTAAGCACTTATAGTGTCTCCTTCTCTTTGCTATGTATTGTTATAAAATACGGGAAGGTTCTTTCTAAGAAAGTGTTATAGATAAATATAACTCGTATAAATCCGGTATGCGCTTCCTTAAGGTTAGTCCAGTCAATATAAAGGTTAAGAAAGGGTTTATTAATTTTCCGTTCTAAAAACCTTCTTAAGACCTAACACTTAATTTTGGCGAGACTGCAATATTAATATTCTGTTGTCTTTAGGCCTTAAAGCTTAACTCCTAAGGCGTTAAGACCTAAATAATAAAGGCTTATAGGTTCTAGATAACCTAGACGTAGATACTATAGACATGCATCTCCTTTTAAATCTGGACGAGCGTCTCTTAATAATGCTCTGCGCTTCTATTAGCGTAGCAGTCGGCTTATATTAAACGCTAATAGACTTCCTGGTTGGATATATTTAATAGTCTATTGTCCGTGACGTTCTTCTATTTAATATAGGATTGTGTCGTCCTTTTAAACTAGAAGATTATTCTCTCCTTTATTATTCTAGTAGTACCCTCGTTTTCAAAGTAGACGGAACGACACTAGATTTATATTAAAGTCTATATAAAAGGCAACGTCCTTAAGACGTAGGATTCCCTTGCTCTTGTCTGGTTTTGTGACTTGGATAGTAATATCGCCGTAACCTAGTATAGGCACTTCTGAGCTGCCTATAATAACATATTCGTGTCTTAGAGCTTTCCTGAAATTATAGAAACAAGAGAGGTTATTAAAGATATAGAAAGTAGTTCCTGAGTCAAGAATAGTCAATAGCTTTAGTGGATGGAGTTAACCGGTGTAATATAATTCTAGGAATATTATATTGGCTTCTCCTTTAATCTTCCTAACTATCTCCTAACTCTTGACCTATTATTGTTAAGCTTCATCGATATTTAATTCCTTAAGCTTAAGTCGTTCTACTTAGGCAGCTAGATCCTTATCTTGCTCTACCTTTATAAGCACCCTTTTTATACGTATACCTACGGCTTTGAATCCCTTAGGCCTTTTGCTCTCAAATAGATACCAACAGTTAGGAAGGGTATATCCCCTTATATTGTATACTAGGCATTTGAGGTTCTTTAACCTTTTGGAAGATGTCTCTTTAGTTAAATTTATACCTGCCCTTTTTCGGCTGCGAGATAAGCTGTTCCCTTTTTCTTTTTGGACTTTAGCAGCAATAGAGATACCCTCTTCGGGCTCTCCTACGAAGTCTATGTTGAATGCACTCCCTCTTGCCGTTATAGGTACGGCTTTAGAAAGGTTTTGGAATGCTTTTTATAGCTCCATTACTACTTTATGGTATTCTGATGAGAGAGCCTTTTCGGTATTATTTGCCTGCTTTGTGTACAGAATAAAATAGGTTTCGCTTATAGGTCGTATTATATTTGCAAGGTCTATTAGCTAAATCCCATTAGTTATCTATAGAAGATCGTACTTCTTTGCCATCTTTATTACATACTCCCATTGGTTAAGCCACTAGGTGACCTTTGTCTACTTAAGCCCTTTAAGTGACTCTGTGTACTGCAGTTATACCTTCCTTATTATAAAGTTCTTTAAAGGCTTAGTGTCTTCTTTTAACCAAATCAGCCATTCCTTAACTATAAGGGAAGGGTCAAGCAGTAGCTTTTTCTAAATTGATACTGTGGACGTAATCTAGGTACGTATCTATTATAGATGCTCTTCCTGTTTCAGGAAGTACTTTATATCCTGGTTATAGTATCGTCTGCTATTCTTGTACGCTTTCTGTTAATTCGTCGAGAGCTATACATATAAGGTTGCATTCTCATTAAAATCTGTGACTTTTGGAAGAGGTGGTTTTTCAAATAGACCTTCTTAAGGTGCTTCTATAGCTGGGTTAATGTAGGCCTAAATTTGCTAATCTATAAGGGCTTGTAGTTGCCAGATTTATTGCTCCCAGTCTTCTGGTTTATTAAGGATGATTGTGGTCGACAAACTCAATGTCGGTGGAGTCATTTTGACTAATAGGCAGAGGGGAATTGAGATGGAATTCGTCGTCAGGATCGTCCTTGTCGTCAGGATTGTCCTTTGACGATTGAGGTAGGATTTCTGTCAGAGTCTGCGTCTTGACGATAAGGTGTCAGAGTCTGACAATAAGGTAGAATTTCTTCAAATAATTGAGTAATAGCTGAATAGCTTCTTAAGTCGGCGGACCGGGCTTATAACTGTCACGAAATTCATATAGAGGGGTTTATTAATAAAATGGGTTGATTGATTGATGATCTTAACTTGATCGTTCTTTTTTGTTGTGTTTGTGAGCCCCTTGGGCTCTAAGCTTAGATGAAGAGATTTACAATGTATGTGCTCCGTGCACGTGACTTGTGCATGTGACCCACGCCTTTAGAGAATACAGATTATCTAACAATTGTGGTATTGTGGTAGTTGTCTGCGTCTGCGTCTGCGTCTGCGGAGCGTCTGCGGTGCCTGCGGTGCACTGGTCGTAGTAGGGGTCGTCTGCAGCGCGATGCTGTAGACTAGTTGTAGTAGAGGTCGTCTGTAGCGCGATGCTGTAGACTGGTTGTGGTAGAGTTTGTCTGTAGCGCGATGGCTGTAGACTGGTTGTGGTAGAGGTCGTCTGCAGCGCGATGGCTGTAGAATTGGTTGCGGTAGAGGTCGTCTGTAGTGTGACAGCTGCAGACTGTTTGTGGTGAAATGGTTGATTGTGGCTAACGTCGTAGTGACGCGTCTTTAGGGGGTATATAACCAGCGACGCCCCTGCGACGACGACAGAAGGACGAAAGGGAGGCGACGGCAGAGGACGAAAGGGAGGCAATGGGAAGAACTACTCTATAAGGATAGTAGCCTTCTCCTTATTATTATAGTATAGGGTCTTATCTCCTAGTCTGCTAATAAAAAAACTATAGTAGGGCCTTTAGCTTTCTATCTGCTATATATGCCCATTTAACTATCCTTTACACCCTCTTAGGGTTATTTATTAGCTTTTTAATAGTCTACCTCTATAACTTATTAGCCTTGTACTAGATTACCCTTTTCTTCTTATTATATATAACTCTATAGTTAATCTAGTTAGGTATTAACTAAGAGGCCTTTAAACCTAGAAGGCGTATTAAGTTTTCTTTACCTCCTCTATATATTCCTCTAACTAT
>Ga0307507_10001505_pt1 | contig 52024 bp, 25 predicted proteins | sample 7_EM_MG_FD_207223 | JGI IMG/M metagenome (GOLD analysis project Ga0307507, IMG submission 207223) | Populus trichocarpa ectomycorrhiza microbial communities from riparian zone in the Pacific Northwest, United States - 7_EM | ecosystem: Host-associated > Plants > Roots > Unclassified | place... | reverse complement strand
CAGGCTGCGTGTCAAAAAAACACGACATAGGCTAGTCGGTCGAGTTGCCAAATGCCCTCAACTGCGCGCCAATTGCGTCAACCACCAACCATTGAGGCCATTGGTAGGGTACCATATTTTGCCGATGGATGGGAGAGATATAAGAAATAGAAGTAGGAGGAGCAAGTTATAGAACGTATTTAACATTACTAATAGCTCTAGAAAAGTAACGCTTAAGCGCTTATTTCTTACTCCCTAAGATATATAATTAAAGGTCTCTATCGCTATCCTTAAGAACCTATCTCTCGCATTACTATATTAGTTAGGCAACTATATTTTACAATTTACTATATTATTAATAAAGCTTAGACCCTAATACGTAGTAACTATTAAAATGCTCTTATATATAGCTCGCTAATTTAGCGTTAACTAGTTAATTTCCTAGAGTTAAATACTTCGGCACGTTACCTTACCTACTTAAAACTTTCCTTTACGTAGAAGTCCCTTATTCTAACTCTATAGTTACCTAATATCTTAAAAAGAAGGTCTTTTAACGCTATGTTACTTATTTAAAGCCCTAGCTTACTATAGCTTACTATTACGCCTAGTTAGCATTTATATTAGCTTACCGTTACTTCTAAAAAGAGAATTAGTGGAGAGTTATATAGATAGATAAGGTAGCTATATATTATAGTGAGCACTAGCGGCTTTATATTATTAGAAGACCTAGTAAATAATTTTATCCTAACTACCTTCGTTCTAAATTTACTAATATACCTTATATAATAGTATAGGCTATATTTTACTCTATAGAAAAAGGGCCTTTACTATTTTAAAATAAGGAAAAATGGGGTAATATTATAGCATAGGGCTTTCTAGATTATATATCTAAAGCTTAAAGAATTTTATAACTTCTATAACGCTAAGTATAGTATATATTTCCCTAATTATAAATTTGGAAGTACTCTAATAATTATATAAATAGATAGAGCTTCCTGTTATAGAGCTTATATTACCGTCACTGGCCGTCGAAATCGGACTCTGCACCTGTACGTGGTGACGGCTACGAACCTGGTCTTCGAAGTTCAGATCCAGAGCCAACGCAGAGACGTCGCACAGCGTGCGGACAGGACCTGGTGGTGGTTGTGGGCGTCAAGGGCGGTGGTAAGAAATTTTCGGATGGTGAGATCTTAAAAACCACTACTGTTGGCCCTCTACAATATAATAACTACTACACTGTCCTATCTAGGGCACCTATACAATCTAACATGGTGTTGGTCACACAGGGTGACTCACCAATAACGACTACTCGAGTAGGTTACAGTGATGTTGGTTAAAAGCTTGATGATGTTTGGAATGAGGAAGGGCGAGGAGCTTAAGACTCCTCGCCACGCTAGTGCCGCGGCGTCACGTGATGACCGCTTGCCTCATTCCCAACACTGGCAACTCTTCTTTTGTGGTTGCTATCTATATATAAATACTGCTTGGCTAGCATAACAAATATTAATCCTTCTTACTTACTATTGCCATTATAATATAAGTCTCGCTATTCTAAAATTTATATTTTAGCATGTGGTGCTTTCTTGCTTAGAGTTATGGGTGTATATTATGTTAGGGCCGCTAAGGCGCTAGTTATAAGCGAGCCAATAGCGATTTTCTATCCTGGGGATGGAAAATTCTGATTAGCTAGTTGGAATTAGGGTCTATAAATTATTATACTCCTACTCCCTTTTAACCCAACCTTTAACCCATATATGTAGAGTGTTTGTGTTAATAAACGTTTCTAGAGCCTTATTTAGGTTTGCCTTTATTATTGCATCTGCTAGGTTGTCTTGGCTATTAATCTATTAGATTTTAAAGAGTTCTTGCTATTTATAGGATTGCCGAAGTGCCATAATATTAATTATAAGGCGCTTTTTCTTTGTGGTACTAAGCTTAACTAAACACTTGTAGAGGGAATATGAGTTGGTGCATACGATTATAGGGATAATAGGAAGTTTAAGTTAATCTATAATTATCTTTAGGGTAGTTCTAATTGCAATTGCCATGTTAACTCCGCTAACTATTCTATATATCTCTAATGCTAGAACGCTTTGGGTAACGCGCTTGCTTTTAGTTAAGCTTTAATAGATAAGATTGCCGTAGATTATGAAGTTATTCTCTCCAGTAGATTTATTCGCGATAATAATCTTATATTCTAGCTGGGAGCTAAAATCTTTATTGTTTATAAACGATCTATTAATAAATACAAAGAGCTTAATGGTAGGAAGATTGATAGGCATATAAAGTAGTCCCTAATTGAGATGGTTTATTTGCCAGGAAAGACGCTTATTTAGGGTAAGGACGTTATCCTTAATTGGTTCTTGGTGTTAAGCGGCAATAGAGAGATTAAATAAAGCCTTAGGTTAATAGATAGAAGTAATATAAGCTCCGCGAGCGCGTTGCTCTATATATCCTTACTTTAGAGAATTAACGTTAATAACGTTAATCTTCTTACCTTAATCTTTCTGGCGTAAAGCAATAGAATCCTTGTTTAGGGAGAGGATGCATCTATTAAAAAATAATAGTATTATTAAATTAAGCTTTTTCTTTGGCTTTGTTATAAGATTTGCCTTTACTAGCTTATTTTTTTTAAGAGCTAAGAATTGGTCATCTCCTAAGATAATTATATTATTGGTTTACATGCTAACGATTCCGAATAGAGTTCCCGTGGTTATGATAAGGAAGCATGGGTTAAATATAGAAGTAGTTATTAAAAGCTTCTCTTTATGGTGCTTGCTGTAGGTAGCCCACTAATGAGTTCCTGCCTCTGCAATTCTATATAATGGCTTAAGTATAACCATGATCATATCTTCGGGATATTAGTGGCGAATTTGCTCTGGAAGGTATGCTAATATTAAGCGCTAAAGGTGCATCTCTGATTGGGTATAGGCCTAAGTAATATCTTATAAATAGACCGCCATTCTATTCTTTATTAAGGAGGGAGCTAGTGCAAGAATAACCCGCTAACTAGCTCATTAAATTATAGGAGATTGTGTAAGAATTACCTCCTTACTATTATTGTTGTAACCTTGGATGACAAGCCTTAATTTCTTAAATGGGGCGTTAGTAGCTTTGCCCTTAATCTTATTAACTATTCTTAACTTAAAGATGCAAACTTTATTAAACTTAATAGGGTTATACTTCTTAAATTTAAAAACTTTTCTTATAATAAGACTGTTAATCTCCTGCTTGTTAGATGCTTGGAAAGAAGCTTCTAGAGTTATAATACGGCCTTCCTTTTAGAGCTATTTTGCGAGCTTAAAGTTAGCCTTCTCTTTAGCTGTTATAAAGGCTATTAATAACTCGTCTTTACTTTTAATAGCGGTAACGAATTGCTCTTTAAAATTAATAAGATGTTGGCGATTTCGTAATCCTTTTAGGCGACCTCTACCGCGTCATGGTTGCGGCGTATCTACTACAATTATATTAAAATTGTGGTCGCCTTCTAGAGCTTATTAATTATGGCTCTCCTCTAGGGCATCTTCTATAGCATCCTACAAAGGTTTAGAACTGTTATCTTTATAGTAAGGCTTAATAACAGTTAAACAGAATTAAGTGGGTCTGTAAGGCATCTAAATAGTGCAAGTTTAACTATTAATTACAATAAGTTAATGTGGGCCTAACTACCCTCCCTTTTCACGCCATACGCGTACCTTAGACTGGAGTGGCAGATTAAGCGTAGTTAAGGTGTTTGGGCTATTTCTTATTCCTAGTACGTCGTTGACCTAATATATGGCGTAGAGACGTTGGACCTCCTTCGTTGCCTTGCGAATAGCCTTAGCTTGTTGCACAATGGAGGGAAATAGTGGAGAATTGTTAGTTATTTAAGGGTAGGTGCTAAAGACTAGCAGCGTGGGTACGAGTCTATCCGGGCCAGCGGAATCGTTAATAGCTTTAACAGCCATTTATAAGGTAAGTTCTTCGCTAGCGTCCTCTAGTTCTGAAAAGATAATCTTATATACGCGGTGTAATGGCGTGTAATATTGTTCCACTTTTCTATCGCTATTATGTGCCTTAATAGGGACTTTCTTAACCTTAATTGCCATTGCCTTTATCTATTATTAAAACTCTATAGATAAAAAGTTCTTTCTTGTGTTATAGACGATTTGATTAGGGGGTCCTAGGTAGATATTAATCTAGCATAATTAAAGGGTATTCTATGCGTTTCTAGCTAATATATCCTTTAAGAAGCGTGCGGCTTGGAAGGAGGTTAAGAAGTTAATAACTTAGAGTACTAGCTTGCCGCTAAGATATATAACATTAACGATAATACAGAAGTTAAAGTTGTAGTTATTTTTAAGGGTAAACTTAAATCGGCCAGGGGACTTCTAGTTTATTTAGTAGTGATGGCAGTACTTTATAACATGCTTAATTGCTTTAACCTTAACTTTATAGCCTACTTGCTGAAGAACCCTAAGCAATTAGTAAACGGATAGGTGGCTAAAATAATGGTGTAGTTAACGTAGCTCTAACTTAGTTAAGTGGCTTTAAGTAACGCTCTTTTCTAGTTAATAAAGGAGCAACTAGGGGTGACCCTATTTGCGTACAACAGGTACCCAATTATCTCCCTAAACAAGCATATTTTTAAGGTTATTAAGTTTAACGCCTAATTTATCCATATCTCCGATGCAAAATAGAAATAGGGTGTTCGCGGGAATAATATAGAAAGTGATATACCCTAAGGGGGTTTTAACCTTAATTGTGCTGAGAGAGATTATAGTACCCTTGCCAAAACGAATTATATGTTGGCCTGCCATTAATTAGTCAATCTAAACAGAGCTATTAAGCTGCTAAAAAGCTTAAACTTAAGGTTCTCCTACTATAGATACTTCTGCGGCTCTAGTATCTGGCATAATACTATAAAAGACGTTCGCCAAGTATCTATCATTAAAGGAGAATGTGGAACTCTCCTTTAGCTTATTAAAGATGTCTGACTTTGTAATAGTATGGAGCGTGGATTAGTTATTAAGAACAGTAATGGTTTATATACTATCTACCTCACCATACTTAGTAAAGTATTGGTTGGGAGAGTAGTTCTTAATTTCCATATCTATAAGAAGCTATTTGGCCTTATTAGCCTCACCCTTAAAATCCTCTACGCCTTTATATTAAACCAGGAAGCTTTAGAAGTAGGCTATAGTAACCTTATAATTTCTAACATTTTTTACACTCTGGCGAAACTTATTATATGCCTCCTTTCGCTTATTAAGAGAATGCCTAATTAACTAGCAATTCGGTTTCTTACAAATATAGCACTTCTTCTGGTAATTACTTTGGAATAAACCTCCACAAGGACCTCTACCTTTGCCTTATAGTCATTAATTATACCCTCTGCCGTATTGCCTACTACGGCTACTATATATTTAATTAGTCTAGTTGTGATTATATTGGTCGGGCGGGTCAATTAAAGTAGGTTAGAGTTAGGTGTTAAATTACTGTACTTCTTAAGAGCGTAGAGCAGTGCTAATAGAAGATCTTAATTAAGCACACACTCCTTTATAAGTATTTGTAGGATTAAAGAGAGTAAGGTTGCATTCTTTAACGCCTTAGTATACGCTAATAACTTAATTACGTAGGCTGAAATCCTCTTAATATAATTCGGATAAACTACGCTAAATCGTCTAAAGTTAATTAAAGAGCTTTTAAAGACAATTAAGCCAAGGGACACCTAGGTTTGTAGTAATAATTCTTAGGAAGGTAGTCTCTCTCCATTCTAATATATACTGCTACTTATTCTCTTCTGTTTTAAAGTGGCATCTTAACTTATATATTATGCAGTCGAAATCGTATCCTTTTCCTGCCAAACGATTATAATAGAAGGTACTAGCTCGGCCCTTGAGCATAACGGAATAGGCGTTGTGGTATTTATTAAACTCTATTCCTACCTTCTAGCAACAGTTATAGAAGATGCGTAGTTTTAAATTAAGAATATTATATAATTCCCCACCAAACTTCTTCTCCTAATCTAAATAGAGCTTCGCAAGCTCTATAAGCAATTTTAAACTGCCTCCGATTTAAGATTAAGATGGAGGAGGTAGGAGTTGCATTACAGGCTGTAGTAGGGACATAGGTCTAGTCGGTGGGGTCCAAAGGCTATTAGATCGCGAAGTAGGGGGATCTTGTGCTTGCTAAAGGGCAGTAGTCGAAGTTGCGGGTTAAATTGGTTAATACAGGGGAGTTAAAGACAGAGGTAGAAGCGTCTCTAATAGTATATTGCTTGGGTTCTATTGTGAATTAAGCTTCCTTATAGTGCGTAATTGGTGCTCAATCTCTTATAGAGTCCATTCGTGCTCTTCTTTTACATTAATAACTTGCTCCTAAATGTTATCTCTAATAGCACCCCCATCTATAGGTACGAACACTCTATTCTCCTATAGGAAGTTACGGAAGTCCTATACAATATTCTTGTTTACAGGAGCCTATGTTTCCTTTGTCCATCTAACAAAGTCCTCCTTTATATAGTACTATAGCATAGTGTCGTTGTATTCGCTGTCTTTGTAGTGTGCTATATAGTATAATAAGAATCCGTTTAAGTCTTGTTGATTAACATCTTCAGGATTAATTATGGCGGTTTTCTATATCTTTGGGTTAATGTCGTCCTTGTACTTCTTCGGGTAGGTTAACGCCATAATAGCTATTATTAAAGATTGTTTAACGCGTTTTAATAAAAATTAAAGGAAGTAAAGGTTATTCAACATATAGTTAGGTAGTAATTGTGATCCTACGGTCTGTAAAGGTACACCGAAGGTATTAAGATGGTTGTTTTAACGCGTTTCGGACGTTAACTTGGGACCCTAGGTTCAGTAACACTTCTGACCTAAAGTACTCGACCAAATCTTTGTAAACGTGGTTGTTCTGCGTAATAGACGCAACTTGGTATCTCCTAGTACTCAGTAACACTTCTATTACTAGTTTTCCGCAAGTCTAAGGTAGCACAGTATCACTGGGATCCATTCCATATAAGCACATATGGCACCCCTGTATAAGACTGTCTCTTCTATTCGAAAACCTAGCTGCTCTATAGTTGACTATGTATTCAACCACTGATCAGTGTTGGTCACACAGGGTGACTCACCAATAACGACTACTCGAGTAGGTTACAGTGATGTTGGTTAAAAGCTTGATGATATTTGGAATGAGGAAGGGCAAGGAGCTTAAGACTCCTCGCCACGCTAGTGCCGCGGCGTCACGTGACGACCGCTTGCCTCATTCCCAACACATGGATAAGCAGTTTTTAATAACATCCCTAAAAACCCCAATGGAAAGCATTAATAACCTTATATTAATGAACAGATAAGCGCAAACAAATAAACAAGCAAATATATAGCCCCTCCTAACCCCTAGGGCGATCGCCCGCGGAGCATGCGGTTACTCGCCATTTGCAAGTACTAAATACCTAGCAGCCTATATTACGACCCACGGTTTTCCTTGTCTCCTTTTAACGGAGTAGTAACCCTTAAAAAGGGCCTAGCTGGGGCCTAGGCATAAAAGATACCTAACACACAATATCCCGCTATTAGTATTACGGTAATTGGAACGGATAAATCCCCCTTACGCCTTTAATAGGCCTTAGGGGGGGGGAGGCAAGGCATATATAGCAATGGTCAATAAGAGAGATAGCATATAGGGGGTAGTTAAGATACGGGACATAACTATAAGCATACAGCAATTAATTAGCAAGGCCTAGCTAGGGCATAGTGAACCCTAGCTCTGGATAAGCTAGAGAAGGAAGTAGTGGTTCCTAAGGAGTTCAAAATATCTAAGGAGGAGGACGTAGCTGTAGGCCCGCAGGGCCGCGGCTACGTGCAGGTATGGCAATTCGGGGTTTTTCATCCTACTAAGGTGGCTCATAGGGTTTTTCCTTCCCCCCCAATAGCAAGGGTTTTTTCCCGTTAATATTACTTTTCCCTTGTGTACGGAGTAGTCTGCGTGGGCCTAGATAGGATCCGTATTAGACGTTAATTAAAGAATCTACTACTATATTACCGTCACTAAGTTCTAAAAAGATAATATTAAGTTACTTTAGTGGCTAGTAAATAGCCTAGATCTTAACCTAATTAAGGCCGTTTAAATTTTAATAAAGACTTAATTAGCTAAGCGGAAGCCTTACCTATTAATAAAAGAAGTAATATAAGTAGCTATTAAATCTAAATAGGAGAATCTAGAGGCCTATTACTTTAAGGATCTAGTTGCTTCTATACCTATATATATTTAGGCAGTAATTAAAGCAGAAGGGGGACCTACTAAGTAGTAGAGGATAGTAGAAAGCTTAAAGGACAATTAGGATCTTAGAGGATAATCAGGAGCTTAGAGGAGATATTTAGACACTTGTTTGATTACTAAGCGTTAATTTTAACACTCATTTGGCTACTATAACTTTAGAAATATTCGTATATAGGTAATCTACCATATAATTATTAGTTTTAAAAAGCTTCATAAATTTTTAACATTAAGGTCTTTTGAAGCTCGCTGCCAAGACGGGGAAACTCATACTAATCTATATGAGGATTTCCGCCCGAGAGGCGTCACTAGTAAGGCGCTAACAACCGGAATTGACGAGGTGGTGTATTACTATCGCAGATGTGGTTGGGTTAGGCAAGACCAGTAGCAGGCCGGGCGCGAACATGGGGCGTCTTCTTGGCGGGTATATGTAGTCTAGTTTCCAGCTGCGCAAGTTGTCTAATCTGCATATGCACTCCCCTTGTAAGCCTTGAACGCTAATAAGGTTTCCCAACCGGACTTCCCGTCGCCAGTCGCATTTGCAGTTATAATAACGAAAGAAAGAGCTCCTTTGGGATGTTTCCGCGCCGCGACTCTGAAGAAGTGGCGCGTCTGGCCCTTGCCAGAGAAGCGAGTCGAAAGCTCCCCACTCTGCCTTTGAATGCGACTTGCTACAAAGCTTGTGGGCCAAGGAACAGAACGGCAGAGTTTGGCTGGGGCATCTGAGCCAATAAATTTGTGCGGCGCTTTGGCTGATTTGACAATTTCCAGAGCTGTCGATGCTCTCAGCGCCTGTGCGTTAACAGTCTAGCTCGGGTTTTCACGAGTCATTCAAATTAGTCGTAATTTTCAATTAAAAGACGAAGAAGCAAAAAGAATGCCACGATCGTACGATATGGCAACATGTCTTACTGGCGCTCACTTTGTGACAAAGCTTTCGCTAAAAGACCCCCTTTGGGCCAATAGCATCTTCCGCGTAGCACGGGAAGGCTTCCGGTTCCCCCGCGCCATTGCTTGAACACCAAACCTCTTTGCGCGAGAGCTTCCGCGACAGCTTGCATTGACTCCAGCCCTTTTGTTTTGGAACCGGAAAGGCTTGTGCAGGCTAAGGGGTGGTCTGCAAGATCCATGTGTGCGCCCAGGCATAGGTTACGGGCGCAAGCATCCGAACAGCGATATAAAGGCTTCTTGTGCTTCTTCCCACTTCTTTGTAATACAGCACGTCGTGCAACCTTCTTTACTATTCTTTCGGAGCCATGACTGCGGAACCCTTCCAGAAAGATGTCCACGTGTACGAACAGTCCATTCAGGGCGACCCGGAGACTCGTGGGTTGAACGAGAAGTACGGGACGGCGTATGACAGGGAGGACATGCAGCGGTTAGGAAGGTTGCAGCAGTTAAGGGTGAGACAAGTTTCTTGTGTATGATGTCTATCTATTGCAGTGGCAAGATTTAGGTCTAGGAAGGTTTCCTGTGGCTTTTTTGCACGAAGCCTTAGATGCTGGCTAAGGATGGATCCTAAAACCTTGGCTAATAATGATCGTGTTAGAGGAACTTTAGGTTTCTATCCATCTGGGGCTATGCTATGATCATAGGCGCCACATGGGAATATACAATGGTGTACGTCTTAGAACCTTCTTAGTGCTGTGGTATATTAACATAGATATAGTGGTGCTATATTCTCTCTCCCCAATGGCGGACCTGGCGGTGCGATATGGATGTACTTAATCGTAGCGTTCTGCTTCTTCTTCGTCATGTTATCTATGGCTGAAATGGCTTCCATGTCAGTGTTCCTAAAACCGTCCAGTTTCGGTTGTCGTCTTACTGTTCTATAGTGCTCCAACATGTGGTGGCCAGTATCACTGGGTATCTGAATTCGCACCCCGCACATACCAGAAACCCCTTAGCTTTTTCGTCGGCTGGCTTGTCGCCCTAGCATGGCAGTCAGGGGTAGTTGGAGGCGCGTATACCTGCACGCTGCAGATCGAGGCGCTTATTGTTCTAGCTAAGCCAGATTTCGTCATTAAAGGGTGGCACGGCACCTTACTCACAATGGCTACTATCTTCTTTAGCATCTTCTTTAATACATATATCTATCGGAGGCTCCCTCTTATAGAGGGATTCGCAGTAATGCTTCATTTTCTAGCTTTCTTCACATTTGTTATTATTCTTTGGGTTATGGGACCTCGCGGCGATCCAAAAACGGTATTTACTAACTTTGAGGATAATAACGGATGGGGTTCTGTTGGCCTTGCGACTCTCATCGGTCTACTGGCCCCCATTAACTCTGTAATTGGTGGCGACTCAGCCTGCCATCTTTCTGAAGAGCTTCGCGATGCCTCCCGGAATCTTCCTCTTTGCTTGGTCCTGACTGCCTCAGTTAACTACATCCTTGGGTTCATTATGACCATCTCATTGATGTTCACAATTGGAAACGTCGACGCAGCGATTAGTAATCCAACTGGGCAGCCGTACGTCTGGGTTCTGTTAAATGCAACTCGGTCGCGAGGCGCTACTATCGTCCTTACCACGGTCATGGCTCTGCTTTTCCTATTTAACACAATCAATACAGTCACGACTTCCTCAAGGCAAATCTTCGCTTTTGCTCGGGATAACGGTCTACCTTTCTCCGAATTCCTGTCATACGTAAGCTTCTTCCATCTACTCCATCTCATCTCATCTCAGACCCTTCGTCTCGCGAAAACCTACAATCGGAATTACCCTTTACTACCACAGTAACAATTCCATAGGTCCGTCCCGGCTGGGACATCCCCCTCAACGCCGTCGTCGTAACTCTCGCCTTCGCCGCCCTCCTCTCCCTCATCATCATTGGATCTACTATCGCCTTTCAGATTGTGATCTCGCTTGGCGCCGTTGGGATTACGTCCTCCTACCTTATCGCAATTGGGTGCATGATCACGAAGCGGCTCCAAGGCGAGACTCTCCCATCGTCGCGCTTCAGCCTCGGGCGTGCAGGCTTGTATGTAAATATTATTGCGGCTGCCTTCTTGGTGCTGGCATCCGTGCTACTGTTCTTCCCGAGCGCACCACACCCAAGTCCACAGAGCATGAACTGGGTGTGTTTGATTTTTGGGAGTACCGTAATGTTCTCGGGGCTGTATTATGTGTTTAGAGCAAGGTACAAGTATGTGGGTCCAGTGGACTTGGTGAAGAGGGAATGATTTGCGTCTTGCTGGATTCTTGGGCACTCACGGTGTGGTGAGGTTTTCCTCGAATCTATGGCATCTCGAGACTACATGATTGAGCAGGGCTGCTGGAATTGACTGCTGAATTCAATGTTGACAAATCGCCAAAGTGGTTTCTATTACCGCTCTTTGAGGGTAACGAGCGAGATGCTGGAACGCTTTGTAGAGCCAATATCAGATCAAGCACAAGATTTTGAACTCCTATTGGAGTCAGAATTTTCGGGAGTTGCTAGTGAACAGCACCTTCACCACTGATATGATGTAACGCGTCAGAGCGAGAGATCCCTAGACCATTATAGGCCGATTTGAAAGACTCGCGAAAGGCATTCAGTCGTTTGCCAATAGGTTTTTATCTCTGATCTCGACCCATCTGCCATGGCGAGGAGGTGCGACGCACGATGCGCCGAGGTGATCAATGGAATACGCGACGTGAGAAGCAGCTATATGAGGAGCGGCGCGGACCCATAGAGATAATATCAGAGAGACTAAAAGGAGGTTCAAGTTCAGGGGTATGGAGAGTGAAGATGGAATGAAGTTGTGAGGGACGAAGGAGTTGAAGGCAGGAACACGATGTGCCCATTAGGAAACTCTTGAAGCTGTAAGCCGTACTTTAGGAGTATAAGCTAGTTGGGAGAGAACCTAGTGATATTATACCATCACTAAAGAGGCTAAGGATAATATTATTATATATAAATCTAATTTGCTATAGGGAGAGTATTACTACCTAGTTTGTAGATATTAAAGAGATTAGGTAGATAAAGTTTAGGGTTACAGTCTTGTGCACGACTACAGCTCTGTGCACGACCCCCCCCTCTGGCAAAAAAATATTTCGCTACGGTACGCGGGCTCGCCAAATCGCCACCAACTGTACATAGTAATTGTAGCGAACGCATGTGCCTCTACGCAAGAACCTTTTTGGTTGCCCTGGAGAATTATTCTGGTTGCCTTGGAGAATTATTCTGGTTGCCTTGGAGAATTATTCTGGTTGCCCTGGGGAATTGTCTTGGTTGGCTAGGGGAGTCGAATTGAAGCAACTCAGAACTTGCCTGACGTACGCTTCCTCTTTCTTCCCCCTTTTGCCCACACCTGCTATCTCTGCAGAGAGGTCAATAAAATTTGGCAATATCGTACAGGTGGAAACCTTACACTCATTTGCACGACCAGCTTCACCCCCCTTTGGCGAGCGCTGCGAGATTTTAAATTCGCTACGCGCATCCAATCTCGCCTGACCGCCACCAACTGTACACAGTAATTGTAGCGAAGCCGTATGCTTGGCTGTAAAAACCCGAAGCTGTTCGCGATCGGCCTTCCTCCGCAGTGTCGTGATCTTTGTCAAATATCGTGAGGTTCCCACCCGTACGGTATTGCTAAATTTCATCGGCAATTGCAGAGACAGCGTTGTATTCGCGTTTTGGCGGCCACAACGGAGGCGTAGTTAAAGGGGAGAAGAGAAAGCGTACGTCTTCTGAAGAATTTGATTCTCCTGGCCAACCAAGGCGATTCCCCAGGGCAACCAAAAAAGGTCCTTGCGTGTAGCCACAACCATTCGCTACAATTACTGTGTACAGTTGGTGGCAGTCAGGCGAGATTGGATGCGCGTAGCGAATTTGAAATCTCGCAGCGCTCGCCAAAGGGGGGGGTGAAGCTGGTCGTGCAAATGAGTGTACGATATTGACAAAGATTATCCCTTCGTGTGGCAAAACGGACTTTTCGTATTGGGCGCTTTGGGCGCTCCTGCCTGGGTTAGCATGCTGCAGGCACCCTAGCTAGCGTGATTTTATTAGCAAGCCTCACCAAAACGCGTCAATATTGCGATGCCGATGAGATACTGCAGCAGGCCACTACCAAAAACAGCTCTATATTTTTTTAATGAAGTTGGGCAAAAAGTCGCGATATATGACGTTATGGCTGTAGGTTTCCGCCCTTCCTCTATTAACTAGCTGCTGATTATATAGGAAAATCCTCTATTAGAGTCCTCCCCTAAATTGCTGCCACCTACCCACTTTATACGCGTTCTTGACGTTAACGAGGATAAGCCAGTGAAGGACCAGCTTAAGGTTATAAGGGAGGATGTGCTGTATATATTAAATGAGATGTATTAAGTGCTATAAGTGGTTGAACGGTTTAACCAGCGGTTATTCGATATAGAGGATCGATTGAAGGTAGTAGAGGAGGGCTTAAAGGATGCTAAGAAGGACGCTGCAGTAAAGGCTTAATTAGCTTTGGAGTCTCAATATTAGAGGTGTGAGGAAGTAGAGGACCTAAAATAGTTACCTAGTCGTCGCCTACTAAATGAAAGTTGTTAAAGCACTGAAGGCATAAAGGAAGCCTATAGGCCTCGTATTTATATACTATTTGCTTAACCTTTGTTGTGAGCTTCTTTGCCTCCTTCCATCTATATATCTAGCACTTTGGTGGGCTCTTATAGCCTTGCTTCCTTGTAAAGCTTTTAATAGAATGGTGAGTTCGCGTCTTACACCGTTAAATTGCAGGTAGTGGGGTTTTAGTAGTGACGTAGGTGGTTTTTTGATTTGTTTTATTTTTATGACTAGGCCTAATACCAGATTGATATTGCCTGTATTTTGGTGAGCTTTGACGAAGAAGACGCTTAGTATTGTGCTTACTTAGGCCCATCTTTTGACTGCCTATAATAACGAGGTTCTATGCTAATTGTATGTGGAAATGGTGGTGGGTTTAGAAGGGCCTCCTTGATGTCTGGAAGATCTTCTTACTAATAATATAGGCGTTAATTATAGCCGTATTAAGTGCCTAGAAGAATAAGGGTAGCTAGGTGCGTATAGTAGTAATCTGGGTGGTATAGTAGCTTTGAAGCTGATCGTGAATATTAACGCCGCCTATCTAGTTATTGTAGTTGATAGAGAGCCTAGGAAGCGTTAACTTCTTAATTGGATTGTTGCCCTAAATATTAGCTACCAGCTTCTTAAGGAAGGAATTGTATGCCTGCGGATAATGCTGATTAACTTTATTAACGTCCTTATTGCTGTATGAGTGAGCTATTGTTAAAAATCGTACCAAATTCTTGTCCTGCTATATGATAGAAAGCACCGAATTAACCACGCTAACGACTACTCCTGTAATGAAGTTAAATGGTAGCCTTTCCTTCCTTTTATTAGCCCTTTTATGCACCTCTGGATAGTCTTTTGAGTTTGATTGAGCTGTGCCAGCTGCAGCAATTCTAAGTTGTTGGAGCACCTGGAGCAACGGAATATTTGTGAAGTAGTTATCTAAAAATAGGCAAAATTGATGAGCCTGAAAGGGGAGCTGTTGGGTAAGGTAAAGGACGCACTCAGAGGTTTTTGAAAGGGCAATATCTTGATGATCTATCCAAGAAGGAAGCCCAAAAAAGCAGCTAGGTGAGGTAAATATAAAGCTATAGCAATACCCATATTGATAAAGGCTTAATATCTTAAAGCCCTTAGGTACTGGCTTACCAGGCAATTTAATTATAGCCGTAGATTATCTAGTAAACCTTACCATTATCTTATTAAAGCTGACTATAGATTTAGGTATAATATACTTCCTAAATGCCTTGCCCAAAGGAGTTGTTAATGGCTTAATCTTCTTAAAAATTTGACGTTTGACGCCATCTGGTGGAGGTGGTGAGGTATGGAAGAAGTGTTTAAGTTGCTCCTATCTTTTTTGGCCTATAAATAAGCTAATTGAATGCTTAGGATATTTAGGATCTATAGCCCAAAGGTCTCGCACCTGGGTGACCTTGAAGACGCCTATATAGATGATAAGTCCTACCTAAACTATTAATTCGCCGGCGGAGGTCTCCTTCTATTTCTATAATCGTTTACCGATATATTGTCCTGATTGGTGATATTTGCTAGCCTTTTGAGACGCTGTATATAGGTTTGTATTGACCGCGAGCTTCTTAAATATACTGATACTAAAGAATAGTAGGAATACTTGAATTGGCAGGTCCTATCTAGATCTACACCTACTAGACGCCATACTAATTTGATCTGCTAGTATATAATAAGCAGAGCGCTCACTACCCTTATTTTGATTAGAAAGATTATTAGGTTTAATGTCCGTATTAAGGCCGCCAATAGGCTTACTAGTACGCTGAGTGGCGAATATTAACTTATCTGGAAGGTTAATAACTTTAAGACCTAGTTTAGGAACAGCGGTTATAGGCTCCTATAAAGTAGGAACCATAGGAAGGCCTATTTTTATAACTTCTTTAACTGATAGCTCTGGTAGTTTAGTCTTATCTACCTTATCTGCCTTATCCTTAGCAGTTTTGCTATGGGCCTTAAAAACAGCTTCTAATTCGTCCTCCTTAATATCGTTCTTAATTAGCACTAAAGCCTCTGGAGGCTGTATAACTTCTGCCGACAAGCTATCGTGTGTATACTGTGTCACTTGAAAGGATTGTGAATAGGACTCCCAGGCTTGAGGTGCTTTTGGAGGCTTTGGAGGCTTTGGAGGCCTTGGAGGCTTTAGAGCTGAAGACGCATGACGTTTTTTAGGTGGTATTAGGACAATATTTTACTGACAATTTAATAATTAAATAGACGGCAAACAATATTGAAGCTTTTTGATTAACTATACCAAATATTATAGGCTTTCTGGCCACGTTGCTGCTATTCACCGCAATATCCAAGCGTTAAATGAGGCGCCAGCACCCTTGCCGTACTGACTCGAGGGTTCAACACCAAGCTCTATACGGTATAGAGCCTCTAGATTGGCTTATGAGGCGTGCATATACGAAAAGTCCATGAAAAAGTTGCCACACGAAGGGATGACGCTGCGGAGGAGGCTGATCGCAAACAGAGGCGTTCGCTACGATTGCCTATGGAACATTTTTGTACGCCATTTAATTTCGCTTGATCGCCACCAACTGTACATAGTAATTGTAGCGAACGCCTATGGCTGAACGCAAGGGCCATTTTGGTTGTCTGGGAGAACTGTCGACTCCTCCCTTTCAACGACTTTGTTGAAGTTTCTTTCCTTCCCCTTTTGCCTACGCTTACGCCTACGTTGTGGACTTATAATAGCTGCCAAAACGCGAATATAGCGCTCAAATTTGTCATTATTGTAGGGGTGGAAACCTCACGGTATTTGACAAAGATGACGATAGTTACTGTGGAGCGTAAACAGCTTGAAGTTCTTACAGCCAAGCATGGGCGTTCGCTACGACTGAAATCGCAGCTCCCCAAAATATTAATTCGCTTCAGTACGCGAGTTCGCTAGCAATCGAAGCGAACACCCATGCTTGGCTGCAAGAACTTCAAACTTCGCGATCGGCCTTCCTCCGCAGTGTCGCGATCTTTGTCAAATATCGTGAGGTTTCCACCCGTACGATATTGCCAAATTTCATCAGCAATTGCAGGTCCTTTATATATAAAGCTTATTCTATCTTTAACTTACCTTCTACTTACCTATAACTCTCATTCTACACTATTAATTAGATAATTATACGTTCTGGTTAGACTGGCCTCTTACAATTCTAATTACTTACGATCCTTTACGGAAGGAGCGTATGGCTATTAATTGGCGATAACAGGCTATACCTCCTTACCCCCTAAAATAACGCCCTTACCGCAAGAGGCTGATAGAGTCTCCCTAGAGGAGCGCATTCCCTCTACTTATAAAGGAGTAGACTAGGAAGCTATGGCTAGTCTATCTAACCTTCTAAGACCCTTAGGAACAATCACTACTAGGAAGTTATTAAAGCGGTTACTATACGAGACCCTATAAAAAACAAGGGAGTTAGAGATACAATTAAGACAAGTATATTAAGACTACTAAGGACAATTATAAGGACAATTGGGAGAAGTATAGACACCCTAGACATAAAGCAGACTTAAAGGGGCAATGCTATACTACGCTATAATATTAGAAAAACCTAATAAGTATAATAGTAATAGTCTCTGGAACTATAATTGTTTTATCCGTTAATACAAAACTAAGTTTTAGCCAGATCTGAAACGTTACTCTAATAAGTACAATTAGACACTAATTGCTTCTACCTTTCTATATGGCACCATTAAGAGTTCATAAATACATTATAAGAAGAAACTTACCACACCCCTTAAATTTAGCAAACTTAAGTTCTAGTTGGTTAATTAAGTCTAAGACCCTACTAATTAAGAAATAGATTATAACCAGTAATACCACAACGCCAAATAGTAAGAAGGCTAGAGTGTAGTCTAGTTTATAAACTACTTAAAAGAGCTAGAAGATAATATACCCTACTTAGACCTATGGGATAATACTATATAACTTTACTAGCTACTTGCTAAGTTATAACCTAAGATTTAACAGGCTATATAGGAGAAGGGCGAAATTCCTACCTTTTAAGAAAAGCTTATCTCTAAAGCTACTTGGATTAAGAACACTAAAAAAGACTATTTAGGCAAGTAAAAGGAACAAAACGCTAATAATAAAGAGCGTAAAACGAGACCTAGCTTTAATAAGAGGGGTAGATTCTAACCTAACCACTCTATAGAAGGATAACGTAAGCAGACTTCGTAACCCTAAAGCAACGCTAATTAACCCTAGAATAATAATAGGCAAAACCCGTGGAATCAAGAATTATGCAGCTGTTATAACTATAGTAGGAAAGGCTATATATAGCGCTTCTACCAGTAGAAGAAGTAAGAGTTGGCTTAATTGGGAAAAGAGGGAGCCTAGTAGACCTTTACTTCCTTATACTAGGCTAGTAAGAGAAGGAGGAAGTAAGCTGCCGTATAGTTATTCCTGTCTCCCTATAAGTTAATAACAAATAGGTAACGTAAGACTGCCTTATAGACAGCAGTGTGACCATAGGGCTTATTTCTTAATTACTAGTAAAAGAATTGGATTTGGACCTTAGCAGCTTATAAGTGCGCACTATTTAAAGTATTAGAGGCCACTAGATTCTATGCTATAGGGAATAAACTTTTTCCATGGCTAGCTAGGACTGTGATAATCTATAGGATATATAAAAGATGCGCTTCTACGCCACAGAAATTAAGGGGTATAACCTTGTTTTAGGATACCTATAGCTTTAATAAGTTAATCTAGATATTAATTGGCCTTTAGCCTTATATTAATACCAAAAGTCTTAACTATGTATTATAGTTAAAAATTAAAAGACTTTTTTAAACTATGTATAAGAAGAAGGGTAGGCATATACTATATATGCCACTCTTAACACCAAGAATAGGGATATAGGGTATTTATTTTTAGGTATCTAGCTATACACAGTTAAGGAACTAGAGATTCTATAGGAATATATAAACTTGGAAAATGTTTCTAATAAAGAGACTGCATAAACCTTACCTAATCCTATATTAGTTAAGTATAAGATAGATATAGGGGACAAGTAACCTCCTTTTAAACTACTATATAACCTATTAGAAAACGAGCTGGCGGTATTATATTAATATATAGTAGATAATCTTTAGAAAGGATAGATTTGGCCTTTTATAAGCCTAATAGGGGTACTAATTATATTTATACCTAAGAAGGATAGAACCCTACGTCTCTATATTAACTATTAGGCGCTTAATAGGATTACTATAAAAAATTACTACCTACTACCCTTAATAGGGGAGCTTATTAATAGACTATTAGGCGCAAAAATATTTATAAAATTAGATCTAAAAGATATATACCATTAAATCCAGATTAAAGCCGGCAATAAATAGAAAATGGCATTCTAAACATAGTACGGCCACTTTAAGTACCTAGTAATGCCATTTAGGCTCACTAACGTACCAGTGATATTTCAGGCCTATATTAATAAGGCATTGTCGGGCCTATTAAATATAATATATATAGTCTACCTTAATAACATTATAGTCTACTCTAATAACTATAAAGCATATATATACTATATATAAATGGTACTAAAAAGACTACGGGAATATAAGCTCTATATAAACCTAAAAAAATGCACGTTCTATACTACTAGCATTAATTTTTTGGGCTTTATTATTAGCGTTAACAGAGTTTTAATAGAGAAAAGCTAGGTAGACGCTATTAGGGAATAGCCTTACCCCACAATATTTAGAGAAGTGTAGGTTTTTTTAGGCATAGCGAACTTCTACTAAACGTTTATTGTTTATTATACGCGAGTAGTATTCCTAATTACTAATTTACTAAAAGAATCTAAGAACAGCAAAAAGCTAGGGCCCTTTATATTTAGGGAAGCCGCTAAGCAGGCTATAGACCGGTTAAAAGATTTATTTATAACGGCGCTAATTTTAATATACTTCTGTTAGGAGCGACGTATATACTTTAAAATAGATATATCCGGCTTTACCCTAGGGGTAATTATATCTTAATTAAAAGACAGAAAATAGCATCCTATAGTGTTTTAGTTAAGGAAAATAACCCCTATAGAACAGCGTTATATAATATATAACCAGGAGCTACTTATAATAGTTATAGCAATAAAGCACTAGCAATATTATTATATAGGAAGTAATTATCCTATTAAAGTCCTTACAGACCATAATAACCTATAATACTTTATAACTATAAAGGTGTTAAGTAGTTAACAAGCCAGATAGGTAGAGGCACTATTATAGTATAACTTTAAAATTATATACCACCTAGAAAAGATAAATCCCGCTAATAAGTTATTAAGATATCTAAATTATAAGACTAGGAGAATCTAGGACAGTATAGGGGAAATAATTCCTATATTATAAAATTTGCTTAAAAAGAAAAAAGAATCTTTCCCTAGAACTATAAAATTTCGCAGTAAAGTAGAGGTCCTAATAATATAGCTGCAAAGTACTATAATAATAGAGCTGTAGGATATAGTTATAGACTAGGTTATAGACCAAGCAGATATTATAAAGTTAGCGTACCCTAGAATTAGCGAGAATTCTATAGGATGTGCTAAAGGTATTGCGGCACCTTTAACTTAATAGCGTATTAGCTATAAGTTTCTAGATCTAAAGGGGATAGGCAAGATGCTTATTTGCAGCGTGGTATATTATACAACAGTAAGATAATCTGCTGGCACTAATGGTTTAAAACGTCTTATACTATACCTAGGGTCCGTAATAGTAGCGGGCGAAATAGAAGTAAGTGATCTATATAAAACCTTTCTAGATCTTCTTCTTTAAGCATAATAAAGAGACGCCTTCGTTGCTAGAGAGAGGTAGAAAGATATAGTGGAGACTAACTTAGCCAGAGTTACTAAGAAGCTATAGTAGCAGGACTAAAAGGGTCTATTACGATTTAAGGGTGCTATATATATCCTAAAGGACCAAACAGTTTAAGATAAAATTCTAAAGGTCTTCCATATAACCCTTTTAGGGGTTACTATAGTGCCAATAGGACCCTTAAGGCTGTTTAAAGGAAATACTTTTAGAATAGAATATTTAAAGAAGGTAAGGACTATATATTAAGATGTAATACATGCCAAAGGGTATAGATATCTAGGCATCGCCTATATAGTAAGTTATTAGTGCTTCCTATTCTATAGGGACTTATATTAAAATTAACAATAGATTTTATAATAGGCTTACCCCCTACCAAAATAAGAACTAGAGATGTTGCTAACACTATCTTAATAATTGTTAATAGATATACAAAGTTTTTAGGGTACTTTGCTGTTATAATAATAATCAAAGCAGCAGAACTGGCAGACCTATTTTTAAAACAGTAGCTCTTATTTAGCACGCTAAGGGGAATTATATCTAATAGAGGTACCGTATTCAACAGCGTATTTTAGTCTTTATTCTGTCTCTTATTAAAAATATAGTAAAAAATAAGCACTGCCTTCTACCTATAAATAGACGGGCTAATAGAGCATCTAAATGCGTTATTAGAACACTATCTCCGCTACTATATTAATTATTAACAGGATAATTGGCTATTGTGGTTAGCTCTAGTATAATATATATATAATATAAGCATCCATAGTAGTACAAAAATAACCCCTTATAAAGTACTATTTAGGGTAAAAGTAAATAACCCCTAGAATATTAAGGACATTATTCCTAAAAGAGAGGCACTAGTGGCGTCTAAAAGAATTAAGCAAATAAGAATTTGTAGGGAAGAACTTAAAAAGCACTTACTAGACGCCTAAGCTATATAAAAAAAGGTACTATAACAAAAAATATACGCCTAAAGAATTTAAAGTAGGAGACAAAGTCTTGCTATCTATAAAAAACATCTAGATAAAATGTATTAAGAAGAAGCTAGACCACTAGTGGCTTAGACCCTTTAAAATAGTTAGGAAAACTAAAATTATATCTAATATATTATATATTTTATGTTTCCTTATTAGAGTTATACTAGAGAAAAGATAGTATAGAACCGCCCCTACCTAACAAAATTAATAGGGAACTAGAATGGAATATAAAAGATATTTTAGACTAAAGATAGCGTTAGAAGAAACGCGAATTTTTGGTTTATTAGAAAGGATACTCCTAGGTATATAATAGTTAGGAACCTAAGGAGCATCTCTAGCTAGGATGCGATATAGTAATTAAAACTTTCCTAAAGACTATAAATTAGGATTTAGTAACGGTTCTAGATATACTATAGGCAAGATAATAGGAAAGACCCCATAAATTAAAACCGTAAGGTTAAGTATAGGCATTAGAAATAGGAATGTTTTACTATTATAATAGGGATCCCAGAATCCTATAAGAGAAAGCTATAGGGATCTATATAAGAACCGCTAAGGATGCTGTCTAAAGAAGACGCTATTTAAGAATAAGCAGTAATACTAGGAAAAAGGGGCCCTAGGGATTTAGAAGGGTTCCTTAGGGATAAAAGGAGAGTATCTGGTCTGGTACTAGAGATATATAGTAGAGTTAATAGTATAAAGAGGGCCAAAAAGATATGGAGTAAAGATTTAGAAATTTTAAGAAATTGTAAAGCACCTATAAGAGCACCACCCGTTTATTATATATGGAGATTATAGCAGTATGCTGCTTTTATATAGACTGTTACTAAAAATAAGAATAGAGATATCCCTAAAGTATAAAGTTAATTCCTAGTACTAGGGCATCCTAGAGGCACCAGAAAGGCACTATATAAAGCTATCCTATAAGAAAAATAATAATAAAATAATAACTTAAACACTAGAAGTAGCAATAGGAGCCTCTTCCTCTATCTCTACGTTATTATTAGCAGTATTATTAGCACTCCTATCACTAAAAGCATTAGCATTCTTACTAATATTCTTCTTAGAGCGGTAGAAACTAGATAGACCACTATAGCTAGGGGACTGGCGGGGAGAACGTTTATCTTTATTACTATCCTTAGTGTTATCCCTAGGTTTTAAATCGGCATCTAGGCTAAGATTAGAAAGTTAACAACTAAAGAGTTAGCATAGTTCCTAAATATATTACTAAAGAAACCTACCTAGCTAGGAAGGTCCGCGTAAGAGTACAAATATTATTATTTATAAGAACGAGCTACTTATATATACGCTCCTAGACACTATATATCTAAAATTACTATGTCTCTACAGTAGTAGAAACCCTTATTAAATTAAAAAGGCTATAAGTAATAGAAGACACCTTTTATCCCTATCTTTTACTATTCTAATATAGACGGAAATCCCTAATAGCGCGTTAGAGCTAATAAGCCTTATATATATAAACAGCAGGGATCGAATATAGTTAGTAAAATCCAGAATAGGATAGAATAAGAAATACTAAAACACAGGTCTTCCTCTAGCTATAATAGTGGGAACACTTAAATCTATTCTTACTAGAGCGCGGTATCTTATAGGCGTAGGATGGGTCCAGTATAAGCGCGTGAATGTAATAACGGCAGTACTTTAGAGAAACCACTGTAGAAGTAATAGAAGTAGTCTATGGTGCTATTAGAGTAGGGACAACACCGCCGCTAGTCTAGGGACGTATAGTACAATTACAAGCCATTACAAGAGAATACTATAGGAAGTTAGTATTATTAAAGAGATAAAATAGGGATCCTGTTACCTATAGACGTATTATAAAAAAGGAATAAAGTAGTAGTGGAAAGAATAGCTAGAGATGCGGAAGCTAAAAGCTAAGATATAATAAAAAACAGTCTGCTAAAAGGTGAGATGAATAGTGTTATTAATAGAAAGACGCGTAAAAGACGACAGCTTATAAACTAGAAGAAATTAATATTAAGACGTTATTATTAGAACACATTTTAGGCAAATAGGGATAGTGGCTAGTTAATGCGTTGTATGGGACAACCTTTAGATCAGCTTATAACAAATTCTTATAATAAGGAAGGTAAATCCCATCTAATTTTTATTTTTATTATTAAAGTTCTATTATAAAGGCACCATAAAGAGCTATAGTAGAAGAAGAGCGGAGGAATAAAAGATAAAGTAAAGTTCTATACTAGCAAAAAACCGGTAATAAGCCGTATTATAGAGTGCCTTTCTACTAAAGAACTTCCCTAATGGTTTTAGTTGGAACTCTATAAGAGTTTATTAAAAGGTAAAGTCTTAGAGGACTAAGACCCTTAAAGGGGAGGCAATTGTAATAGGCGCTTCTAAAAAGTATATATTAGATAAGACAGATAAAGGTTTTACTAGTATCCCACTAATATCCCAGAGGAGACATAGTCAGACAAATAAGGGGTAAAGGGTTTTACTAGTATTTTAGGAGGATTATATAGGGAGCTAGTTCTCCTCTAGAGAAGAACTAGTAATTAGTCTCTAAATAGAAGAGGTTAGAAAGCATTTGTCCTTTATACATAAAGCTTGTTCTATATTCGACTTACCTTCTACTTATCTATAACTCTTATTCTACACTGTTAATTAGATAATTATACATTCTAATCAGACTGGCCTCTTACAATATCTTAGTTTTCTTAATTTAACGTAGGTTATTGGGTTATAACGGACCACCTAGTTATAATAGAAATCTGACCGCCTTCCTAATTAGGAAAAGCGGTCTCCACTACAAATCAGCATTTGACAGTATTTTAGTGTTCCCATTATAACTAGGTAGTCCGTCATAACCTAGTAACCCACGTTAACTTATTTACGGTTTTAGGTACTATTAGGTATCGCAGGTCAGGGTTAAGCTTGGCATAACCTCGGGTTACGCATAACCCCCTAAGGTCCGCGATATATCGTCCAAATATTACCCCCCTCCCCTTTGGTGGTGGCCCCTACTTTTTAGACGCGTTTTTAAGGCCTAGGTTAGTACTAAGTTAGTAGAGAGTGCCTTAGCGCGCCTTTAACCTTACTATTACCTTAACAATCCATTTTCTAACCTCTCCTATTTTTATGCTCGCGCTAGCTCGCGTAGGGCTTTTAATTATATATAAAAAGGCCTGCTATAATTCTAATTCTATAATATAGGGCTCTCTTCTTCTCCTCCCCCTTTAATATTTACGTGTTTAGTAGCTTAATTTACCTACGCCGTACTTACGCGTCTTCCCCCTAACCTTTTATGGATATAAAGTCTTTTAAGAATCTTCTTACCCTATGCTCCACTTTATAGTTAAAGAAAGCCCCCCTAGCCCTCTACTCCTATAGCCTTTAGAATAAATTTAAGGCCTAGACGGCACGGCTATATAATATTTATAAGGCCTAGCGCTTAAAGAATACTATAAGGGCGTATAAGCCAAAGTAGAAAAAGTGGGAAGACTAGTACGTGAGACTAGAAGGTAATATAGACGGCGCCTAAGTAATAGAAGATAAGCTTTGCCTATTTTTAGAGTATTAAGTTATTAATTAAGAATTATAGGCTGCTAGCTATTAAAAAGAGAAGTTAAAATAGAAAGAGATATAAAAAGATAGTAAGCGGGCGAAGAAGGGGTAGAAGATAGTTAAGTAGGTAAGGTAGCTAAAGGGGAAGGTAGCCGTAGGGGTAGCTATAGGGGCAGCTATAGGTATAGGGGAGGAAGCTATAAAGGAGGAAGGGGAGATATAGAACGAGGAGGCCCTAGACGCCCTATTTAACGAAATAGTCTAATACTTAGTTATAAATAGCTATATCTTTACTATTACTGAGCTTTATACGTAGTAATTAGAAGGTAAGATCCTATAGCTACTAAAGGGGGCGAAGCTCTTAGTAGTACTAGATAGCGTCCACTGTAATAAGGATTAGATTTAATACGTTAATTTTATTAATTAAGGCCTATTTATAGTTACTAGCGGCTATAATATTAAAGGGCTTAAAAAGGTAATTACTTAGTACTAGAAGATGGGCTCTAAGATACTAGGTTTAGCTAAGTCTTACCTTTAAACTACAGCTAAGCATTTATTAGGTTTATATATATCCTATTTAGTCTATATAGCTTCTATTTTTTAATCCATTTTCTAACTCGTTTATTAGGCTATACTACTATTACCTATAGTAAAAGTAGATAAGACATTTAGCTTACTAATCTTATTTTTATTAAACTAGAGAATAAAGGACCTAAACTAGATAAGTTAACGCTATATATAATTATATCGATAATATAAGGGAAGTAGAATTAGTATGGTAAGGTTAAGTATATAAGCTATATATAAAACGCTAACCCTATCCTCTACCCCCTCTCTATAATAGCCTTTTACTTCTTTAACTACTAGGGTAAAGACGGCGCTAAGAGCCTTTTATCCTTTTAGTAGCTAGCGGACTACTATAATCTATACGTCTTCCCTATTAGTATTAAAGTACTATAATAGCCGCTAAGCTATTATATGCAGTTTAAATAGAATAAAAAGATATTCTAGGGGGTAAGAATTTACTTAAAGGAGAAGACCTATAGCGTCTATAAGTAGAGCGTCTAGTATACTAAGCTTAGCGGCGTTAAGAAGACCTAAATTAGATAGGCCGAACGCTAGAATATAGACGTAATAATAGGAGCCTACCTTAGCTACCTACCCTATATATTTATACGGTTAATTAATGGCTTCCTAAAGAAAGAAAAGGGCTACTTTCTTTTTTACGTATAGGAGGTGCTAAAAAAGGCCCTCTATTTAAAGATATGGCCTAAAACTAATATTTAGCTAAAACGTATAGAGGCCTACTACCTAGGTAGGGCTAATAATAAGGTTATATAGCTTAACCTTACGGGCTTAGGATTTCTACGCCTCCTTTACACGCTTAGGGTAATCCTATTATAAGACTTAGTAATTCCACATAAGTAGTTTCCGCTCTACTATTACGGCGCTAGTAGAAAACGGTGGATTATAGTAGATAATTGCAGATAATGGCGGATAATTATAGATAGTTGCAGTTACATAACCAGAAGATTGTATAAAACTTTAAGTAACGCTATTATTCTTCTCCTTTCCTTTCCATAGCTTTAGATTCTTATTTATAGACAATCCAATTATATAGGCTTGCGCGTCCTTTTTATCGTACTTATGCCTTAATTAATTAAATTGCTAATATTATCTAAAGCGTATAATACTCTCTCTTTCTAAAAAGGAACTTAAATATATTTACTGTAAGGGATCTTTTGGCGGCTGCCAAGGCTAGCCTTCGGCTAGCCCTTAGCACCTCCTTATAAGCTCCCTTGGGTTTGCAGCCCTTCCCTCCTCATTGGTTCGTCTCCGTACGAGGTATTGCCATACCTACTCTTTACCATATCGTCCTCTTCCATCGACTCTCCTTATGACTCATGCTCGGCTTGCCTGCTCCCTACCGTACACCTGGGCAATAGCCTTACATTTACGGACTATAAATAGGATAGGAACACGGAATAGAACCCTAAGGATATTACTAGGACTATAAGGATATAAATAGAACTAAAAGAATATAAATAAAATACATACCTTAAGAATAGGACACGCACTGACTAAAACCCCTAGAAAATAAATAAATACTAGAAATTACCTAACACCCCTACTACTATGCTAAAAAATATAGCAGCTAGTAAAGTAGCTATAGGACCCTTTACTACCTTTAATAGTAAAACAGTAACTAACTTAAACTCCTAGGCAGAGCTTGCGGTAGCTATTGCCAAAATTAAATAATTTTAAGGGCTGCTTAAAACTAGAGATACCCCTATACCTTCTAAAGAGTCCTTAGATACCTAAAGACTTACTATAGTCCTTAAGGCCCTAGCCTAACGTATAGTATTAGCATTATTACGGTCCGCAAAGGTTGCGGACCCTCTATTACTTATAGACGGAACTAACCCTACATTTAATAATTAGAAGCTTTAACTATAAAATAAGCTTAAAGTTAATGCGGACTACTTCCCTACTACTTAAGCTAAGATGGCTTATATCTTTGACTGTACCGACGGGGATATATAGATATACCTACGTCTATAATACGCCTAGGACTTAGTAGACCCCTTTCTCTCTAAAGAAGAAATAGTTAGTTACCTATCTTTTATTTATAAGGACCCCTTTAAAATATAGAACGTCTGCCTTAATTATAAAAGCCTAAATATAAAAACAATGGAGACCTTTTTAGCCTTTTAGACCTACTTTCTGTACCTAGCCGGCTAAGCCTAAATTCCCTATAAAGACCTAATGCTAGACCTCTTTAATAAGCTTACCTTAGACCTATAGCGCACTATACTACCAGTTTTTACTACTATATAGACGCTAAAGGTACTTATAGACCACTATCTAGCTATTAACTAAGGCCTCTATTAAATTAAGGTATAAGCTAAGCGGTATAAAGCTAGGAACTCTTTAAACCAGACTATAAGCACTATAAGAACAATTTATAGTACCCTAGTACGATCTACAACTCCTATTACACCAGCTATATAGCCTACCATTAATTTAGCAGCTAGCTATATAGTTAGTCCTACTACGGGTCTAGCGTATACTTAGCCTATATATAACAACCCCTATAAATAGACCCTTAGTAATTAAGGAGCCTACTTTTTATCCGGCTAAAAGGATTACTTTACTAAGGACTGCTAAACAAGGGCAAAAACGGATAAGGTTCTACTAATATAGGAGGATAGCGTAGAGTTAGAAAAAGAGGAACCTTAAAGAAAGACTCTTTTCTAGGATTAAAAGGGATTAATATATTATATTTTAATTTAGGTTGGTTAGTTAATAGAAGAAGCTACACTATCCCTTATACTTTATTCCGTAATAAATATTAAGTTTTAACCTCTACTTTAGCTAACTTTAAAGTAAATACCTTTGCCTTAATAGACATCTAGTATATTATAAAGCCAGCTAACTTTTTAAATACACCCCTTAAAGAACTGCCTAAACTAATTCCTATTTATAGGTATAACAAATAAATAGGGCTACCTATTACAACTATTTTGTGGATTTACCTTTATATAGATAGATAAGGGCAGTATAATATTCCCTTTCTTATTACAGACCTAGAAAGCTATAATATAATTTTAAGAAGAAAATAGCTAGCCTATTTAGGCTTATAGCTTAACATATAGAGTAGATGGCTTATCTAGCCTAAAACCCTACCCCTAACACCTTCCTTTATAAAAGAAATTAGTATTATAATAGAAAACCTTATACGGCCCTAGATTAATACTATTTACTAGGCTAATACTATACATAGAGACTAGGCCTTTAAAAAAGATATATAGCTTAATCCGTAATAGATTTATATACTACTATACCCATGGACTACCTATATTACTCCACCCACACCAAAGACTAAGGAAGCTAGTAGTGGCTTAGCTAACCCCCCTATAGAGAACTTAGGCCCTATATATCTATAAAGGAAGGCTAGAATACTAGACGCTATATTAAGCTAATAGACTAGAAGGATAACTTATAAAAAATAAAACGTAAGCTAAGGAAGACTATAAATCTTATGCCATAAAATATAGTTTAATAAAAGCCTATAAGGAAACCTACAGATCTCCTACTAATTAATATCTACTATATTAACGCTATAGGGTTTTACCGGAACTTAGTCTAACCTAATACTATTACCTTTACAACCAGCTTATATAAAATTAATTAAATAATTATAGAAAAGAAAGGTAAGCCTAGCAGATAAAAAAGCGAGCTTATAGATAAGGAGCTAGTAGAATAAAAACTACCCAATTAATACTAGAAGTTTAAAAACATATTCTTTAAAGCAGTATTAGATATACTTCCGCCTTATTAACTATACAACCATAAAATTAAGATTAAACTAGGCAAGGAAGACTCCCTTAATTATACCCCTCTTTATTAGCAATCTATTATTAAATTATAGGCCACTAAGTAGTACCTTATTAATAACCTATATAAAGGATTTATTAAGCCTAGCTAAGTCCCTTTTACTATACCAATTCTCTTTACTAAAAAGCTAAATAAAGGACTCCGTTTCTGTATTAACTACTATAAACTAAATAATATAACCCATAAGGACCGCTATCCGCTACCTCTACTTAATAAAACACTAGCTTAAATAAGTAGAGCTAAGATCTTTATAAAGCTTAATATCCATTAGGCCTTTTACCAAATTAAAATAGACCCTAGGTCTATAAATCTTACTATATTTTAGGCCTATTACAGATTATATAAATATAAAGTACTTCTTTTTAGACTAACTAACGGACTAGCTATATACTAGCAATATATATATAATACACTCTTTAACTACCTTAATAACTTCTACACGGCCTACCTAGATAATATTATAATCTACTCTAAGAACGAGCTAGAATATAAAGAGCATGTTTATAAGGTCCTATAATGGCTCCACAAAGCTAGCCTCTAGGCCAATATTAGGAAATTGGAATTTAGTATTAAGCATATAAAGTACCTAGGGTTTATTATAAGTATAGACAGAATTAAGGCAGACCTAGAAAAGATAGCTATAATTAACTAATAGGTTTCCCTAAGGACTATAAAGGGGGTATAATCCTTTTTAGGTTTCTATAACTTCTACTAACACTTTATTAAAAACTATAGTAGAATTACTTAGCCCCTTAGCCGCCTTATCTAAAAGGACTAGCCCTTTTACTTTAACACCGTATATAGGTAGGCCTTTAATAAGCTTAAAAAACAACTAGTCTCCGCTCCCTTCCTTACCTACTTTAACCTAAAACGGCCCTTTATGCTAGAAACTAATACCTTAAATGGCATAATAGCTAGCGTTTATTTCTAAAAGCAGCTTAATAAAAAATAGTACCCTATTATATACTATTTAAAGACTATAGTAGACGCTAAGCTAAATTACCACATCTATAATAAAGAAAAGCTGGCTATTATTACTAGCTTTTAGCACTGGCGTATATAGCTAAAAGGGACCACTAAGCCTATTTAGGTAGTCTCTAATTATAAGGTCTTAGAATATTTTATAACAATAAAGGCCCTTATAGCCTAGTAGGCACACTAAGCGGATATCCTATCTTAGTTTAACTTTCTAATTATATACCGGCTAGGCGCTATAAATTATGCGGATGCCCTTATAAGGCGCGGATAAGACCTAAATAACTAAATAGCTAAAAAAAATTTATTACGGATCTGGATATTATTATAACTAGAGTACCTTAACCCCTAAATATAGGCAGAACTAAATATAGACTCTTTAAACGCCAAGATATATTCTATTAACTCTATAGAACTTAACCTTATTAATAAACTGCTATAGGCAAACTATACAGCCCCTTCTCTATAGAAATACCATAAAAAAATTAAGAACGCTATAAACCTATAGTCTTTTAAAAACGGACTTCTTAAATACCGTAAACGGCTAGCGGTAGCAGAGGAATAAAACTTATAGACTTAGATTATTACTAAAGTATATACCTAGGCCTCTACGGCCCACCCTAGAAAAAATAAGACCTATAAAATTATTAGCGACCGTTACTACTGGCCTAGAATAATTATAGATATTAACCGCTATATACGGAACTGTAATAACTATTATAGGTCTATAATTCTATAAGATAAAACCCTAGGACTATTAAAACTACTCCTAATACTAAAGCGCCCCTAGCAGTATATCTCTATAGACTTTTATAAGCTACCTATAGACTATAACAGATACAATATGGTTATAATCCTAGTTAACTGCTTTAGTAAGCGCCTATTTTTAATCCCCTATTATAAGGATATTAATATAAAAGAGATGGCCCAACTATATATCTACTACGTCTACTAAATCTATAGACTACCTAATACTATTATATCCAATCGCGGGCTATAGTTTATATCGGCCTTTTAAAACATACTTACCTAAATCCTTAATATTAGGCTAAAGTTTTCTATAGTATACTACTCCTAGATAGATAGTTAAATAGAGATTATAAATTAATACTTAGACCAAAGACTCCGGCCCTTTATTAACTACTTTTAAAATAACTAGGGTAAACTGCTACCCCTAATAAACTACGCCTAGGCAATCCTACCCTATAACTCTATAGTATTTGCACCTATTTAGCTAGAAATGGGATATTTACCATATATAAACTTTAACTAGGAAAAACTAGAAGGCCAATAGACCGTATATAAAAAACTATTTTATATAAAAGCCTAGTAATATACCAAACGCTTAAAAGAAGCCTAGAAAGTAGCCTATATAAACCTAAAAAAAGGCCTAGAAATTAATAGAATAGTAGGTAAATAAATATAGACGCAAGCCTAACTTTACTATAGGTAATATAGTCTAGGTTATAATAAAGAACTAAAAGATAGAACGGCCTAGCTATAAGCCAGACTATAAAATAGCAGGACTATATAAGATCCTTAATAAAGTAGGTAACTTATATAAGGTTAAGCTCCCAGACTTAATTAAGGTTTACCCTATTTTTTCACCAGATAAGCTATAGAAAGCTGCAAATAACCTACTACCTAGATAAAAGAATAAGCCTCCCCTACCAATTTAAGTTAATAGTAATAATAAATAGGAAGTTAATAAAGTATTAGCCTATAAATTAGTATAAGGAACGCTACAATATCATATCTAATAAAAAGGCTATAATTTAAATCTAACTTAGTACCCCGCCTAGAACTTTATAGGCCACCCCTAAAAGCTTAAAGAGTTCTATAACTAATACCTTAATAAGCCCAGACCTCTAAAGTACCTTAATAAGTAGATAGAGTGCTAGTATAGTAAAGATAATAAGCTGCCTATTAAGTATAAGGATAAGAATACCCTATAGATATAATATGGACAAATAAAGCCTAAGGGCAGGCTTTTTTGGAGGGGGGGGTAATATTACAGCGCTAGTGGAAAACAGTAGACTATAGCAGATAATCGCAGACAATAGCAGATAATTGTAGATAGTTGCAGTTACGTAACTAGAAGATCGTATAAAACTTTAAGCAATACTACTATTCTTCTCCTTTTCTTTCTCTAGCTTTAGATCCTTGTTTATAGACAATCTAATTATATAGGCTTGCACGTTCTTCTTACTATACTTATGCCTTAATTAACTAAGTCGCTAATATCTACTCCCTATAAAAGGATCCCCTTTTTAGCTATAAGGAGTACTAAAGGTTTACCGCATGGGTAAAAAGCTTACTAGCTAACATAGTTACGCTAAATAAGCTAATAATGTGGAAATACTAGCCTACCTATAAGGCTGTAGCTAAGCTAAGATATAAGGTCGCGATCTTTAAAATAAAGTGAGTTTAATTACGCGTATAGATGATTTTAGAACGCCTTAGCGAGATAGAAAGATTATTAGCATTATTTATACCTATACGGATTTAGTAAGGGAAGATAGGCATCTAGGTAGGGCCTATAGAGTCTATATATCTACCTTTAAATAAGCCCGCGCTATCTACTATAATATTTACTATATCCACGCCGTCTACTTAGCTATTTACTATATCTATACCACCTATTTAGCTGTTTATAATATCCATACTACCTATTTAGCCGTTTACAATATCCGCACTACCTACTTAGCCGTCTACTATATTTATATCGTCCCTACTAGCGTAGGTATAAGCTTTTCTATTTATTTTTAACCTATAGGCGCTGTCATGGAGTGAGTATAAGTGGTGATAATATATAGCGAAGTAGATAATATTAAGCTATATATATAAACTGTGTAATAAGGTTAAGACATTGCGTAAGGAGAGAAGGTAAGGAAACGGGAAGAAAGGGTATATATCGTTAGTTTAGTTGCTTGGTTAACGCGTATATAGAGCAGAACAGGACTCAAAGAGCGGTCCTAGCAGAACTTGGCGGAATTTGGTAGACTTTGGCAGAATATAGCAGAATGCGGCAGACTACCGTTAGATTGCCGTAGATTGCCAGTAAATTACCATTGGGTTGCCGTCTCGCGGTTAGTCTCTTCTTACTGCAACAGTAGAAATAGGTGGACGTATATAAGGTGTTACGGAGGTGTCCTATAACAGTACCCCCCCTTTAAACTTAAGCTTCCGTGAGATAGGGCTATAGTAGTTCTAGGTAGAGTTTGTAAAAGTCTTCTATGGCTTATATAAGTCCTATAGAGTTAACGGGTTCCTATATAGGTTTATAAAAGCCTCTCCATTTCATAAGGTATATATACTGGCGTTTTTATTTATTATACTTAATGTTATTAATTCTTTTAATAAGGTACTCATCCTTACTATCTACTTTAACTAGTAGGGGAGGGTTCTAGATCTGTCTAGGCAGGGCGTCCAATATAGGGGTAATAGGGTTGAGGACTAACATATAGAATACAGTGTGGATTTTAACCATATTAGGGAGCTTTAATTGGTAGGTATAAGGAAAGACAACTCTCTTAACCTTATAAGGGCCGGTGTTCTTCTAATTAAGTTTCTTAGTAGGTCGTTTCATATTCAGATTTCTTGTATCTAGCTAAATAAAGTCGCCAATTTAGTAGGCCGGTGCTGGGGTTCGGTTCTTATTTGCTGCGGCTTTATAGATAGATTGGGCCTATATTATTTTATTAATAAGGAACTCTTATAGTTCTTCCATCTTCTTTATAAATTTATTTACTTCTGCAACCTATAAGGCATAATAAGCGGGGTAAGGGATATTACTAAAGGGTTTAAAACCCATTCGCGGGTGCTAGCTATAGTTGGCTAGAAACAGGGAGACCTTTATAGTTTCCAAGACGGAGTTATTTGCGGTAAACTTAGCAAATATAAGCCAGTCTATCCAGTCGTCCTATAAATACGACGTGTATATCCAAATATGTGACGGTGCTGGAGCGCGTCACCTGCTACATTGCCGTTTCTAGGGCAATTCGCCGCATTTCTGGGCAATCTACCAGCACTACTCGTAGAGCTAGCTAATCAGGATTTTCCATGCCCGGCATGGAAAATCGCCATTGGCTTACTTGCTACTAGCGCCTTGGCGACCCCTTGTATCTTATTAGTTTCCAATAGTCTCCTTTTCCTTCTTCTCCTTAGCTTAGTATTCTTGTATGGTAGCAATCTACAAGCTTTGGTTTAGAAGCATTTGTATAAGCCCGCCATATTATACTAAGCTCTCCCTATATTGCCTAGGAAGGCCTTAATAATATCCCACCCTAAAAGAAGACCTTTGTCTACAACGACGCGTTAACGCGTTATACTCAGATATTAAAAAAAAACTTATACTACCACGCCTAAGAAGGCCTTAACAATATCCCACTTTATAGGCCAGACTGTACTTAACCTATACCCCCAGAATTAAAACCAAATAGTATAATTCCAACAAACCTTAGGAAGCTGATAATGGCGCCTAAAGCGAGCTTATCTAAAAGACCTGCCTCTACTTAAGAGGAACATGAGATCTAGTTAGGATTAGGAATTAAAGATAATAACAATATTATAGGTGTATATGAGCAGATTTGTGCCCTTATAGCTAATTAGAAGGTTAATTGTCTTTAAGCCTAAAGCATATAAGAGACTCTAAAGGAGATCCTAGAAAGCCTTACTGCCTTATAAAATAGCCCAGCCTCCTCTATATAAAGCCTTAGTTAACCCATTCGCTTAACTAAATGCAATATATTAGAGAGTATGGACACAATAACAAAGTAGTTAAAGTCCGTTAAGCTCCCTAACCCCCTACTATTGTTAAATGGCATAGACCCAACCTTTAAGAACTGGAGAATTTAGGTATAAGGAAAGCTTTATATTAACTATAACCATTTCCCCTCTAAAGAAGCTAAAATACTCTACCTCTTTAGTTAAACTATTGGGGACGCCTAGTAACACCTTTAGGCTAAGTTTAAAGACGAGTTACCTATTTAGTTTATATCTGTTAATAAGATAATACAGCATCTAGCTGCTATCTATATCAATCCAAATAAAGTATGGGATGCCTATTATAATTATAATTGCCTAATAATAAAATTAAACTAATCCTTTACTAAGTTCCAGACTTGGTTCTTACACCTAGTAGGCAAAGGCTAGGTTCCCCCTATAAACTACCGTTTGGACCTATATAATAAGCTAATAGTGTCACGAAATTCAGATAGAGGGGTTCATTAATTAAATGGGTTGATTGATTAATAATCTTAACTTGTTTATTAATTAATCTTTTTATTCGTTAACCTAGGGCCCCTAGGGCTCTATAAAGAGATTTACAATGCACGTGCCCCATGCACGTGTCCCACGCCTTAGAGAATACAGATTATCTAACACACCCCCTTAGCTTTAAGCTCTTTGAGGTCAAAGCTAGCCACCTTCTCGTGTCCATCAATAAGTTAATTAAACCGTAATCTCATCTAAATCCTTTTGTCTTGCTCTAATACCGTCCCTTAGGTCCTCCAGTTGCTTCTCCTTATCTAGCTGCTCCTTAATATCCACCATCCCAATCATATTAACGAAACTTTAAAACCTCTGCTTGGGCAGGGCCTTTATAAGTCCATCAGCGATTATCTCCTTCATCGCTGTCTATTAAAATCGTACTCGTCTCATTGCGTATTCCTAATGTAGCCAGTGTTAATGGATGTTAATATATTAGAGCTTCGTAATTAGCTTTACCGTGTCTTTTATAATTAGTTAGAGCATCTAGGTATTATCGCATTTAATAATTAAGGGCTTATTTAGGCGTAACGTTATTGCTTTAAACAGCCTACTGGTAAAGATAGCTTCCTTTACTATTTATAATAGGGCTAACAACTCGGCTTCTATACTTAATGTTATAACTATACCCTGCTTATTTGCTCTCTAGGCAATCAGCCCCTTAAATAGCTTTATAATATATCCTTACAAGCTCTTTCTGTTAACGGAGTTGTCCGCGAATAATGCATTACTAGCATAGATAAATAATTGCGCTTTACCTCTACCGTCTTTTCCGTCGTCTTGTCCTTTGTTGCGTATTCCTTTATCTCTCCCTCTACCGTTTATTCCTTCCTTATCTCCTCTATAGCAGATTGCTCTGCTTCTTATACTATATAGGTATTGGATGACTCTGTCTGCCGCTTAATAATACTCTTGGCTTAGGTCCTAATTAAACCTTACCAGCCTTAATACTGCAAACGCAATATCCAGACACGTTATAGTGGCTGCATAGAGTACTAAACCCAATTTTCTCTAATATAGCATCGTAGAGGCTAGTAGGGATATAGGGCGGACTAATAGGTCTATATTAGGGAACGGACGCGTCAGACAGATCAATTAGTAATTAGTAGGGAGGAGTTCCAATTCTGCTATAGAAGTGTCTGGAAGACGCCCTCTAAGATCTATTTTATACTGGTTAGCTATCTTCTTAATATAGGCTTCCTAGGATAGCCACAGGAGCCTCTAGCTACAATTGTGTAGCACGTGGATTCCTAGAAACCATTTTAGCTCGCTAAGGGTACTTATCTGGTATTCCTTGCTTAGCTCCTTAATTACTTCTTAAGCTTTCTTCTTATCTGTTTTTCAGTAGCAGAAGACAATATCGTTAATATAGAAGAAGACAACTATTCTACCTTTTAGCATAATACACGGCTCCTAAGGTACCTCTTTAAAACCCAATTTGTTTAACAAGCTCGTGAGATTCTTCTACTATAACAGTAGTAATTATTGTAGTCCGTATAGGGCTTTTTTTAAGCGCAGTACTTTGTCTGTCTTTCCTTTGTTAAACCCTGGCGGTAGCTTTATATAGACAACCTTATTAAGATCGCAATAAACAAATGTATTAACTGCATCTATCTATGTCGTCTCCAGGTCGAATTTTGCGGTAATCACTATAAGTATTCGGAAGGTTATACTAGCTAATATAGTAGCTCTTATAGGTAGGTCTCCTAGGGCCTATTAATTTCCGTAGACTATTAATTATGCCTTACATTTCTGGAGAAATCCATGCTTGTCCGTCTTATAGACGAATACCTATATTAAGCTAAGGACCTACTGTCCCTTTACGTGCTTCTTATCTGTTTCTTAAAACAACCTTATTTAATAATAGGATTAGAGGTGAGCTTATTAAGCTTCTTAGAACTAATCTTAAAGAGGATATGTATTAAGGTCGCGGATTAACTAAGGTGGCAAAGGTAAGTTCTTCCTATATAATCTAACATCGCGTGTTCTGCCTAATTTTAGCTTGCTATCGTTAAGTTAACTATTAAGGTTAAACTTCCTTCCTGCTAAGAAGGCGCCGTAATAGGCTAATATAATCCTTTTAGTAACAAAGTCTTTAAACCTGTCATCACAGGCTTCCTTAAATAAGTCCTTAATAGAGTTGTTAAACACCCCCTAAGTGTAAAACCCGTCTCCTACTTAGCTGATGATGTCCTAATCAGTACCTTATACATCTGACTTTATAGGATACTTAACGTAAAAGGCATATAGAGATTCTTCGTCTTCTTCTATTAGAGGTGGCGTATAATATATATTTTTAAGAGCTCTTGCAAGCTTAAGATCTACTAACTTATTAAAGGTTCAAACTGGCTTATTAACGTCGTTGTCTTCCTCTTAAATTGACGGTTTAAATACTTCTTTATTATCTTCCAGAAGGACCTTATTCTTAGTTAGGGTATTAGGGAGTTAAATCTTCTTAATTAGCGTGTCTAACTTAGCGTGTAGGTTCTTTAAGATGTCCGTTTACTTGCCGTTAAAGAACGTCTTCTCGTTAAAGATAACGTCCCTAGTAGAGATAACGATACCTTTATATAGGATCCAGATCCTATAGATATTAGTAGAGTTATAGCTAATAAGGTAGCCGATATAGGCTTACAGATCTAGCTTACTTAGCCTTTTCTTCTTTAGCTAGGCGTCTAATGTTATTGCGTATGCCCTACAGCCGTAGGCTTTTAGGTGCGCTAGTTGCGGCTTTCTTAACCCATTGGCTAGGAAGGTATAGAACCTCTTATATAGCAATTTCTAACTATTGCTTTCCCGTGGCGTTTAATCTTGAAGGTAGACTGTATAGTTAACTATCTCTTTCCATAGATTATGTAGTAGATTGGCAGCAATTCTTATTATATATGCTCTCTTAATGATCACACCCCCTAAGCGTTCGGCGGTACTATTTTAAGCTTAGGTATAAGGCGCCGAAGGCTTAAATATAATCCCTTGGGTCCGTAGCCATTTAAGGGTTTTCCTTCTCCCTAGCTTATTATCTGATCTAATAGTGTTAACCTTAAGGTTATGCCTTAGACGAATCTATTAGATAAAATCTTTAAGCACTTATAGTATCTTCTTCTCTTTGCCATACGTTGTTATAAAATACGGGAAGGTTCTCCCTAAGAAGGTATTATAGATAAATATAACTTATACAAATCCAGTATACGCTTCCTTAAGGTCAGTCCAGTTAATATAGAGGTTAAAATAAGGGTTATTAATATTCTGTTCTGAGAACCTTCTTAAGACCTAATGCTTAATTTTGGCAAGACTGTAATATTAACATTCCGTTGTCTTTAGGCCTTAAAGCTTAACTCCTAGGGCGTTAAGACCTAAATAATAAAGGCTTATAGGTCCTGGATAACCTAGACGTAGATGCTATAAATACACATTACCTTTTAAATCTAGACGAGCGTCTCTTGACAATGCTCTACACTTCTATTAGCGGCATAGCAGTTGGCTTATATTAAACGCTAATTAACTTCCTAGTTAGACATATTTAATAGTCTATTATCTATAACGTTCTTCTATTTAATATAGGATCGTGTCATCCTTTTAAACTAGAAGATTATTGTCTCCTTTATTATTCTAGTAGAATCCTTGTTTTTAAAGTAGACGGAACAACACTAGATTTATATTAAAGTCCATATAAAAGGCAACGTCCTTAAGACGTAGGGTTCCCTTGCTCTTATCTGGTTTTGTAATTTAGATAGTGATATCACTGTAGCCTAGTATAGGCACTTCTGAGCTGCCGGCGGTGACATATTCGTATCTTAGAGCTTTCCTAAAATTGTAAAAATAAGAGAGGTTATTAAAGATATGGAGAGTAGTTCCTAAGTCAAGAATAGTTAATAGCTTTAGTGGATAGGTTTAACCGGTGTGATATAATTCTAGGAATATTATATTAGCTTCTCCCTTAATCTTAACTTCCTGGCTCTTGTCCTGTTATTATTAGGCCTTATCTTCTTGTTCTTTAAGTCTAATCTTTGCAACTTAGTTAGTAAGATTCTTATTCTTTTCTACCTTCTTTAGTGCCCTATTAATGCGCGTATCTCCTATCGTGACTCCTACAGGTCTCTTATCTTTAAATAAACACTAATAGTCCTGTAGGGAGTGTCCTTGTATTCCGCACGCTAAGCACTTAGGCGTTGGCTTCTTGCAGAACGTCTTTTTATCCACTAGTGTCCCGGCTCTCTTTAAGCGTCTATTACGTGCTAAGGCCTTTCCTCTTTATAAACCTTTAGTAGTATCAGAGTGATCCTCAGTGGCTTGCTCTATAAAGTCTGCATTAAAGGTACTGCCTCTTGTAGTAGTATTAGCTTTCTTTAAGGGTGTTCTAAGTCCTTCTTATAGCTCCTTTGCTACTTTGCGGTATTCGGAAGATCTCAACTTCTAAGGGTTATTCAACTCGGTAGTGTACTTTATACAGTAGGCGTTGCTAAAAGGTTAAATAACTTCTGCCAAATCTTAAAGCCAGATACTATTGGACATTTAAGGGATCTTATACTTCTCTCCTAGGGATATTGCGTGTTCCCATTAATCTAGCCATTGGTTTAATTTTAATAACTATTTAAACCCCTTAAGGGCTTCCGTGTACTGGTATTATACCTTCTTCCTAATAAACGACGAGGTAGGTTCTATATTCTCCTTTAACTAAGATAGCCATTCTTTAACTATTAAGGAAGGGTTAAGCAGTAGCTTCTTCTAAATTGATACTATAGACGTGATCTAGGTGCGGATTTGTTAAAGATGATCTTCCTGTCTTAGGAAATACTTTATGTCCTGGTCGTAGTATCGTCTGCTGTTCTTGTACGCTTTCTGTTGATTCGTTAAGAGCTGCATATATAAGGTTGCATTCTCATTAAAATCTGTGACTTCTAGATAGGCTGGTTCTTGTAGTAGACCTTATTAAGGTGCTGCACCATCTGGGTCAACGTGGGCCCAAATTCGCTGATCTATAAGGGCTCGGAGTTGCCATAGCCATTACTCCCAGTCTTCTGACTTATTGAGGATGATCGTTGTTAACAAGCTCGACGTCGGTGGAGTCATTTAACTGATAGGCAAAGAAGGGATTGAGATGGTATTTTGTCGTCAGGATCGTCCTGTTGTCAGGATCGTCCTTGTCGTCAGATTAAGGTGGAATCTCGTGGAATCTTGTGGAATCTCGTTAAAGACTCGTCTTGTGACAATTAAGGTAGGATTTCTGTCAGAGTCTGCGTCTTGACGATAAGGTGTCAGAGTCTGACGATGAGGTAGAATTTCTTCAAACGATTGAGTAATAGCTGAATAGCTTCTTGAGTCGGCGGACCGGGCTTATAACTGTCACGAAATTCAGATAGAGGGGTTCATTGATTAAATGGGTTGATTGATTAATGATCTTGACTTGTTCGTTAATTGATCTTTTTGTTTGTTGACCTAGGGCCCCTAGGGCTCTATGAAGAGATTTACGATGCACGTGCCCCGTGCACGTGTCCCACGCCTTAGAGAATACAGATTATCTGACAAATAGTCCAACTATAAGAGAAGATTGCGGTAGCCTTAAATAACCTACTAACCTACCAAAGACTCACAGCTTAATATTTATTACTAGATTCAGAACTAAAATAAATTAATGCTTATTCTAATTAACTAAAGCGGCCCTATAGCAACCGTAACCTATCCGCTATATTAATAGGAGCTAGTGTCGGAAGACAAACCATAACTGTCCTTATACTAAAAGCGGTTATAACTACCTACCCTTAAGCCTTACCCGACTTATTATATACCACACCTTTAGTTAATGCTTGTCGTAATACCCTAATTAACCCTGCTATAGTCACGTGCTTTAATTGCGGAAAGGATAGCTATTTTACTATGTCCTACCTAGAGCCAAAGGATATAGGTAATATTAAGGAGATAAAGGAAGAAGAAATGTCTAATAAGTTAGAAAAAGAAGAACCCTAGGGAAAGACGCCCCCTTAGGGTATTCTATTAATCTTAAAGAGATTAATCTAAGTTAGCTAATAGGTGGAAAACACTTTATGGTTCCATATATAGTATCTTAAAATGGATATAGAGTTAATATAAATGCCCTTATTAACACTGAAGCAAATAGCTTTACCTTTATAAATACTGCTTATATAAATAACGTTGCTAAGTTCTTAAATGTAAATACTACCTAACTAGAGAAGCCTGTTTAAGTAAAAGGCTATAATGGCCAAGCTAGTAAGCCAGTTACCCATATCCTAAAGCTATATATTGCTATTAATAGACGACGCTAGTTTAGTATCCCCTTCTGCATCCTAGATCTAGGGTCCTATAACATAATCATTAGCTGAAAATGGATGTCCTACTTTAATATTTAGTTAAATATGCAATAAAGATAGTTTATCTGGCTAGAGAATAGACCAAAATTACCCTCCTTTATTAAAGAAATTTAGATTAACTATAGGATATTAGCCGCAAAAGCTAACCCTATTTATTAATAAAATATTAGAGACCGCAACCTAGCCTTTACCTAAAAAGATACCCACCACAAGGCCAGTAGAAACTCCGTACTAATAATAATACTCCCCCAAAGCACTATAGTTAAGGAGGACTCTACTTATAGAAGTAGAACAGACAGTAATATAAATAACTTTAAATTACGGAGATCTGGCTAATATAGAAGAGGACATACTAATAGGATATAAAAGACAATATTTAGAAAATGCAGTAAGAGCTAAAAGGAGTAAGGACAACACCAATATACTAAAAGCCCCTAAGGCCATAGACACTCCTACTACTACACAACACCCCTATAATAGACATTATAGCAATTAGTGCTATAGGTTTTCACTTTAATATATATTAGAAGGATAATAAAGTCTTTATAACTAGCCTATATAAAATTAACCGGATTATTAATAAGAAGGAAGAAGAGCTAGTAAAAAAAACTAATAAAGAACTAGTTAAGCACCTTCTCCCTACTTACCTCTTAAACTATAGAGACGCGTTCTTAAAAGCAGCTTTAGATATACTGCCCCCCTACTAAACCTATAATTATAAGATTTAGCTGGAGGCCAACAACTCTCTAGGCTATAGCCCCCTTTACTGGCAAACTATAGAAGAACTAAAAGCTATAAAATAGTACTTAATTAATAATCTCTATAAAGGGTTTATTAAACTAAGTTAGGCTCCTTTTACTTTCCCTATTCTATTTATAAAGAAACCTAATAAAGGCCTCTACTTCTGCATTAACTATTAGAAGCTAAACGCTATTACTTAAAAAGATTATTACTCTCTCCTACTAATTAATAAGACCCTTGCATATTTAAGCTAGGCCAAAATCTTTATAAAGCTTAATATCCGCCAAGCTTTCTACTAAATTAGGATGGACCCTGCATTAGAGAATCTAATAACATTCTATACCCGCTACGGTTCTTATAAATATAAAGTCCTTCCTTTTAGACTAATAAATGGGCCAGCCACATACCAACGGTACATAAATAATATTCTTTTTAACTACCTTAACAAATTCTGCACAGTATACCTAGACAACATTCTTATATACTTAGACAATAAACTTAAGCACCAAGTTCACATTAAAAAGGTCTTAGAGAGGCTGCAAAATGTAGGCCTATAAGTTAATATTAAGAAATGCAAATTTGGAGTAAAGCGAATAAAGTACCTCAGGTTTATCGTTAGTATAAAAGGAATTAAAGTTAACCCTAAGAAGGTTAAGGCAATACGCAATTAGGAACCCCTTTATACAGTAAAAGGTATCTAGTCCTTTCTTAGCTTCTATAACTTCTACCATTAGTTTATTTATAACTATAGGGTTATGGCTAAGCCTCTTATACAACTAACTAAGAATAACACGCCTTTTATTTTTAATAATAATTATACAGAAGCCTTTAGGGAGTTAAAGGACCAACTTACCTCCTCCCTAGTTCTCTGTTACTATAACCTAGATCTTAAATCAATGCTGGAAACAGACGCCTCCAATAAAGTAGTAGTGGGGGTTCTCTTACAGTTATACCTAGATAGCGAATAGTACCCTATTACATTTTTCTTAAAGACAATAGCCCTAGCTGAGTATAACTACGAGGTACACAATAAGGAAATGCTAGCTATTATACAATTATTATCCTAGTGGCGCGCAGAGCTTAAAAGCACAGACTCTTAGATTAAAGTCTATACTAATTATAAAGCCCTTAAGTATTTTATGACAATAAAGCAGCTTACCAGTTAATAGGCTAGTGTAACGTGGCCCGCCTCTACGTTGCCATACGGCCCAAAAGACTGAGTGCTTGCGAACTTGTCGCAAGCGCGGCGGGACCTAATATATATACTCTTACAGCTAGGTAGGCTAAAATACTCTCCTAATTCTTCTTTATAATTATATACCGCCCTAATAGGCAAAATTCTAAAGCTAATGCTCTTACCTAGAGGGAACAGGACGTGGAACTATAGGATAAGCTAAAGGCTCAGTACTGGACACGTGCCCTTCTCTATCCCAAACAGCTTAACCTATATATCCTTAAAGAACTAACCTATAAACAGAATAAGCTGGCGCCTATAGAAGAAGAAATCCTAGATAAACCAATAGAACTAATTAACCGCATTCTAATCGCGAACCGTATAGCTAAATCCCTAAAAGCCCTCTAAGACCAAGCTATAGAAGACAACCCTAGTTTGGAAATAGAAGACGGACTACTCCTATACCAAGAACGGCTTATAGTTCTAGATATTAGTAACCTACAAATAGAACTAATCCGTGAAGCCTACTATTAAGTCTCTACGGCGCACTTAGGTTAAGATAAGACCCACTAACTGCTAGCGCCTTACTACTACTGGCGAGGACTCCTGTCCGACATAAAATGATTTATTACGAATTGTTATGCTTATAAATAAGCAGATACCCCTAGGGATTAAACCCCTAGGTAGTTATAACTACTACTAGTTTCTAAACGCCCTTAGCAGTATATTATAATAGACTTTAAATTATTCCTAAAGGACAAATATAGCTATAATATGGCCTTTGTGGTAGTTAACCGACTAAGCAAGCAAGCCATTTTCCTTCCCTGCTTTAAGACTATAACTGCAAAGGATATAGCCTATATATATATTAACAATATTTACCAGATCTATGGCGCTCCTAAGTTAATTATCTCTAATTATAGACCCTAGTTTATATTGGACTTCTAGGACAAATTCTGCTGGATCCTTAGGATTAAGATTAAGCTCTCTACCGTATTTTACCCTTAAACTAATAGCTAAACCAAGATTATAAACCAATACCTCAACTAGCGACTTCGCCCCTTTGTTAATTACTATTAGGACAACTAGTCAGAACTACTGCCTATAATAGACTATGCATAGCTTACGCTCCCTTATAATAGTATAGGAATATCGCCATTTAAGTTACTCTATAGATATAAGTTATAAACATCCTTTAATTAGGATAGACCTACAGGACCTATAACGGCCCGCGAACGCCTTAGCTATAAAGAGGCCTAGATATTCGCTAAGAGAATACACAAAGCCTAGGAGACTGCCTAAATAATTATAAAAAAAGCACAAGAGAAAAAAGAGTCTAACGTAAACTAATATTATCGCAAGGTAGACTTCTATATAGGAGATAAAGTATAGGTGTTAATAAAGAACTAGAAGACCTAGAGGCTGAGCCACAAGCTAAACTACTAAATGGCTGGCCCCTACAAGATCCCTAAGCAGGTAGGGCACTCTTTTAAGGTTAAGCTACTAGAGTTAATAAAGATCCACCCTATCTTCTCTCTAGACTAACTGTGGAAGGCCGCAGACAACCTATTACCTAGATAGTATAACAACCCCCCACCACTAATTCAGATTATAAAGGACGAAGAATAGGAAGTTAAAGAGATTTTAGCAGTTAGGGGGGACCGTAGTACCTTAAAATACTATATAAGCTAGGTAGGTCATAACAAAGATCCAGAATAGTACCCTGCATCCAATTTTAAGTACTCCTCCCATAAGCTATAAGATTTCTACCTAGTCTACCCAAACCTCCCTAAACCACTACGCAAGTTAGACAGCTAGATTAAATGCTGGGAAAAGGGGTTAGATAACTATAATAATCTGGACAACAACAAAGAACTCGGATAAAGCCTAAGGGCAGGCTTTTTTGGGAGGGGGGGGTAATGTGACGGTGCTGGAGCGCGTTACCTGCTACATTGCCGTTTCCAGGGCAATTTGCCGCATTTCTAGGCAATCTACTAGCACTACTCGTAGAGCTAGCCAATTAGGATTTTCTATGCCCGGCATGGAAAATCGCCATTGGCTCGCTTGCTACTAGCGCCTTGGCGACCCCTTGTATCTTATTAGTCTCCGACAGTCTCCTTCTCCTTCTTCTCCTTAGCTTAGTATTCTTGTATAGTAGCAATCTACAAGCTTCGGTTCAGAAGCATTTGTACAAGCCCGCCACAAAATATACTGTTCTATTATAGCGTTTATACGTTCTATTTAACCGTCCGTTTCTAGGTAGTATGCTATAAATAATAGTGCTTTAATGCGGAGTTAGGTAGTTAGTTCTTTCTAGAATATAGAGATAAACTATCTACCTTTATCAGAGACGATTATTTTAGGAAGTCTATAGAGTTTCTATATATAATCCAGGAATAATTAGGCAATGGTAGGTACTAATATTGTGGTGGGGTAAAATGTCCCATGCTTAGTGTCTTGGCATTTTCCTGTATTTATTGAGCTTCGGCTTTCCTCCTTCTTTCCTCCTTATCTTATATACAATCACGACCCTACCAGTTCACGGAATACATTCTTTTCTTTCTTTATTACCGACAGAGAGACAGACAGACAGACAGACTGACTGACTGACTGATAGATAGATAGTACCGTGACTTTCCTATCTGAGAGACACCGTACCCTTCCACATATTATTTGGCATTCCACGTGGGGACGACAGCAAGCTCTTTGGATTAGAAGTCTAGTGCTATATACACAGAAGACACGCAGGAATATACTACAACTGCCGAAGAACCGCTAGCTGTAGAAGAACAACCAACTGCAGAAGAACTGACAGACGAGACGGCAGAACTAGAGAACTAGAGAACTAGGCAGTATCGGACAGTAAGGGGAACCAAGCAGACCCTAAATAGAAAGACAGCGGAAAAGACGGACAGCCAGACTCAACGCACAGGCCAAAGAGTGACAATAGGAAGCAAAATGGTGTAGGTCAAAAGGTCTCGGGAGTTAGGTTTAGTGCCCATACTTAGAAATTTGGCGTTAAGCAAACCAGCAAGCCAATCAGACAACTACCAGCAGTCAAAATCTCGCCACCTACGCGCGCACGAGCATGGCCAGAACGTTATTAAAGATATAGAGACAACAAGCCAAGGGCCAATTAGTTAGATGGAAACAAGATCTAAGACATCTAGCAGCGAAGGAAGCCAGCGCTGCCCTTCAAGAACAGAGACAATACTAAGCAAGGCCGTAAGCACACGAGATTGAATCTGCCTTTAAAAGCTTCCTATTCTAGCTTAGCTTTATCCTCTTTTAAGTTATCTAGATTATGTCAGTAGCGGCCCTAAAGGCACTCCGTAAGAACCTACCGTATAGAACGACAGCAGGCCAAAACAGATGGACGTATCGAGACCCGGCAGTGGTAGAAGATAAAGATTCCGTGCTCTCCCAGGAAGACCTTCCCTTAGGCATTAAGAAGCAGGCGCCTTCTGTTAGGGATATAGCTGTACAAGTAGACCAGCCAAAGCATGCACCTGTTAATGTCCCGCCAAGACAGTTATCTAGGACATCCTCTGTCAAGACTACGGCCATACAAACAGACCTACCGCAGCGTTTACCTGTGACACCTAGGACTGATGACCCTCAGCAGACAAAGGATAAAAGCCGTAAGGATTACCTATAAGCTCCCAAGGAAGCTCTAGATGCACCTAATAACCAGCAGTCAACAGCTTAAGACAAGGTCTACATCATAGTCCAGCCTATGCCAGCCCCAGGAACTGCTGGGACTCCTTACTTTATAGGGCAGAACGTGTCACAGTTTATTAAACAGTACAAGCGGCTATGCACCCGACATCGTGTGACGAGTATAGAGAAGCGCCAGGGCCTTCTAGAGTACTGCGATTACTAGATAGGGATATAGATCCAAAGCTTGCCTAAATTCACAGCTGGCAATTAGATGGAGCTTATAAGAAAGCTTAGGGCAGAATACTAAGCAAACGACTACTATCAACGCATGGAGACAAGAGACTTTATAGAAGCTTTCGTTCAAAAATCTACAGAACAGCCAGGCAAATTACGTCACTATATACAGGACTTTACTACTATCTCAGCTAAAGCAGTAGCCGCAGGAAACCTTACTGAGCAAGAGAAGGGGTAGTTATTTATATAAGGACTTCCTGTCAAATACCGCAGGCACACAATGGAATAAATAGGAGCCGTAGCAGACGAGCCTAGCACCCTTATGTTTAAAAGACTAAAGGAGGCCATAGAGTCAAGGATAGTGGCTGTAGAGGGCGCCAAGCAAATGGATATTCTTCTGGAAGAAGACGCCCTAAATATCCAGCTTATACAGGAGCTATGGCAGCAAAGGGATGAGCTCAACCGCAGGAGAGAAGGAAGGCTTCTAAACTTAGGTATACACAGAGAAGCCCTAACGCAGCAGCAGTCACCCTCTACTATAGACCAAGAAATGGATAAAATACTAAGCCAACTAAGGAGTCTGAAACTAACCAAGACGGAGCTTACGGCAGCTGCACAGTTAATGCCGTTCCTTAACCAAATCCGGATAGACCTAAGGAAGTTCACAACACTGCTAGATCAGGCCGCAGTTTAAGGCTTAGCACAAGGATACAAAGACTAGCAAAAAAGCAGCCAAGCTCCCTTTATCCCACAAGGCTATTAATCTCCACAAGACTTTCAACCTCCGCAAGACTTTTAATATCCGCACGATTTTCAATATCCGCAAGATTCCACCGCCTTTAGACGGCCGCAGCAGAACATATAAGGTTAGTAAGGTATGCGAGGACAAGGCCTGCAGACCTGTTTTGGATGCGGAGGAGGTCACCGTTTCACCTAGTACAAATGCCAAGGGTTTAAGGATCTTGTTCAGCAAGGATTTATGCATCTATCTAATTAAGGAAGACTAGTAGCTGGGACATATAAACGACCTAGACTAGTACTTCCGTAGCTCGGCAATAAAGGACGGCTAGAAGGTATCAAGAACTGGCTCTATACATACCAGGGAACAGACCTAGGCAGGCCAAAGGAAGAACAGACGCAGCAGCAGGCCCCTACATTATAAACTGATTTTACTGCTTTCCATAACGGAGTAGTGCTAAAGAACAGTGACAAAATGCGTACAAACTGGGAGGACTACTATTAAGTACAGCCCACGGACTCAGCAGTAACGCCCAGCCAGCAACGTCCGTAGACTCGCCCAACCCCTAGAGACAGCCGTACAACCAGGACAACCGTCAAGCCGCAAGCTCTGCCACAGGAGAAGAATGTACAACTAGGAGAATGCATCCAGATTATGTCACGGCCTGTGGATAAGACGGTAGAGGCTAGGAAGAAGAATGAATCTTCTGATCCTTGGAGACGGTCTTGGAGACGGACGCTTGACCAGGTTAGCCATTAACAGCAGGCTCCGCAGCAGGCTCCGCAGTAGGTGTAGGATGTTCAACTAGGGGACAGTCAAGTTCTAAGGTGGGGGAGGGGACGCAGGTGACGACCGTATAAAAGATTTCTATTTTGTCTGCTTAATTACTGTATTTCCTAAAGCTCCTTTCATATTTACTTTCTTAACCGCGACGCGTCGTCAAACGCATCAACCTACTGCAAAAGATGTCAGTTTAGCTCACCGCCTGTCAACGAACCAATAGCGATTTTCCATCCCAGGGACGGAAAATCCTAATTGGTCCATTTAGCAATAGAGCCGGCAGAACTCTACACCGCCCCTGAAATTCAAATGCGCCAGCTGCACGATAAGAACGGCATAAAGAGCCTCAGTTAATTGCACGGATGCAGAGCCAATTATACAATACAGAGCCAGACGCAGAGCCTTAATCAAACAACTACACGGAAGCCTTGGTCAATCAAATAACTGCACAGAAGCCACGGTTAATCGGAGAGTCGAATCAAGCCAGAGTCTCAATATCAGCACGTCACCGTCACTGAATCAAGTCAGTCGAATGTCGTCAAATTAGAGCCTTTAACCGGGCCGACCTTATTCCTTATTCAAACAACGACTGATTGCAGCATAACTATCACTGCCATCCGAATTCAGCACTGCACCAGCTACACGACGAGAACAGACACTACGGTAAGGAAGGGACCTACACAAGGGCGGCAACATGACATTGGAAATCAAGTACTGCGGAAATGGTAAAGCAGTATATAAAGAGGCACTAACAAAGATGCTCTGCAAGAAATCGTACGGAGGGCACAGCTGACCACGTTAAGCCTAAACTATCCTCATACAACTGAAGACGGAACCAAGCCGTATCTAGCCAAGCCAGTAAAGGACCTTGCCAAGGATTACAAGGGGAACAGGAATTGGACATACAGGAGCCGGCACTTCTTAGAGGTTGTCTTGACAAAAGGACTGTATTATGGACACAAGGGCAAGGGATATGCAACAGAGGTTACAATAACTGAGAAGCTGCCACCGGATGGTTCCGAAGGACGACTTAGACGAAGCGCAGAACCAGCAGGACAATGACAAAGAGACTAAAAGTAGAAGATAATCCCTAAGGTTCTTAGGCCGGAAGAAGATCAAGGATATGCCAAAGGAACCAAAAGCAAAGACGGCCCAGAAAGGGAAGAAAGCAGCTATCAAGGATGTCCCAGAAGAGCACCAGGCCCGCGGAAATGGTCTACTAGAAACTGCCGTTTATGCTCACAAGAAAGGAAGTCTTAAGACAGGTCTCTGGATTAGACGTCTGGTGGACACTAAGAGCCTCAATCAACTACGGATACAGAGCTTTAACCAAACGGCTGCACAGCCAGAGTCTTAATCGACTGTCCGCAGATACAGAGCTTACGGATGTAGAGCCTTAATGGAACGTCAACGGATTCAAAAGCTTTAATTAAGCATGCGACGATACAGAGCCCAGATTGTACATACAACAGAAGACGCCTTAAGTTAAGCCAGAGCCTCAGTCAAATCTTAATCAGTCGGACGCCGCCTCTACAGTCAAGTCGGATTAGCCAGAGCTTTTAGTCAGGCCGACCTGATACCCTATTTAAACGTCAGTTGATTGTATATTATCACGGTTAAATTAAATCAATCACCGTTACTATTAGACGTCTTTAATCAGCAGTCAAAGGTCCTACAATGGCAGACAGACAGCCTCTGCAGGAACCTCTCCCTTTAACCCTCCTTTATCAATCAATTACCGCCCGTCTTAACGCCCACAGACTGGTTAACCAGAACGGTCTTTCCTACAGACGCAGATACGGATCTCTACATGGAGTCTTATACAGAGTTGTACGCAGAGTCTACAGATACGGAGCACACAGGTGCAGAGCCTTAATTGGACAACAGTACGGCAGCTTAACTGGACGCCTATGTATGCGAAGCCTTAATTAAACGGCAGATGCGGAGCCTTAACCAATTGCACACCTACACAGAGGTCTTAATCAATTGTCTACGGATATAGAACCTCGGTCGTACATGCAGCCGAAAATACCTTAAGTCAAGCCAGGGCCTTATTAAATCTTAATTAGCTAAACACCGTCTCCGCATTTAAATCAGGACAGTCAGAACCTTTGACCGGGCCGACTTTCTACCTTAATCAAACGACCGAACGATCAGTTGCAGCACGTCGTTGCCGACCAATTAGACAGTCTTCGGCCAGCAGTCAAAGCACGCACGCAGACACGGACGCAGACACGGACGCAGAATATGCAATACAGAGCTACTAATGCACAGCCAGATGCACAGCCAGATGCAGAGCTAGATGCAGAGTCTTGATATTAAACAACCAGCTAAACGACCAAATTAAGCCAGAGTCTCTGCTATTTTAATCAACTACCCTACCGCCGCCGCCGCCATTCCGTCCAACTGCTTTATCCCTACTATCTTAACCAACTACTCTATCTCTACTATTCTAGATCTGTACCATTGCTAGATCTAATTACTGCCGGATCTACTGGATCTATTATGCAGTTCCGCCCAACTGTTCCGACCAACCTGTTCCGTTCTACTGTTTCCACCGACTGCTACTCCAACTGACCGCCGCCGACCGATTGTTCTACTGCTACTGCTACTGCTACTGCTACTGCTACT
>Ga0307507_10001504_pt1 | contig 52036 bp, 43 predicted proteins | sample 7_EM_MG_FD_207223 | JGI IMG/M metagenome (GOLD analysis project Ga0307507, IMG submission 207223) | Populus trichocarpa ectomycorrhiza microbial communities from riparian zone in the Pacific Northwest, United States - 7_EM | ecosystem: Host-associated > Plants > Roots > Unclassified | place... | reverse complement strand
CAAATATCAACCAATAACAATAAACCAATAACACGCTATTGCGTCGTCATGTAAAATCCTATGAGTCAACTGATCTCGTAGTGTGAAAGATAACAAACCAATGACTAATAACTATTAGTCATGCGAGAGTCTGCCTTGCTCGGTCACCGTTTGTGACAGATATGGCAAAAGATGCTGCTGATCATAGATTGTATATTACAATTTTCAAGTTTATCCCTAGTTGACAGAAGATGTCAATCCAAATAAAAGGAAAGTTTTGTTTAAATTTTGACAAACCAATGTCTTATAACAACCATTCTAATTATATACTTAGAATTGATATAACTTGTTCTGTCAGCTTTAGACTAGGAAAGATGTTATAATTATAGTATAAACACAGCCCTTAATATACCATCTGAGCTCATACTAGCCCTACCCAACGCAATTTCAAAATTTCTCAAATTATTATTCTACTCTTATATCAACCTAGATTTCACAGTTCAAATCACCTCTTACGAATAAGAGGGATTCTTTTCTGTGCTCACCTACTTTCAATAAGTACGAAGGATAAAAAGCACTGGCAAAAAGAGTACAAAGCTCACCAATGAAAGGATTAAGAGGCTGAAAGCCACTAATGAAGAAGTTGTGGAAAAAAAGTTAATACTACTGGAAGATGAAATTTAAGAAAATGCAAAGAATAATAATACAACAATCTAGAAGAAGATTGAGAAATTGAGAAATTGAAAAAGAACTAATAATGCGACCTATGAGTTGTCAAATTGTAGCAGTGGGTCATCTTCCAGGATATTTATATGAATATTATTTATGCACAACACAGAGGTAGGTATCAGAATTAACTGTACAAGACCTTCAGAAGAGATTTTCAGGAGTTTGACATATTACAGATTAAAAACTATTTTCTTAGTTTAACTTGAGAAGTTAATATAATATGTAGCACTAGCAGTAGTGTAGCAGGCTGGTTGCATGATGGCAGTACACTACTTGACAGAAGCTAAAAGAAGTGTTTAAAGCCTTGCAGCTTTTTTTATCTAAAAACTGTCTTAAGATTCACATTGAGTATTTACTGCCTAGGCCTTTATTAAGTAATGTACTCAGCGGATAGTCTTTAATCTTAGGCCAATTGATATTGCTTGCTTCACTGGCACTTGTTAAGCTTTATACAATAGATTGTATACCATAGTCTTTGTTACCTCTGAAGGCTAGACTCTAATACAAATGCTTGGTAAGTTTCCTTTGGATTTTCAATTAGCTAATTTTTGTGACAAACATTCTAATAAAATACTTGATATTAATATAGGCTGTTCCACGAGCTCAAGACTCGGCAATGTCGTGGAGATCGGAGATTTGAGCGATACTGAGGCCATGGAGTTTCTTTCAAGTTGCAACAAGAGAGGCATGAGCAAATCAATTTCTCAAGATATCTATGGCCTCGTGGGTGGCCGTGTTGGGCTTTTAGTTACCACAATTAATAAACTCAATTCCGGACAGGACTTGGCCGGTATTTCCCCTACCTACCTGGTGTCTGACACAAAGCAAGAAATCTCTGACTAACCAGTCGTTGCAGGAGTTCGAACGCTACTAGTACTTCTCAGTGATGCTAAAAAGGCTTTGAGAAAGGCAGGCATGGACACAGAGGCCCAATTTCAACCTATCGGTCTTCACATTGCAAAAAATTCTTGAAAACGGCCGTATCTCCCTTGACGATTTCTATCGGATTTCTGGGAGCCAAGCAGACAAATTACTCTCAATGAACGTATTCACCAATGTCCCCAGAACCGAGTGGGTCTTCTTCGATACAAAACCCATGGAAATCGCGGTTCGTACACTGGTTAAGGACTCCGGCGGCGAAATTGTGATGGGTACTCTTCCGGAGACCGCGAAGTGAAGCATTGGTTGTGAGCAAGGACGGTCAGATTTTATAGTATTCTGGCTTCTGTGATCGATGGGTTCTTAGGGCTTTTTGTCGATAGTGTAGTGAGAGCTGCAGAATTCTAGGACTAGCTGATGTCTATTGACTAAATTAATAAAAAGCACATGCTTGTTTTCCTAGGTACTATGTGGGCTCTTGGGGTGAATAAGTAAACTTGTAGCAAGAAGCGCTCTGTGAATATCAACCGAAGCGATTCATTTGTCCTCACAACCTCTCACTCGAACGACGTTTCCTAAGCGTTGCAGGTAAGTAGGCTTGCTTGACGGTGCTCGCTCGCACGACACGGCACGGGAAGGGAAAGGGAGGGAAAGTCGGTAGCAGCTGACAAGTCCGAAGGGAGAAACCTCCCAAGTCAGACTACTACTGCCAGGATAACATGCGATGAGGATATATTGCAAGCATACAACGCCAGGTACAACGTAACGTTTCTCCTCCCATTCCCCTTCCTTCCCTCCTTCCACAAACCCAACGGCCGGCCACCCAGCATCACATTACTCCCCCCCTACAGCGTCTATGAATTATCTCATATCGAAGTACACAGCAGTGTAAGAAAAGGAAAAAAGAGAAAGAAAAAAAAGTCCCTACATACATAAAATAAAAACAAAACCGCTCCCGAACGCGAAGAAAACCCCCCCCCCCCACCATTCCCACGTTTACCATGTCCGCACGACAAAACGCTATTACGTAGCACTTACGAGAAAGTAAGACCAAAATAAATATTATGTAAAAAAGTGAAAGAGGAATGGCAATTGAGATGGTATTAGGAAAAAGTCAAATACTGGTGAGAGAAAAATTTATGATTCAAGTGGGGAAAAAGCTTTGAAAACTATGGAATGGAGATATAGAACCCAAAGTAAGAACTGGGGGAGGGATGAAGAGATAAATCATTAAGCAGGGGCGTACGGATCACGCTCCTTGAACACCAAGAAACAGTCATCCTAAGAATAAGGTTAGTCTCATGCCATCTTCGCAGCGGGAGGGAAAGCTTACTTCGGGGAAAATTGTTGCGAAAACTTTAATGTCCTCGGATTTTGGTGTGGTATGATGTTCCCAGTCCATCGTGAGAGATGCCTTGCCAATCATAGACATGAAATTCATAATAGCATACTGCCGAATGTTAGCAGCTGAGTCGGGTTCAAAGGATTAGCATGGGAAACTTACATTCTGACCAAGACAAACATGGGGACCAGCTCCGAAGACAAGCCAATTCTTCTTGGCTGCCTCCGCCTCACCGCCCTCCAACCAACGCTCGGGAACGAAGCTCTCAGGGTCATTATAAACCTCAGGATCGTGAAGAGAAGGGTAAAGAGTGGGAACGACCATGGCACCTTTGGGAATCTTGTACTCGGGGGTAATCTGGAAGCTCTTCTTGACTTCGTAGGGGACCATAATGACTGGGGGACGATATCTGAGTTGCTCCTTGACAACGGCGCGGGTGTAAACCATCTTGTCGACCATATCCAGATCAAGCTTCTTGTGTGGGTCGCCATCCCTAACGCGCAGCTGCTCTTCCCTAATCTTCTTCATAACATCAGGTCTATCGGCCACAATTTGGAATTGCCAGGTGGTGGCACTAGAAGAAGCATCCTGGGACGCGAAAAGGAAGGTGAAGACCGTCATGGAAATCTCCATATCGCTGAACTCACGAATCTGAGGAAGACCTTTGGCAGCAGCGATCTTAGACGCCTCGGACTCTTTAGCCTCAAGCATCGACTTGATCCACGAGTCCATAGTGCACCCGGGCTCCTTTCCTTCCTTCATGGCGATTCTAGACTTTGCAGCACAAGCAGCAAATTCATTGAGAACGAAGTCGGCGCATTTCTTTCCGTACCAAGTCTTTGTCCAAGGGAGAATGATTGGGAAGTTGACCAATTCGAGGGCCGCAGTGATCTTGTAGTAATTCTCAGAGATCTCCTTAACAGCCTCGTCACTAATGTAATGGCCAACAAAGGTTCTCAGGGAAACGGCGCAGTTGATATCGCGGAATTCGGACATGAAAGGGATAGGCTTCCCCTCCTTGGAAAGCTCCAACCACCTTTTGAAGTAAATGTCGTAAATCTCTTCTTGTCCAGGGAGATACATGCCCATAGCCTGACGACTGAACAGCCCATTGAGACCTTTACGATACTCAACATGCGCCCTGCCGTCCAAGAAAACCCAATTATTAGGGCGGAGTATTTTCTTCGCAACATCCACGACGCAGGGGCTAGCGTATCCCGGAGAATTAAAGACCTTGCGAGCTAAATCCCTGGTTGAAGCGATGACAACAAATCTACGCAATAATTAGCAATTGACACATAAACAAGGCGATAACGCCCAACTATCACGAAAACAATGAAAACAAATAAATAAGAACATACTTATGAAAAACTGAAACGCAACTGAGAGGTCCGCTATTCCACTTTGCAAGATACTCCGAGAACTTTGGATTAACAGACTCCAGAAAAGGTCCCATAAAAGGGATCTTCAAAGAAGGCCCAACAATAGACCCCTTGTTCCAGATATAACGACCTGTACAAACAAAAAAACAAAAAAAGACGCGAGTCAGAAACTTGATATATTCGCAACCAGAGCGCGGCGGAATTAGAAAAGGGGGAGAGAAAGACAAACATTGATCATAGGTCACCGATAAGATGACAATCGAGAAGAAAATCTGCCATCCATTGAGTCCCTCGAGGGTCTTCCCAATAGTCTCTAAGCCCCCAACCAGTGTCTGGAACGGCTGCTCCGCAGAGCTAACAGCCGACGGCGGAGCAAAATTCGACGAGTTGGCAATCTCGTCCATTGTTGAAGGAGTGAGTTAAAGAGGTGTGTAGGCGACAATGGGTTAGTTGGGCGGTGGTGGTGGTGGTTGGTGGTGACAGTGGGTGGAAAGAAGGGGGGGAGAGGAGGAAAAGTAAAAGCAGTTTCCGCCGAGACTGCGGTTGTCATGGACTTTGTCGCACGAGACTTCTTCTCTCCGCCTCCTGTTTCTCCGTACCCTCTGGAATAGCGAGGGTTTGGTTTTTTTTCTTTTCTTTTTTCTTTTCTATTTATCTAACCCCTTATATACCCCCCTCTCCCTCTCTCTTGGGCAACAGAAGAGGGATAACGTCTTTTCGGGCACAATACTGGCAAGAATTGAATGGCAGCCCCAAGCAAGTTTGGCAGTCATAAAAAAAAGGGAAAAGAGAGGAGGAAGGGCGAGGAGGAAAAAGAAAGATATCTACCGGGAAGAGGCGAGTCCGAATAAACCCTAATAATATTAAGAATGATTACAATGCAACAATACCCCAAATTGTAAGAGGGACTAAGTTAGAAGAAGACGACAAAGAAAGAGGAAGAAGAAGATGTACGAGGACAGAAGGACAGATATAATCAATAGAATAGGGTTGAATGGGAACAACCCAACCAAACAGTACTATACGTGTACAGTACATGGAAAGGAGATAGGCACTAGATGTTATTCTCCGCAGCGCCCAATTCCTACAAAATTGCTACAGACTGGAAGCCAAAGAAATCCTTTACTTTCCAACTCCCTCTCTCCTTCCCTCCCCCTCTCCCTCTCGAAGTTGCGCACAGCTGTACGACGGTTCAACCCTTGCCAATCGGCGGCCGACGGGGCAATTTCATCGTCGTTGCCCACCCAATCGGGAAATCAGCCGATCTCTCCAGGGGTAAAAGCGAGAGAAAGTAAACAAATATCACTTATGATATCTCTAGATTTGCAATTTACCAACAATCCTAATTAAATATTTTTTCCTTCCTTCCCCCCAATTATAACGATCTTTTTTATTCATTGCAACTTATCATAATGAAGTCGGCAAACATATCGGTGCAGCGCAGTGGTTGTGGTGGCTTAACCTACGGTAGAATACGACAAGCGACATGATGCCTACCCGCGCGTCTTTGCCAAGAAAGAAGGTCTCCCCCGGACCCTCACAGATATTCGGCTCCCGGAGGCCCTCTTGGCAAAGACGCGCGAGCACGGCACTGTGCACCACCGGTAAAAGCTTAACAAACATCAGAAAGACTTCCTCCCATTCACTCTTGCAGGCCAAGATACGATACCCATCCTACCGGTATTACTCGCTAAAATGATCATTACCTACAGTGCAACGATAAGAGGCCCAGCACCACCACCACCACCACCACCACATATCGTACTCGTCTTTCGTACCCGTTACCGATCTGTCTTGGGCAACTGCACTCGCCTATCATATCGTTCCATATGATAACACTGCGGCACCTTCCGGCCCCACGCCTCTTTCCTGCTCTTCCTTCCCTGTCTCACAAGTACGTAAGTGCACTAGTATTAGTAATCAGGCCCACACTCCCATCCGTCTCGTTCCTTTCCCACTCTCTTCGCTCCGAAGACTCCGCAGCGTCGCAAGAGTGGTGGCATTGCTTGCCCTCTTGGCGGCGTCCTCTCCGTCTTGGCAGCTTCACTGGATGGAATTTTATCAATTCTACCATCAGTCCTTGAGCTTCATGATACCATAACCTACCTGCATGTTCGCTTTGACCGTTTGTCTTGAGGTCACAGTTTCCATTTCAGGCTAAGCCTTGTTTTTAGGCACAAGTATTTTATGCGGCTGTCCCTGGTTTTATGCAGCCGCTCTCACTACGGGAGACGGTACTATCCCCGAGCACTAGCACTCTACAAGGCTAGTGACAAAAATGGCGAGAGAATGGCATGCAACCACCTAAACCATGCTACAGTGCTTCATCGCTCCCCATTCAACACATCCCGAAGCTATGTGAAAAAGAGGGGTTCAAAAAATTGATGTTACAATCGCGGGACAGGAAAATATACACCCCTAGCAAATATAGAGTTCGCCGCTGATCGGTCGGACCTCAGTAATCCTGGCCTAAGAGCCAATCAATGGGGGACTGTATATTTGGGCGGGGTGCATATTTTCCTATTCCACGACCGTATGGTCTAAAATTCTTTCTCTCTCCAAGTGCTTTCAGATTATTAAAGAATTGTTGGCATGCAATCCTATAAATTTAAAAGTTGAAAACAGCTCCAAGCCTTACTATCTCCCATGCAAAGTCATCAGGAATTGCACCAAGAGTAATGTACGAGTATAGCACCAGCCAGTCCACTCGAGTAGATACACGGCTCTAAAGAAAATTGAAAAGTAAAAATCTAGGGAATTAATCATTGCAAATATTATATAGATGAAGATTTGGCCTGAATTACTTTACTACGGTAGATCACCTACCAATAGTGGAAACCCTTGCGCTACAAGTAATACTAAACACCTATCTAACTGCTCGTTTGTTTGTCGCCATCCATCCATCCCATCCCATCATGGAAACCTGTCAAATCTTGTTTGTCGGAATTTCTAATCTTATTGGCTATTCGGTTCACGGGAAACTAAACCCATCTGGGGTTTTGGGAACCCCTATTACCAAGAAAGAGCCCACGCGCGCAGCAGGTGTGCGGCACGGATAGACTACATGCGAGAGATTTCTGCTCACTGGTAGACTACGGCACGTATTGGTATGTACGGTAGTCTAATGAAGAGAGAACCTGAAGCGTGTTCGTGCAAAGCGTGCGCTATGGCAGCACCTTTTGGAAAGCATTTCTCGCTCTTTTTTTCCCGCCGGCTTCCATCCACCCATGTCACAATCAAATTACGATAAACTACTGTATGAGTAGTGTATAGTGCTGTACCGGTATGTTAAAGCTATTGGAATTTTTACTTGTGGAAGGAGAGAAAAAGGCTTGAAAAAAAACTTATAAGCGAGTTATGGTAACTAAGCTTAGCGGAACCACGATAACTGGCGCCCATGGTACAGTACTCGGGTACTCTCCGTCCTACTAGAGTTTGTATACAATGTCGCCACCGGTGAACCTGGCAATTGTTAGTAAGGTTCGCCTGAAAGATACTCGCGCTAGGGGGTACAAACATTATCTTATTTCCGTCATTCATCTTCTCGAGAGCAGCCTCGGCTTCTTCCCTTGAGAACCTCTGTTCCTGGCCTATGCTATTGTTGATTTCAACAAGTAAAGGTCCAACTTCAGCAGCGTCGTCTTGGAAGACGGGTGCATTGAGCAGCCCAGCGAGCGCTCTCTGGAACACCAGCATCCTTGCGGGAGATATAGTCTCAGATTGTGATTCCGCAGCAGTCGATGGCCCGGCAGAGCCAGAAGCTTGGCCAGACTCGGTTTGCGATTGTAAAACCGAAGAGGCACGGTGGGAGGATGCCCAGGAATCTTGAGATTCGTCCTGAGTAGGCGCACTTCGGCCTGACCTCCGTGTACGTCTTGAGGAAGTCGGGGCAGAGTACAAGTCGTCGTCGTCATCGTCGTCATCTGCTGCCGCATCCATCTCGTGATCATCCACGCTGCCATTAGCAGCCTGGCTCCTGTTCCTGGCCGATGCTCGAGCATGACGGGAAGATACACGTGTCCTTGGCTGGGATTCCTCCTCTTCATCGTCGTCATCGTCATCACTCGAGTCAACATCCATATCCGCATCCCCAACCCTTCTTCTCTTCTTGCGCTCGTCTTGAACAATTTCCTTAAACAAGGCGAATCTCAAGATTTCCTCTGCGGCGATTGCATCCCTCTCCTCTACACGATTTGAAAGCCTTGCCTTTGCATGCGCAGTCGCCAAACGGATCAAGGTTTCCAAAGTACGAGCAGTCATAGGAGACGTCCTCCTCTGACTTCCCTCAAGCTCGTCGTTCCTCAGAGCAGAGTAGGTAGCTACAATAATGTCTGCAGCACCCTTTGACAAAACCGGCTTTATACGAGTCTTAGCGTATTGGATATACTTCTTCACAAAGCCCATACTTAGGACTTCTACCCTCCTAGCATTTCCACGTCCAGTAGTGATAGTGACACCAGCGTGTAAAAGCACATCGTACTTCTCGTAAACCTCAGTAGGCCTTCCAGACTCAGCGTTATCCTCCTCAAGACCAACGCCCAACATCTGACCGGAATTTTCCCTAACAGGGGCTCCTTCTTCAGTCCCAGGTCTACGGTACCTGTGCATCCTCAAAACGTGCTCGGATACCTGTCGATCCCTGAAATCCTCAATATCATCTGTAACAACAAACAACAGATCGAAACGGGATAACAGTGAATCCGGTAAAGCAATGTTACGATGAGGATCTTTGTGGGGATCGTATTGGCCATATATTGGATTTGCCGCAGCAATGACACTGCATCTGGCATTAAGAGAGGTATGGATACCAGCTTTGGCAATCGTGACCGTTTGCTGTTCCATCACTTCGTGGATAGCCACTCTGTCAATATCGCTCATCTTGTCAAACTCGTCGATACAGACAACACCACGATCGGCAAGAACCATAGCACCGGCTTCCAGCCGCCTCTCGCCCGTCTCCTTATCTGAAGTCACAGCCGCAGTCAAACCTACACCGGAAGACCCACGACCGGTAGTCGCAATTGCTAAGGGTGCAGTGTTGAGCACGAATCGGAGAAGCTGGGATTTGGCGGTTGAGGGATCACCAACCATGAGAATATTGATGTCACTAATATTATCAGTACTTAGAAGGCAAAAGAACTCTATCGTCATTGCTCACCCTCTCAAATGAGTTCCGTTATCTAAGTTCTTCTCCATCCCCCCCAACAGCATCAACAAGATGGCTTTCTTGATGTGGTCATGGCCATAGATACTTGGGGCCAATGACTGCGACAGCAACTCAAAGATATTCTTCTTCTTGGCAATCTTGTTGATATTTCTGATATCAGTGTCAGTAATGGTTGCCTGTGCAATACCACCTCCAGCCTTGGAAGACAGTAAGATCACATTATTCGCGATAAGCAAGGTCCGGAACGTCGAGCTGCCTTGTCCGGCATTCCGATTCCCCAAGGACCGGTAGAGCCCCACCATCTGAATACGATCACCGGGCTTGACTCGATCCACGAGATCATCATCCATAATCACATCTACGCTTCGGGGAAGCTGTCCGGCGGGAGCACGTTCAGGCATTTCCTGTATAGAAATGGTCTGGTGGTCACGGTAGACAGAATAGCCGTACTCTGTGATGAGTGGGTTTCCCTGATCATCTTCAGTGGGGTAAACCTAAAGGGAAAAAATTAGTTTGGAATACCCCGTTTAGATAAGATCATTCTTACACTTGTAGTCGCCGGCCCATTGACAGTCATAGTCTGATCTTTGTATGTGCGCCCGACAAACACTTTCTTATTCTCATTGTAGTGTACACTCTTGACCACCTTTGGTCTCACCAGGGAACACCGAGTGACCTAAATCACCCCAAGTCAGCATTGACCCAACATTCACATTTTGAAGATAAAACAAAAAAAAAAAGGATACAGTGACTTACAATCCCCTCCAACGAAATCATATGATTCAAATGTTTCGAGCTCAAAGTTCTAGGATTGACCGCATACTCCCCAAAACTACCAGTCAAGGCACAGTAGAAAAGCTATATTCCTCCAATCAGCGCAGTCCCTCGAGATCAACCCCTCCTTGCCCGCTCTTAATCCAGTCCAATCCAATTCAATTCAATAACAACCTACCGTATCATCGGTAATCTCCTCATGCCTCGCCCGATCCCTCAAAGTCGAAGCAACCTCCGTCAAAGCCCTATCCAACGTCGGCAGATAATCAAACGGAGTATTCAATAACCCATCCGCAAGCTCCCTGTTATGATTGCGTATTTCGTCAAGATTAACCTGCAAGCGCCGTTGGCTACGATTAAGCATCAACCTGTACAATCCCGCCTTCCAATCAGTTCACTTGTATTCCTCTATTTAGAAAGGTGGGATCTATATACTTTATCGCATCGGTATAGCTTCGCTGGTCTTCATCGTTTGGATCCAGGAATTCGCTGAACTGGCGGACCCGATCTGTTTTATTCTTAGAGTCCCGGTCTTGCAGAGAGATGTGAAGTTTAGAGCTCACCTTTGAAGACCTGGTCGGTGATAGGGTCTCTTTCCATGGTGGGTGGATGTGTTGTCCTATGTGTAGTGGGGTTGTTTGTTTATCGGAGGAGGGTGAAAAGGACGACAACCGGAAGCTGCAAGGCAGGAGAAGTAGCAATTGATAAACGTGATGGGAAGTATGATATAGAGAGGGTGTACGTTCGTTAAAAATAAAAATAAAAAACGCAGTGGGTATGATATTTATCTAATCGGTAAGAGAAACAACGAAAGAGGGGTTATGTTTTTGTTCTCGTGGACGCGTAAACTGCTTTCGGGGGGGGCAAGAAAAGAAGGGCCCCTGGTACGCGATTGGGTCGCGTTTCCCGACAGACAGGCGATTGGCTTGGCAGGGTCCGAGCCTTTTGAAACAAACGTTAAAACCGTGACCGGTTATATGCCAAAAAGTCACCATCACAAACAACAAATTTCAATCCGCCACAGTTAATCTCTACCACAGTCTTTTCAAAAACGACCCAGTCTCCGAACTATTCACCCACCTGCTAAGTTAGAGCTCTCACAGTTCCCACTTGCCTCACCCTTGGCAAAATCTACCACCCACCGCAATGAAAGTCCTAAACCCCCGCACCGCCTTCCTTAGCGACTACGAAGTCCTAAAACACCTAACAGAGACGAAAGCCCGGTACATAGCGCTCGGCCAGTCCCAAGGCACAGCGCACGCCATGAAATCCAGTAATCTAGAAACTATAATGAAAGAAGTCCTACCCCCCCCCTCCTCCTCCGCCTCTATTCGCCTTCCCTCTGATTTTTTTTTTTTTTGATAGGTAAGGGATTACCTTCAAACCACCCCTGCCGCAACCCAATCCGAAGAAGCGATATCAAGCTTCATGCAGGAGATTTCGGCCTTCGCGCTGGAAAAGGCGGAGCTACTCATGATGGTGAATTGCCGGCCGAGTAGTATTGCCGAGTTGGACTGCATTGTGGAGGAGATGGATCAGAGGTTCTCCGAGGAGGAGTCTGCTGAGATGTTGAGGGTTGTCAAGAGGAATTTGCCGCCCGGGCCGAAGGAGGGGGAGGTTATTGGGAATGGGTGATTGGTATGAGGAGATTCTCTGATTAGGGTGCCTCGGGGGTGTGATGAAAGTGGAATTGTGTTGGGATGCTTAACGACCTTGTATGATATGATACGGTGCTTGGGAATTGAATGATATTGGGGCTATGAGTCACGTAGATGTCTCCCATGATGGGTCTATAATAGGACGAAGTTCTTCAGCTTTTGACGTATATGTACAAATCTAGGTACTATTACCGAAATCTTTGCAGAAAATCTAGCATCCCACAAAAGGGAAAAACGGATCTATCTCATCCTGGCACATTCAATCACCGAGTGACCAACTATGATTACCACCTCGGCTTACGCCCAAATTGCTTTTCAACCTTGGCAGGATCCTTCAGTAGGTCTTTCCCCTCCTTCCCCTCGCCCCCCGCGACTCCCACTCCCTGCACTCCCTGTGCCCCTGCCGCAGCCTGTTCCTCAGCCTCCCTCTGGCGCAACATCTCCATAATCCCCTGAGCAGAATACTCCCTGCTCTCCATCTCCTTAACCACCTCCGTAAACCTCCAATCATTCAACTCCCAACACCTCACCGCAAGCGCTTTATACAGCCTCGCACTCAGCTTGAACCCCATATTCTCCATCTCCTCCAAGTAGGCGAATGCGTCATTGATAACCTCCTGAGCAGCGCACACCAGTACGAGACTCTCGTACGTCTCCTCCCCAGGCTTGATCCCCATCTCCTGCATTTCCGCCACCACCCACATGGCGAACTTCTTCCTCCCCTGTTCTGCCGCGCCCTGGAGCAGCCAGTTGAACGTTTGCAGGTTCGGGCGTATGTCGAAATCGGGGATCTCTTTGTAGACATTGAAAGCGGACTTGACGTCTGAAATGCGGATGAACGCCGCAATAATAGTGTTTAGGGCTGCGATGTGGACAGGGTTTTTGGACTTGCGTTGGGCGAGGAGGATTTCGTATGCTGCTTCGATGTCCTGTGGGGAGTTGTTTTGGGACAGTTTGTTGACTATGCTGCGGGTTGTGTGTGGTTTTGGCGGCACGTTGGCGGATTCCATGATGTTTAGGATCGAGAATGCCGTGGGGAGGTTGTCGGCTACTAAGTAGGTTTCCAGCAGGGCGGCAAAATGGTGCTCTTCGTATTGGAATTTGCGGTTCACGAGGACGCGGAAGACGTCTGTTGCGAGTTTCGCGCCGCCATAGCGGGCGGCGACGTTTAAAGCTAGTATGCAAAGGCCGTCGTCCGGGTTAAAGAGTTGGCGGTCATTCGCTTGGAACCAGGACCACATTGTGCAGTCAAGCTGCAATAGAAATACAAGTCATCAATCACATATTCTTCCATCATTGATAGCATAGGTAGGCATAAGAACGACAACCACTTACATGCATCTGCTTAGTCCCCACAACCAACAAGTCATACACCACCTTCGCCGGCGCCTTCCAGAACCCTTCATCATCCAACATCTTCGCGATCCTCAACGCTTCCCCTGCTTCTCCAACCGCACAAAGCCTGTAAATAGCATGCTCATATGTACTCCGATGCACAACCAGCCCCTTCTCCCTCCGCTCCCCAATGATCCCCAACGCAAGTTCCAAATTTCCCCCCATTAAATACCCAGCGATAACCCACTGCCACCCATCATCCGACACCGTCTGCCAATTGTCCTTCATCTCCTTCAGCACCTCTGTGCGCTTAAGATAGTCCGGGGACGTAGCCAGCAACTTGAGTAGATGGTGATATATTTCAGTATTTGGCTGGATATCCCGACCCTTCATCTCGTTAACTAGGCCGAAGGCCAAATCCTGCATCAGACATCCCGGGAAATTGGAACATGCGTAGATGAGCGCTACGTAGAGCTCCCGGTCCGGCTTGTATCCGCGGTCTACGAGGGCCCTGGCCTCATCGAAGACCTCTGGGAATGCGCCGCGGTGCGCTAGGTCTTTGACTTTCTCTATGCCCTGCAGCGTCGGCGGGCTGCGTCGGATGAATGGGCGCTGCTTCCGGTCAAAATTGATCGGTTTGTTCCATGACGCGCCTAGGGAGTTTACCATCCGGATTCTTAATGCAGAGGGCGCCTCATTGGTACCTTCGGTAGGGGAGAGGGTGTCTTGAGGCTCCGGTGGTGGGGTTTGTGGTACCGGCTCGGGCACCGAATAGACGGATTGGTGGGTTGGGCGGGTGGCTGGGAGACATCCTACTGATGCAGGAGTGGACAGATTTCGGGGGTGGAATTGGGCTACCGCGGACTTGCTGGCGAGTAGGTTATTGAATTGTGGACACAGACAGCGATACAGACCGTCGACTATATGGTGTCTTGGTGCCATGTTGGTTTGAAGTGAAATTTCGATCGAGGTCGGGGATGTTGCAGGGTTACTCGAACCAATTGACTTGTCTGGGCATAGGGCTGTGGCAGCGTGGGAGCCATCTGCCATCTTTTGCCCTCCAAGTATGGTATCATACCGCACCAGTATTTACTGGAGAAAAGTTACAACTCAAAATTTACTACCCCACTATGTTTCAGATATAGATTTAAGACTCCCGATATTTGATCACCAATAGGAATCACGCAGCAAATATTTGGTCAGGCAACTCTCAGCTGAGCTATTTGTCTATCTGCTCACTAGACTCTCTAAAGCCACCTCACACTAGTCTCTTCTGCTTAACCCGCAGGAGAAACCCCATCCGTTCGTCCATCCGCTCAACTCGCTTCAACTTCCCCGTCACACCCAAAAAGAAAAAGGGATGTGCCTCTCTCTGTACCATAAAACGCCGAAACTACAAAGATATATATGGCCTCCAAAAAAAAAGTACGAGACATTATAAGGGCATACGGTATCTCTGAAAAAAGGAGAACAATGAAGGATACTAAAAGGGAATATGTCGCAAGCTATGAAAATGCTGGGCATTATTCGTAAACCATGACCACGAATGGGGCAATTAAAAAATAAAAAATAGGTATCGTATGGAATCGCTGCAATTCCCGAGAAATGTCAAAACTCCCAAATACACCAAACTTCAAACAGCAGAGAGAAAGGAAATCATAAAAAGGCAAGATGAAACTGCTCAACGCCTGGCAATCTGCTAGTTTTCTAAGGAATAGATACTGGCAGATCAACCAAAGTGTCATCAACGAACGAGTCTAGTTCGGATAGCCGAGGAAAAGTTGTCTTCGAGAACTGTTTGGAAGGGGAAGATTCCGCCGTAGCTGGGCACGGTGGCCTTTTGGCTTTTGGGACAGTCTTAGAGTATCGTTTCATCTCATTGATAGAACACTGGATCAACTCGGCTGTGCAGATCCCAGCAATGGAAAAGCCCACATCTCCGAGGATGAGTCGCTCGGTAATGCTAAGCATTCTCGGTGAGAATCTATCGCCACAAATGTCATGAGCCCACATCCTAGAGGTTAACGACTATTCTCATGTCAGCACGATGCACCATCCAAATCTTTTTGAAAATGCTCATTTCTCATGTGTTGGGGGAAACAAACAGTATCTTCTAGGAATTTCAGAGCAATACACAAAGCAGCTACAGCTAGAATTTCACATCGCTCGACAGACCCCTCCACCGCACAATATTCCTGTCTCCACCGACGCACAAACTGGCCAGACAAACAATCCAAGATGCAGCTCGCCAAACCCACAACCTCCATAGTAACATTGGCCCGTTGTAGAATAGATTGTAGTAGGTGGATCGAGGGAGCCTCGCGGGAGGCATTCTTCGGCAACATACTGCAAAGGTAATTTGCAGGGCCTGTCACTTGTTAGGACGGAAACAAAGTGAAATGACATGTCAAAGGGGAAAGAGTTTAGAACCCACCATAAAGCTCCGGACTCAAGGGATCCTCAAAATTGGGTCCTGCCAGTAGTTCCGGGGAGGATGGATCAGAAAGCGGTGGTGTCGGGAAGTTGGAAAGTGGTAGGTATCTTTCGAACTCTTCATAAGAGTACTCCATCTCGGATGGTGACCCCGGTGAATTCGTCAAAGTCGGCGTGGGAATATGAGAATCCATGGCATGTGGTGCTCCCTCTTTCTGAGATTGTGAGCCTCGTAACCGCTCGCTTTTGTGTGCTTCTCCCTCCCCGTCTCCGCGAAAATGGAATGCTGGAGTATCTGGGGTTACGAGCCCTGACTTAAATACTGTCGGCAAACAGGGCATTGACTGAGATGCAACGTTCATGTCGGAAGCTGTGGTTGGTAACTCGGAAGGTGGCAGAGGAAGTAGTGGTGGCAGAGTGGTGCAGGGAGCAGACAATTGAGGGAGAGAGCTGTCGAAAGCTCGAGATGAGGAAGAAGGCCCAGCCATAGAAGGTGAAGATGGAAGGCGGGGCGGCAGAGCTAGTGCCAAAGAATGTGTGTTTCTCCTCGGCATATTCTAAGTCCGCCGTAGCAGCAGCAATGATCGTGTTGTCTGTGTCTGCGTGTATGTACCTATGTACATGTATGTGTATCGTGTGCCGTGCGTTGAAAGTAGCTCAATAGGAACAAGCGAGTGGGGACTTGAACTTTCTGCCTACAGTAGGAGTTGACGGGTAAAGGGGGTAGGAAGTTCGTGTAGTTTTAATATTCTTTCCGTTCCGTATTTTTGTGGCCGAGCAAGGAATAAGTATTTTTGCACTCGTACACCGACGGCTGGGAGGAGGGGGGTGGCAGTGGCCTGCCAACTTTTTCTCTTGGACAAGTTACTGAATTGAATACCGAATCCAACACAGACAGTGGAATTTTGACTCTTTTGTATACTTCGTCTTCCACAATTAATCATTTAGAGGGGGATAGAAACCACGGATATAAATTGAGGTGGAAGAGGGAAGAGGAGGTCCAGATAGATATTTATACAGACAGACGGCACACACAAAAGCACGCAAGCCACCCCCAGAGCGAGCGAGTAAAAGGTGTGAGAGTGAGTGGCACTAGGTCACCCCTGTCAGGATTAGGGCAGCCAGGAAGAAATAAGGGAAAATGCGAGTCTGTGATTGTGAGCGAGGAAAAAAGGGCCGATTTGGACTGGTTAGAGCTCGCAGCCAGGCAAGAAAATGGAGCCAAATCCTCTATCGTGGATTACCGTAAAGCCAAAAGAGCCACTTGCTTGGAAGATTTCGGATCCTGCCAATGTAGTTTTCCCTCTTCCGTCTATCGGGTCACTTTTTCCTACTTGCCAGCACAACACCACAGAGCCCAACAAGAATCCCGGTTGGAAGCAGCAGCCAGCGGTAGTATGGTACTCGATAGTACTCACATCGCACAGCGGCCCAAGTCTATAGGATCAGTATGGAACGTGCACAAGTTAGGAAGAAGAGTATGTACCAAAACAGAGCAATTATTCCAAATCCTTCCTCCTTCAGTATCGCGCAGCACCGACACCCTCTCAAAAGAGTACTGCTGCCACTGCCAATGCTGTGCTGCGCTGGTATTCGTGTGATGCAGCACAGTACTTGGTCCTGACACCCCCCTGTTCGCACCGCTGCGGAAAGATTTGAATCAATTGCTTTCCAGGTCTTGTCTCGCTCGGCAACCGCAGAAGGAAAATTAAATTAAAAATGGTAATAATAATAAAAAGTTGGGGGTGGCAGAGACTGAACTCGCAGAAAGGATGCAGATTCTCAGATCCCTCTCTCGCAGGCCGCTTGGACCTGGTGTATCCGTTGGACCGTCCGCCTTTTTTTGGCCCCCTCTCCCTTTCGTCGTCTCGTTCCCTCTCTTTGGCAAAGGAAGGAGTTCAGGAGAGGGAATAGGCAGAAAAAGAGTGCCCGCACGAAGCGAGGAGGAGCGGAAGAAAAGAAGAGGGGATTAAAAAAAAACCAGGGACGAAACGGGTGAGATTGTTCCGTTGTTGCCGTAGACGATACCAATACGGAGGAGGTTAGAGAGAGCAAAAAGGGACAAATACAAATCAAGTCCTTTTATGTAAGAATAAATAAAAGTGCTCGATGTTGATGCTTTCCTTCCAGGTATTTTTCCACTGTATTATACTACGGCACGATCGGAATTCCTGTGTTGAAAATCAGGCGTATCTAGAGCAACACTATGTGCTCGATCAGCCCATTCAATACCATGGGAGGACAGAGATGACACTCTATTAGATACAACGGAGCAAGCAAGAAGGATTCCTATTCTACTCCTCTGGCGGTGATGGAAATGGAAGTATCACAGGAATTGAAGACAAGTATGAGTACTAGGTACTTTTAATAGGATAAGGGGGAAGAAAGACAATCCAAATTGAGTCCTATGGCCAACCGGTAGACTTCCCTCCACCATAACAAGTCAAGACACTACAAAATAGACCACCACCACCACCACCACCAACCAACTGCTACCGAATACCGGTACCTAACTCGCCTATCAGCCCCTTACAACACCGACATACTGTACCGCTCGCCTCTGCTCTACAAGCACACAGTAGGGTGCCATGCATCATCACAGAAACCCACCCGCTCGCTCACAAAAAAAAAAATGAAGGCCACCCTCCTTCTTTGACCTCACCTCCCCTGTCCCCCTCCCTTCCATTCGCATCGAAACCGAAGCCCCAAGACTCCCCTCAGATCAAAACGCCTGCCCATCTGCGCACGCGACAATTTACTCCCCATCCATCCGCCCGTCCGTTCATCCATCCGTTCATCCATCCATCATACCATCATCATCATCATCATCGTCCATCCACCCACCAATATCCTTAAATAAATTACCGGTATCTCCCATGATGCTGCCTAGCAAACATAAAATAATAATAACCGATTACCACCTACATACAAACGCCAGAAACAAATAGAGAAAAGGAGATCGGCCCCTTTATCCCCACGATTTTTTTTTTTTTGTGCTTCCGCTGCTTCGGTGCGGCTGAAGGGGGGGTCTGTTGCAGGGTTGGTAAGCGATGGGGGGCTACCCGTTTGGGCGTCAAGAAGTGGTCCTACGGTTTTTTTTGGCTGCAAATACCCATACTGGTAAAGTTACGGTAGAATAGGGTGAGTTTGCTTGGAGAGGTGGGCTGAACGGGCTGGGGATTATGCTAGAATGGTGTGCTTTGCTCTACTGTGCTCAACACTCTGGGAGCACCGTGGCGTGTTCAAATCGTTGCAGTGAATGCAACGCAGTCGATATCATCACGGAAAAGATCGGGCGCGGGAAGGAAGCAAGAGGGGGAGATCAAGAGTTGGACGTGCTTGTCCGGTCCGCTTGCTTGGTCGATCGAGGGAGTTCAATATGTGGGTGGGCTGGCAGGTGGGCTGTCCTACTCTGCCGAACAAATGCGGATATGATATTACTGTGCTAGCTGTGCTGCATGTCACTACTGTTCAGTACTGATTTCGGTTGAATTTCTACTAAGGCCGACATGTCAGTTGAGGTCACCAGAGTAGAATAAAATTTAATATCCTACCGTGCTGCGCTCCTTTTCGCAGCAATAATTGGTTTTCTTTTCCCTCCTCGCATCACAGCCTTTTGTCCTGTGTTACTACTAACGTTACTGTGATCTACGGTACCTACCTCTCCCGCCAAACGAAACAAACCAAACCTAACCCCACCCCCACCGAGGGTCCCTTTCCTTCATGGCAGGTTCAGAACTGGACTGTCAACCTCACCAACCCCCATCCACTCACTGAACCCTACTCACGATACAGGTACAGCACCGATACAACAGCAAGTCCATACCGCAATTCCCCAAAAAACGCCTCAGACATTGTCTCGCTGTCTAACCCGCTCACTCACTCACTCACTCACTCCCGCAGACTTTCCTCCCGCCTCGCAATAGTGCCCTGGGATCTTGGCGCGGCTTTAGGACCTGGAAGACGCCGAGATCCCCAGATGCTTTTCCAACGCGCAAGTAGTAGTACTCGCACAGAGTGCCGGTAGTACCGGTACAGTGCGATGGAGAGAAAACCTGGCTAAGACATATCTACTTGGGGATTCCCGTCTCGTTGTTGGTGGGAAAGTGGGGCTTGTGGGGAAGTGCAGCGTGGCTCACGCCCAGTCACTCACTCGCCCACTCGCTCACATACTCACTGCAGTCCGGTATGATAGAATGTGCTCTGGTGCAGTAATGCAGGCAGGTAGGCAGGTGCCAAAGTGTGTGAGAAGGGAAATCGGGATTTTCGATGTTGATGGGTGTTTGCTGCTCCTCGTGCAGATTCTGGCTGGTTCGCAGTGTGGGGTTTTGTGATGGAGAAGCACAGTACGAGTAAGGCTGTGACATGTGTGGGGGTTGAGAGAAAAGTTGGTTGATTGATTAATTGATTGATTCAGAGCGCGGTGCTTGTTTGGTATGGTATGATATGGTAAGCACTATATTATTACAATCTGACAAAGAAAGATTTCATTTCGAAAGCATGGGAAACGTAGGCCAAGTCGGGGTTTGTTTGCTCGTGGGCTATTTGGGAGCTGAAAAGCGAGAGGAGAGGGGAAAGAGAGAAGAAAAAAAATCAAAAAATCGCTCAAGCTTTATTTATTGGTTTTATTGGTATTATCAAGCTGACCAAACTCCCCCTCCCTGCAACAAAATGTTGGTACGAGTACCTACAACGACGGCAATAACAAACCATCGCAATTATCGTGGACTACTGCTGTAAAAAAAAGGGCTCTATCTATCTATAGTACGGTGGTGTGATGTGTGGTATACAACAGGAGAGAGAGAAGACCCCTCCATCAAGAAGCCGAAGAAGGGAAGAGGGCGAAGCAGAGGAAAGGAAACAGCAGGAAGAAATAAATCATGAGAAATGATCATGTATCCCGTGTGTCCTTCTATTCTCCTCATGCCTCTCTTCCTCCTTTTTCTCCTCCATCTCCAGCCGCAACTTCTTCTTCCGTTCGTAAACGGCCCTGACTGTCCTTTTCAACTTCTCAGCCCCTTCCCGGAAATTAGCTTTGGCTAGCGCCACTGTTTGGTCGATTTGTTCTGGTGTCCACTTTTATTTTTTTATTTTGGCACAGCCACACTTGTGATCAGCTCTGAGGTACGATATTTACTTGAAATGGGATACTCCATGGGAACCAAAAAAAGGAATGAGGAAACTCACCTCAAAACTCCAGGTGGACAGGTAAGGACATATCTCAGGGTCAACACCGGGCACCTTCTCATTCGGAATTAATGGAAAATAGACAACCGTTATCCCTGTGAATTTTTTGCTCGGTGGGTTCCATTTCGTCAGCCCTATATGGAAGCTTATGTGGAGAGCACAAGAGAAACAGCAACAATGAATCCAAATGTTTCTATTTCCCAGTTTTGCACTGCAGATAAACCTTGGGTTTGTCCTTGGGTCATACACGCACATCCGCCCCGACGGACGGATAGAGTGCCAGTGTGGACAGAAAGTAGCAAAAAAACAATGGAAGAAAAGGAAGGTGTTGGCAAAAGAAAAAAAACGTTCAAGCCACGAACTCTTGGCTATCCAAGCTGTGATGGGGCGCGTGACAGTGGGAAGGCCTTAAGATAAGATAAGAGGGGGAGAGATGGGTGGTGTGTGTGAAAGAGCAAAAAAGCGGAGCGGGGAAAGCAGTGTCGGCAACACTGGTGGCCGATATCATACTGTACGCACCTGCATTTGGCTTCATCAACTCCCAGTCGTCTTCCACAGCTTTGCTTGGAGGCGGTTCGTCTCCAGAGTCCCTTTCCCCTTTGCTGCCAACCCAGACGGTGCAGTATCCAAGAGCATTTTTCTTCTTCTGCTCCTCCTTTCTCTGACTAAGAGGTTTCTCGTTCTCCACTTCGGAAGCTTCTCTTTGAGCTTCTTCTAGCTTCTGTTGCGCTTCTTTTGCTGAGTGTGCTTGGGCATCCTCGAACTCCTGCCGGCTTTGCTTGTTGTCGCCATTCGGCCATCCAATCGCGACAGGCCATCCCTGGATCTTCCGCTGCTTCGCGTACCCCTCGGCATAGCCTATCCAGTTTGCCGTTTGGATTTCTGCCGAGGAATCGAATGCAATAAGGATGTCGATATTCCGGCCCGGACGGAGGAGTGGGTAGCATGCAAGGTTGTTGCTCATTCCCGCATCCTGAGTGGGGTTAGCAATTGCATGGAAACACCTAATAATAATACGAAAGGGGACCTCCAAGGTTTAGGAAGCGACGCACAGGAATGCTGGGTGGGAGACAAACCATTAACTTGATGCTTTCAGAGTCAAAGAGTGATTCCTAGTGCTTTGTGAGCAAAAAGTCAATTTTTAAGGCTCATGTGTGTTGGAGTTACAGTACAGGACACGTAGAAGGCAACGATTCCTTCAAGCCTTTTACAAAGTTAGGGATACTGCAGGGATTAATTGGGTGAACCTTCGAGAGATCATTGTTTCGGTCCAATACCATTTTATCCAAGGATAAGAAAAGACTGACAGAGGTTACAAATGGCCGAATTTCGTGGTAGTAATGGCTCAGGGTAGCACAGAAGGCCGACCCAAAGATTCCAAGTAGTAGTGGGAGTTTCATTTCCGGCACCTCCCGGCTAACATTAACTCCGTTCTCAAATCTTCTTCCCATTGCCCAAGTTGGGATACCAGCTGCAGTTAGGTTTCTGAGTTAGTAAGTGATTGCATGAAGGTCCTTGAATCCACTAATACCTTCAAGCTCCTCACAATATAACTCGTAAGGAGTTGCCTCGAACCATTGGAACCAACTCTCGTGTTGTTTGCTTGCCTTCTCCTTGAGCTCTTCGGAAATCCGTTCTCCCTTCTCATTCTCGCCGCCAATGAACGGAATCTCATGCCTGACAGCTGTATAAAGAGGCAAAGGTTGCTCTCCATTTTCCAAGAACCTCCTTTGGGCGCTCAATTTCAGATCGTTATCATCAAGCGCCAATTCATTTGACGGAACCAAAAGCCTAGCGCCCAGAAGCAGCCCATACAAATCTACAAGACCGAATGAAGAGTAACCTGTCTTCAGGCGCTCCACCACTCCGCGTAGAAGATATTTGTTCGTGGGCGCCGAAGTAACCAACTCGAGGGCTTTAGGTGGATAAGCAATATGCACGTTAATACGTGCTTTCAGATGCTCCATCACTCGATCGAATGAGCACTCTCCCAAAGAAGTAAGGTAAAGGGCCTGTAACCAACAACTCCCAGAAACCCCTGCGGTATACGTCGTGCAATCATATAGGCCGGCCTCCGTCAAGGCCTGGTAATAGCCTGTTCCTGCAACCATGGCTCGTAAGCCGCCGCCGGACCCGGTAGTAGCAATAATTGGCACATCGTCATCGTGGATTTCCGGCTCTGGAATGTTGAGATACTGAGCCAACCCCCGCTTTGTGAAGCCCTTCCGACTGGCTAGATAGCGTTGTTCGCCCTCACAGAGATCTTTCCCCAACCTTACACGTGCGTCCTTTTCCACTTCTGGGTTGACCTTGGGGTCCCGTGCTTCGCTCCAGACCTCATCCGCTAGCGATCCGGGCTCCATATTTAGCTCTCGTTGAAGTTTGGTGATCCATTCTGGCAGTCCGGTAGCCCAGTCGGGGAAAACGCTTGTAAGGTTGGTGAGCTTTGGCCAGTCGATGGAGAGTATGGATTCCTTCGCTGCGAGGAGTTTGTCGGAGAATGTGAGCCACTGGGTATCCGTTGATGAATCCCTCTGGTTAAGCCGCCCTTCCTCGTAAGCCTGCACGATGCCAATGCCCTTTTTTCGCAGATCGTCTTCCGGCGTGGGTTTCAGATCCCTCTTCGATGTCTGTTCTGCTACTAGTTGTCCAAGAGTTCCTTGCATCGCCGAGAAAATTCCCTTCTTGTTATCGCTCTCATTTGTTTCAGTATTCTCCTTCCAGGTCTCATAATTATCATCCTTCTTCTGTGTTCCGCTGTTTCCAACGGTGGTATTTCCCAAAGTAGCCCTCTCATCGAGTATCCTCCGGCGAATCTGCGTCTGGTAGAACGCAACAGCGGCTCCTGTTGTTGCTAGTGCTCCAAGCCCGGCTTTGGCTGAGTTGTACATTGTAGCTATCTTTTGGGAGACAGCCGCAGAAAGACTGCGGGACGAGACGGACCTTCGTCGGGGCAAACAATGGTGGGAGTGGCGGGGCTTACGGAAGGCGCCGAATAATAATCGACGGCTTCTTAAGGAAGCTGATAAAGAGGGGCGCATGTTGTCAGAGGACACCAAAGCATACTGAAGCTCGAATGAAGTATGTTGTAGGTTTTCTTTTTTCTTTCTCTCTTTAGGACCGTAGGTGTGCGGACTTAATTGCTCGTGTCCCAATATTATTCGCGAGAGCAAAAATCAAGTTATCGTACTTTGCTTTCCTGTGTGGGAATTAGCAACTTGACTGTTGAGGCTGGATGAAATTCCGTGACAAAGGTCAGTTTTTCGATGTGGTCATTGTAGGGTCGGTATGGCGGTAGGGGTTCAGCCTCCACGACCACGCGGGAAATGGAGACGATCTTTGGGGGGGAAACGGGGTTTGAGGATTTTTTACATAATTTGAGGATTCTTCAGCATACGAGTACTGGTGCGGGCATTGGCCTTGAATTAGAGTTATTATTACTATATGAAATATTATCGCTTTCATAGAATGAGATCAGAGAGATATCATAATGTGAAAGAAAAAAAGGGGGACGAAAAAGAAGCGTTGGAAGACTATGATGTCACATACATTCTGCGGTACGATACCGTACTCGAAACCATAGCATGTGGTGTTGCCAAATTAATTCAGGGTTGATGGGGCTTAACTCTCTATTTCTCACTCGATTCTTTTCCCTTTCGTTTTCCCATTTGGGCACAAAGGCGGCCCTGACGGTCAGTATTTGGTACTGGGACAAGGGCATTGTATTCGAAACCCCCTTTTGCCTGTGAGTGGCTATCTTTTGGCCGCCCACCGCGGAAATCAAACCTCCGACAGTCATCGCTTCCAAACACAACACGCTTTCGTTCTCTCATCCTTTTTCCCTTCAACTCTTCATCAAAACACCTCTTACCAACCTAATTTTTCACTTTACTCTTACTGCTTCTAGGTTTCTGCTACTACGACTATTCACTTTTAACTTCTGCTTTCCCACAGATTCTCGGTCCGTTTGACCATGACAGATAAACTCCCAGCCAATCTTCTCGCCCTTTTTGCGCCGAGGCCTCCTCTCCGCTACCTCCCCCACTGCGACTATGCTCCCGACAAGCGTAGAACTGCACCTATTACAGGTGTCGCCGCTTACCTCGAAGCGCTTCGTACTCCTGACCCTGACTATGTTCCGACTGAAAGTTGGATGCAGAGGCGGGATCGCTTGCGTGAGGAAAAGAAGGCTGCGATAGCAGAAAAGACAAAGGCTGCCCTTGTTCAATGTATGGCGACCCCTTCGCTCTCTTTTTATCTCCTGTTTTTTAATATATCCGTTCTTGGTTGGCTGAGTATTTTTCATAGATAATCCGGAGAGTGATCCTCAGGTCCGTGGCGATCCTTTCAAGACTCTCTTCCTGTCCAGGTTGAATTACAATGTTAAGGAACCGGACCTTGAACGTGAATTTGGCCGCTTTGGACCTATTGAAAGAGTGAGTTATTAATACCTTCGGCGTCGGCCTTGGGAATGTTGACACTGACTACTTCTTTAGATTAGGATTGTGCGCGATAAAGAATCTGGTAAACATAGGGGGTATGCGTTCATTGTTTACGAACGAGAGAAGGATATGAAGGGTACTTTAAATTACAAACCCCTCCCCACCCCCCCTTGATCACTGTATTCCATTTTTTACCCCCCGATTCCAAGTAAGCGGAACGGGTGTGATAAAGAAGAATTGCGCCTCCGTGGTCCCGTGCCTCCCTTTTTTTATTTTTAATCGCTATCACATGTCTCCTCCGACCACATACCCTTTTTTATTTATTCGTCTTCTCTCCCCTGCTTTACCCCTTTGGTAGGGAAATCGGTCTCGAAGGAAAGTATGAACAGTAAACTGACAAGATGAATTTGGATATTTTCCATTCTGACCGATACAGCGGCTTACAAAGAAACTGATGGAATTCGTATCAAGGACCGCCGCGTCCTCGTCGACGTTGAGCGTGGCCGTACTGTTAAGGGCTGGAAGCCAAGGCGCCTAGGAGGAGGTCTAGGTGGTAGGGGGTACACCAAAATTCCTGTTACGCGACCAACCGGTCCATCATTTTTTGGTCAGGACGGTCCACGGGGCCCAGGAGGGTTCGGTGGCAGAGGAGGCGGCTTCAGGGGTGGGTACCAAGGCGGTGGGTTTCGTGGTGGCCGTGGTGGGGGAGGTTTTAGTGGCGGAAACAGGTTTGAAGTCGGGAATGGCCGTGGACCCCGTGGAGGCATTGGCTTCCAGGGAGGCGATAGGGGTGGTAGGGGACATGAGAACGGATATCATGGTGGCCATGGTGAGGCGCCGCCTAATGCGCCTACTGGGCCTGGCGGACGTAGAGGCGGGGGCGGTGGTGGGTATGGTGGTGGCGGTGGTGGAGGATCCGGCGGTGGGTACGGCGGCGGTGGGGGAGGAGGGTATGGAGATGGTGGACACCGTGGTAGCGGTGGGGGTGGTGGGTATGATCGTCATCGCGGTGGACATGACCGTGAAGGTGGAAGCGCTAGGGACAGGTTCGCCGACTCTGGAAGGTATAGCGGTCACGGTAGAGATGACAGACACGATGACGGTGGATATTCCCGAAAGCGTGCGTATGATGGCGGGGAAGGAGGATACGGTGGTAGCAATGGTGGTGGTGGTGGAGGTGACCGCCACCGCAGAAGATACTAGAAGAGGCTCCCCCTTGAAAACCAAACACCCTCGCAAAAGGTATGTTAGGGGTAAATAGTGAAGACTCCAGCATTCGTGCAACCCGGCAACTTCCTTCTCTCTCGCTCTCATCTTCAGCAGTTAGTTTTCGACGGCAGGACCTATAACTTCTTACTATTACCACTACTACTACTACTATTACTACTACTCCCGGATATATCCCTCATTATTTTTCCCCCTCGGCTTTTTTCCTACGGAATAGGTGGTAGACAATGAAGTTGAAAACAAGAAGCACAAAAAAATTACGCGTTTATTTTTTCCCTCATGTTTCTCCTTTTTTTCACTCTTCACTTTATTTATTTATTTCTTCACCCCTTTCCCCCTTGCTTCAAAGCTGGGCCGAGGACAGGGGCAAGGTTGGTGAGTCAGGTTAGTTTTCTGCCCAAAAGTTATTAGCGTACCGTATGATATTTCCGTTCTACTATGCTCGGCATATGCCGACCCTTCTTTCTCTGTTCTCCCCAATATAAAAATCGTCTCCCTGCTTGTCGTATCCCAGGGCACACCCTTTATTCTTGGTTTGTATTTCTAGTTTTTCACCATATTCCCATTTTTTCTCTATGATATTCACTACTATTACTTTCTGCCCTTGCTCTTACTTAGCTTATGTTGTGTTCTCCTATGTTCTTTGTCATCTTATGCTTCCTCGTCTTCGTAAGGTAGGTAGGTGGTGGATGGGTGGCGAATGTCTCTCTGTACGCTTGGTATACGTGTTGGATGAGATTAGGTTAGGTGACAAGTTAAGTATGGTATCATTAAAAAAAAACAAAGTTCTAGTTTATACTGAGGCAGTTTTTGGTAAAGTATAGTAATTAGGTGGTTTTGTTTAATAGAAATTTAGTCCTTTTTGTGTCTTGCGGTGGGGGGGCGAGTGAGCGTTTATGATCGACATTGTCAGTACGATGGACCGACGAAGCGATAGCTTCGCTATGGCTAAATGCCTACCCCACACGGCAGGAATGATCCAGCTTTTACTACGAACCACGAAGAACTTGCTAAGGGATGTTCCACTCGTTATTGGCATAGCCATCTACCAACATCTGAATACATACCCTGCGTGCAGTAGACGGCCCCCGCCAGCAGACCGTAAGAGGTATCTGGAATCCACTGTATGACACCTCCCTAACTTTCTTAGTAGTCTGCCTTACGTGTTGACAAAGTGTGGCAAACAAGAACTTGCCTAGAGAAGGTGTGATATACTTTAAACCAGTATTAGTCAGATTGACCCATTTGTAAAAACTGAAGAGGAAAGGAGAACTTGTATACTGTAAGAGTCATTTTGACATGCAAGGTTAATTTAATTTAATTTATTGGTTCTTTGTACAGTATTATATGATGGGCTGAAAGAGGAGTTTGTTGTTGAGAGGGGGTGGAGGTTATTGGGAAGACTGTGATGACGGATTGATGAGTGGTTTTGGATTGGGTAGGATGCTAATTGAAAATCTGAAAGCAGTAGTCTAGGCAAGGGGCCAAACACACCTTGTATGGTACTACCTACTGGATCGTGGAGGGACCTGTACCGGTATCGTTTCCTCGAACTGTTAGGGCGTCGCGAGTATAACATCATACAAATTGGCTTTGTGGTATTACAGAGAGGTTACAGTAGGGGGTAGCGTTGACATTGGAGGCTTGAATAAATTATTCTGAACTAAACTGACTTTCGAAGGCTTAGGATGAGTTGGGAATGACTACTAGCTTCCAGAGGAAGCGGGCGTGGTGGGATGTGGACCTTGGTTTTTCCATGGTACGGATTCACCGTTCGGGGAGGGGGGTGGGTGTGGTGATCGGACTTCCAGACCTCCTTGCCGCACGGCGTATGTGAGAGATTATTTATGATTGCCCCAACATCTATAGCCGCTAGTGAAATTTGGATATTCCATAAGTGTATTATCTTTTTCTCATTCACCACTACTCCTGAATGCCGCACATCATCACAATCCCTCCAAGCAACCTTTTTACTGGAACTCCCATAAACAAAGAATCTAGAGCATATCGATCTACCTTACAGCCCTGTGAAAGAAAGAAAGAAAGGGAAGAGAGCAACGCCCAAAGTATAAGGGAAAAAGGCACGAGAAGTGAAAAAAAGAAAAGGAGAAAAGAAAAGCTGGTATCCTGCAATTTCGAAGCTCCTAGTTTTAACCCCGAACCACGCTTACAGCTTAGCTTTAGCCTCTAGCTCGCTCTCCATCAACTCTCTCATGTCGTTCGCAGCATCAGTGAGGTAAAACTGCATCCTCTCGCACCCCTGCTTCTTCGAGACGATATTGAACTGCAGGTTATTCTCGTTAATCATGTAGGCGATTCCGTATCCCTGGTCGATGACCTGACTCCACCCGTATCCATTGAAGTACTCGCTGGATATCTGGGAGGTTGAGAGGAACCAGCTGGAGGAGTAGCCATAGGCGGGGTCAGCGTAGATCTCGGGCAGGGCTGCGCCAGGAGGGAGGAGCTTCCTCAAGCCGAAGAGGTGGCGATCTACGCCCTTGCCTTCTGAGGCGGTGGTGATATATGCGACGTGGGCGTTGATTGCGGAGCGGAGATTGGAGATACAGGTCCTTGGATCAACATCGGGGTCCATCATCGACTTGCACCAGGCTACGCTCTCCTCGGAGACTGTGCGGCAAGTTTCTGTCCGGCCTTCTTGGAATTTGCGGGTAGCCGCAGATTCGTAGGTTGGGCGGTTCTTGCCGTACCTGTTATAAGGTTAGCCTACGCTTGTTTTTTTAGAGTGAAAGGAGAGAAAAATACATCTTGTAGTAAGCCAACTGGATAATCATCTGGACGTAGGCATCTGGTGAGCACTTGAACTTCTTGATCAAGCCCTTCCCGTAACCTAAGTATGCCAAGACCTTCAACTCATGGAGTCTAATGACATTTCTGAAGTTCTGCTGAGCCTTATCAATGGCCTCGGAAATATCCTCATTAAGCTCGAAATTGATAGGCGTAGGTTCCGGAAGATTACTGCGGACATCATTGGCAGCGGAGTCAATCCTATCATTGAAGATTTGTTCATTGAGGTAATTGTTGAGACGATGGGTGGGGGTACCATCCATCATTGAGTGCTCACCCATGAACCCGGCGGTGCCATTCTCATTGATGATGAACTGGAGAGGCTTGTCGAAGAAGCGGTTTTGACCGTCTCCGTGCCAGTACTGGTGCGCGCGCTCCTCGAGAGTAACTGGAGATGTATCGTCTAAGCAGACGATAAAGGACGCAGACTCGATAAGTTGAAGGGCCTTTTTGTTTTCCGGAGAAGCTTCAATCATCATCTTGCGGACCTCGGTCCAGGTATCACGGTTCTCACTGGTTAAGGCACCGACAGCGGGAGCCCTCTCGGCGTCGGCCAACTCTAAAACCCTAGCAAACTGTGCTTCGAGCTCCTTGGTGCTAAGCTGAACTCCATCAACTTCGTGCAAGACCTTGTAGAACCTATTCTTCCTAGCGACAACAAAGTGCTTGTTGGACTCATAATCGTACTTGACCGGGTAGTCGGCTGGCTTTTCCGGGATACGGCAAACGTTGAACATCCACTTGTAAGAGTCCATGCAGATGGGCAAATTGCGCATATATTCGGGCTCTAGCGTCTTCTCATCAACCATCTTCTTGAATTTGAGAGCCGAAGCGGTGATAGCGGCTGCGCGCTTCACCGGGTTCCTGCGCTTCTTGTCATCCTTGTAGGAGTAAAAGTATGAGACATAAGGGACGACGGGATCACGATAGGCGAGGTACGCGGCATTGTTCCACCAGTCGGATAGCCAGTTGTTGACTTCAGGGTTCCGGGCCTTAGCGAGAAGCTTCTCCTGGAGCTGTTGACCGACTCCACCTTCCCGAATGAATTCTGCGACAACTGTCTTGGTCCTTTGGAGCTCTTGACTTGTGAGGAGGGGTTTAACGGACTTGATGTATCGGTCGGCGGTCTCTTGTAGTGTCGGTACTGGAAGTTTTGGTAAAAACTTCTGAAATCGAAGCATAGGACCTGCGCTTGGGTCCTCCTGATAAGCTGCACAGCGCGTTATTCGGTTAGCTAACTTCACTAAAATTAATTAGGGTGATTAAACTTACCAGTCGGAGGGGCCATGTTTTGTCGTGTAGAACCAGTAGAGCTCAGCTTCGCAACGGCACTAATAGCCTTCGCAGACTGTTTTTATTATAGAAAAGAGTGTCAGCAGGGTAGCCCTTGTCAGGGCTTTTTTTCTTTCTTGTTTCTCGGCCCCGTCATATGTCAGTGGCTTGCTTACCTGGGGAATGGGACGGTGTCGGAGTGAGGCCGAGGTAACAGACCTGACCTGAAAGCCTCGGCTAAACACGTTTGAAAACATCCGCGAATCGAGTAATTCTCGCAGCAGATTTGGTGAAACGAGAAGAGGGACCGAAGCGGAGTTTAAATGCTTCAGGGTACGGCCGAGCGGAGAATTTTCGGATGAGGGGGAGGAAGTGGGGGAAGTAGAGGGAGAGGAGGAAGTAGATGATATTGGTGGAAGGTAAAGTGTCCATCTCTCATCCCGTGATCCAGAATCCTTCTTGGGTGGAGAAAGCATCATCACATGCACAGCGTCCTTCCCTTCATCTTCTTCTGTATCACTCCCACTTGCACTACTACTTCCACCATCACGATTATCGGTGGTTACCCGGAAATCTGAGATCTTGGTTTCGGGTCCTGCTCGGTCCCTGGCCTCTTGAGCCGCAGCCTCGGTGAGTGCGTTAAATTGCTGTACGAATAGGTTTGCTTCCATTATAAGGATAGTTTCGGCTGTGTATCGTCTTCGAAGGGGGATAATAATGAGGTGGTAACTTATATCTTTCAAGATTTTTTTTTTGAGAAATTAATGGATGTATGATGGCTTTGGTTCGGGGGGGCGAGTGATGGTATGTGAACTAACACCTGATAGCTGTGGGTAGGAGCTACTCTTATACCGGCATTCATTAGGGGAATATCTACTCCTCAAAGCATATACCTCACATCTCCGAGGAAGGCGGCATTCGTTCTAACTCCTACATCTTACTGCGATATCGAGTTGTGTTTGTCGGAATTCCAGGGAGATGCCAAATAAATTGACGAGACACCTTCCGTTAGGCATCACCGAAGCCCATTACCCGTATACGTGCTTCGGAGGTTAGGTATAGGGAAGGTGACAGTGATCACATATATTCATTGTACCCCAAATTGGCTCTTTACTAGTATTGTTTGGTGGAGTTGTTGTTTAACTTGTATAGTGGCCTCCAGAAATGCACAAAGAGATGGCGTCTACCCAATTAAAATGGCTCAGTCTCAGCTTTCAATTCTAGATTGCGGGTGACTTGCTATCCTTCCCAGCTTGAAATCCGTAGCAATCGCGGTAAGCAACTAAGCTTGCCTGCTGATTCCCCGACTACCGTACCAGAGAAATCTTCCGTTCAGGAACTTCTAAAACTCTCCAAGGCCATACAAACAGACCCTGACTACAACAACATATATGCTTGAGAAACTGACGAAGTTGATTCAATTCCCGTTACGCTGAGATAAACTTTGACAAACCGATTCTGCACTTACAGAATCCTCCCGTATAAGTCATTGGTGTAGCCTTAGGGGCCTCCCCCGGACAATATCCATTGCCTCAAAACCACGGGACTCCTAGCCTACTGCCAGACCCTCTAATAGCCTAAATACAGCCTAGCCATCACATACCGCTATTATACATGCCCACGGCCCCACCAAAGTTCACCTACGCATTAAGCGTGACAGTCTCCGACGGCGAAAACCCTGAAAGCCCCTGTGTCAATTACCAAGACACAGGCCCAAAGGCCCCACCGGGTCGTCCTAGGAGTTTCGCTTTTGTGCAACATGACAAACCTAGCAGACTAATTGTTACTTTTTTTCGTCGGGATGTTGGAAACATTGCCTTCCCCGAAGCCATTCACCGGGGGGTTTTTTTTTTTAAAAAAAAAAGGAAAAAAAAAAGCAATTCCCCGAAGCATTCTAGAAGTCCAGCATTTTTTCCGGGGAAATGTAGGACCATAAGTTGGGGCGTAAAGTGCGATTGGCGGATATGGTATCGTAGGCCGGGTTCCAGTTATATTCGTGCGACGCTGCCTTAGAGGAAAAACCCTATTCAAGTGATAGCAAAGGCTTGCAGGGTTGGGTAAGGCTGAGGGTGCAACAGGCATGCATCGTATTCTGAACCAAACTAGACGAATGGTGGTATTGAATCTGATTGCGATGACTTCCGAGTAATCACCTAATTAGGTGGGATCAGAGTATTGTTATTCTAGGAGATGCTTCCGGGCACTACAATGCAGTATGAATGCCTGGGGTGGCCACAACCGGATATATGGAGTGATTCACGGGGTTGTTTTAGCGGTGGAATGGAAATAAAGAATAAAGGGCCGTGAGAAAATCATGTGAACTATTGATCAGGGTCTAGATAACATAATGAATAGAGAAACGACTTGCGCGCGGCTAATCTTAGGTATGAGATGTTTGATAGTGCCTCCGCGCTTATATGATACATCTCACTAGCGGAAGCTCTTGGTAGGGTATGCTGAGAGATTTTTTTGGAGGAATAGGTACCGGTAGTGGAAATAGCCAGGAAGCGCCGTTTGATATATTTTTTAGTTCCAACAGTGTTATTTCCACATCCACCAGTAGTCGAGGTTTTGGAAACATCCATGCCCTTCTAGTGGCATGAAATTTCTATACAGCATGGAGCCCTTGAGAGCAAAGAAATCTTATAGCTGATATCGCCGATCACTTACTGAACGTGAGCCAAGCGAGATTGAACACTATAATGGAATGGCGGTAAGCAATTATGCTTCTAGCGGGAGAAGTCTCTTCAATTTCACGAGATGACCTTCGCCTAATCCTCGTGTTGGGTGGGTTGTAATACAGAACTGTGGAAATATGTTGCGAATTCGGAAATAATAACTCAGTCCCACAAAGTCCGACGATCAAATCGGTAGCGCACTTATCGTTCCACCCATGGTAGAGATGTAGGATACGGCGCTAGCTGCTAGTGGTGGTATAGTGTAGGGGGTAGGGTCGTTAAATAGGTTTTTCATCCCACCAGCCATTTTAGGTCCGTTCGCTGCTGCGTATGCTGAAGGGCTGAGAATCGAGGAATATGCCTGTAGCTACAGCCGAGGGCAAACTGTGTGATGGTTCCATTGATTGCCAAATCGACTAGCGGAGTAAACTAAGGCCTGTTATACTTTCAGCCTGTATATGCTCCTAGAATTATGACATCCAGGGACACTGTTAGCCTGGTGTGTGAGGGAGGCCCCGTCATCGTAGGTGCTACCCTAGCTAGGCTTCTCTGTTCCCTCAGCGACCTATCTAAGCCCCGTGTATTATTAAATATAATACCTATTCATTCCCTTAGTTCTCATAAAGTTGGGCAACGGGGCTTCTAACTCCAAGTTTGGGAGAGAGTGGGGGTGGATGTTGGCCGAGTGACAGATGATGATGCCCCATCAGTCCCCACCCAAAGAAGCTCTCTCATTGATTAGTTCATTGTAGTCCTACCTGCTATTTTGAAAGATAGCTCGTATTCGGCACTAGCTCCCTAGTGATGTGGAGATCTAGTCAATGGTTCCCTAATTTCCTCGAGTTGGAAGAAACGTAATGCGAGGTAACTTAGTTTATTTCCTCAAGTCTCTTCTAGCCATCTGTTAGACACGTTATTGTATATCTAAATAGGTATCAACTCCGTGCTCTGATAGCTGTCGCTGCGGAGTGCATGCCGGGGCACTGAAACGAGAGTAATATTATGTCGATAGGGTTGAAAGGTTTGTAGAAGGTGTATATTTAAGTGATCTGTATTAAATTACGTGCCCCCATCCATCCCTTATCACTTCTTGGCTCTTATATCTGATAATAAAACTCGGCGTCCCCATAGGAAAGGGGAGAGCGGTTTCAGGATACCCGAGATAATGCGATGGTGGTGCTCAAGCTTTATAGCATCGACAGAGCGAGGGGTAATGTCTTGATAAACTCCACCCTAATGGCGGCTCCGCGATATCAAAATCAAACCTGGGTGGCACTGTGAGAGTTTATCACGGATTGCCCTCCTTTGGGACCCAACCCCACTCAAAATACATTGGAATTTGCCGTGATTCTGTTTTTGAACCCTGGATCAATTATAGCCCTCTAAAGTCAGTTATGGCTAACAAATTGGTTGAGATTGTGAGTTATTTTTAACACAAATACTTTTGGTTGTTCTGGCTTGTAATATCACTTCCGCATCTAGCGAGTGCTGTTTTAACACCCAAAAGCTTCGATCCCAATCATATTCCTCTCGGCTTCTTCATTTGGTGTCCTAGCGGTAACGGAGGCTACCACACTGCAAGATATTATTGGCAACAGATTAGTCTGCTCTGTCGAGGAAGGCAGCCAAACCCTGAAGGTGATTCCGCCCCAGATAAAAGAAGATTCCCCTAGAGGTAGCCTTGACTAATGCGAGGAAGGAGGAATGATGAAAGGAAGTTTTGATGGAGGACAGCAGATGGTAGGTAGGAGTACTCTTTTAGGCTCCGTGGATCCTCCGATGGTCAGAATAAAAGGGGTTATCAGACTGTTTGCGGACGAAGAACTGGCAGTCCACAAAGAGAAAGAGTTCACTGGCTTTCTGACAAGGAGTCATCGTGATCACTTTTGTTAAGTGTTACCAGGATCCTTCAGAGGCAGCCAATGCAGTTCTCGTTGTTTGCTAAGGTGTTCTATTTCCCCATGGAATGTACGTCTTAACTTTACAGAAGAATATTCGGTATCTACCTTTAATATGGCAACAGATATAGATAAGGGTCACTCTCGGTGGGGTCTATAGCATATAGAGTGGTAGAATTTAGAAATTAGTGCTCTTTAGGCATTTCAACGGGATCCAGATCCCCATTTAGGTATTTATGAATGCGTTTTCTTAAATGGAGCTTAGTAATGTATTTATATTGTTAGGGGGTCTTCAAAGTTAGAAACGATAGCTCACGTCGAGATACCAGTGTAGAGGTTTGCGTTTTACCATACACCTTTCATCCTTCAAATATGACTACTAGAGGGTAGGAAAGTCTCTGGGGGCTGAGATATTTCCAAGACACTTTTTTTTGCTGATTAATGAAATAGATCATTTCGGTTTCCTCGAGCCAAGCTTGCGTCTTTTCTATATAGAAATTGGCCCTATTTCAAAGTGGCTTCAATTCGATGAAGCATCATCCGGTGGACAGGCCACAGGCATCAGCAAACCTCTTAGGAGCCTCTAGAATAGGGGCTTCTAGTGGGTATAAGTATCGAGTACCTTTCTAGTTTTACCAGAGGCGTTAATCAAACATCTTCAATCCTTCTCTCCTGTGGTCTATGGTTTACCATGTGCACTCAGGCTTCGAGAGCTGGACTGCGGTTCTATTGCCGAGTGATACATCATGCTGCGAGATGAGGCTGCGGGAGCGAACCGGGTAACTATCACTGGTCCTTCACGTGACCGCTCCTGGAGCCAACGGTGACAATTTTGTTTGACAAGCAAACTTTCTCCTCTATTTGCAGTATAACCCTTGAGAGAAGATTTTTTCACCTGCGGAAGATTGCAACAGCCGGCATGGTTTATTTATTGTGGTTACAGGGGCATATGCACTGACAGGCTGTTTAGGCGAGTCCAACATCGGGGTGGGTTGACATCTACCGCTCCCGTACCGCCTACTCTTGCCTCTTCATCGGCTGCTCGTGAACCTGGAGAAGGTTTTTTTTTTTGCTGTCAGCTGGACACGATCTAGCCTCTACCGTGCCTGACCTCACTTGGGGGCACGAAATGATATTTCTTGGCTATCAATCTTGGCTAGAGAAATTGACCTATCATGGTTGGATTTTGTCACTGCGAAGCGAAGTCTCGAGGCGCGGCCATTCCCTGCCCCGGCTGGGTCATTGCAATCTCGCGTGCGGAAAGTGTCAGGATAGTGGAAGGCCCTTTGGGGGCGGTGGCACAACGTCCCGGTGGCACTCAAATACAATACTAGGATTGAATGGATTTCGGGATATGTTCACTCGCTCGGAAGTTGGTCATTTTGACCAGCTATGCTGGCGCATTGTTTTGAACAAACCATTGGCAATGCCCTTGGTCTGATGCGGGGGTGAAAGGACGGGAGACGGGACGGATGCGTATGCGTCAGACTGCCTTCGCGATCGTTGAGGCATGAGCTGAAACAACAATCTTGAGATTTTCACCTGGAGTTGCAAACGATTGGGAGTAGCATTTATGATTTGTTGAATCAGAAGGGTTCGGAGGGCTACTATGACTCCAATTTTGTAGCATATTACCCTCGCTGGTGGGCTCTGCTACTCCTGCAGCGACTATGGACAGAAAGAAGATATAGAGACCAGTGCAACCGTGGACAAAAAGAAAAAGAAAAAAAAGAAGGACCCTAAATAGGTACAAAAAAGTAGAAAACACCGTTAAAGCAACCAACCCCCAATATACCAAAGCTGAAATAACTGGTTAGAGTACACTCCATGAAAATGCTGCTAACAGACCCACTCCGCTAATGAGAGATGATAGACGGGAAATATTAAAGGAATATATATGAAGTTATAGCTATTCAACAACGTCGACCTCTTTTTGCTCTTCTTCGCCCAAGATTATGGCGTCGCGGTATCGTTGTCCGAGGGCCATTCGGCCGTTCCAGCTGAATGGATCGAACTTCACATATTTCTCGGTATCTTTCACAAGTCGTTTGATGTCCTTAATCTCATCGCCGATCCCACCGACGAGCTTCTCGACAACGCCATCCATCAGAGCTGTTAGCCTATTTTCGAAGGCGTCTTGTGCGTCTTGACTGCTGAAGGGATTAGCCTATTATCCCATGCAATACAGCTGGCACGGGGCTTAACCGTACCTCTCACTGTCGTCTACTCGCACTCGAATGCTCTTCGAATTATCGACAATCACCTCTGATTGCTCTAGAAGTGTGCTTATGCCCTCGTCCATTCGTCCAACTGTATTTTTGGACCGTTAGCACCACATCCCGCCGACTAGCCGGGTGTAAAACTTACCACGCTGCTCGAGCAAGCTCATCCGGTCGAGGATTTGCTCTTGTCGTTCTGCCAGATCCTTCATCGTGCTCTGCATCTTTGTCATCGCGGTGAGGATATGTCGCATAACCTTGGTATCCGCATTGCATCTGTCGGGGCTAGTGGGTGGTGTTTGTGGAAGTGAATGTGGGTTGTGCATGACAGGGCTTGGTGGAAGGTGGGAGTGAGCGAGCATTGGGCTCACATTCGGGGGTGTTGGGTTGCCCATAGGGCCGAGGTGGGCATATGCCATGTTTGTTGCGTATGGTGACGGGTATGAAGGTGGTCCAGATGTTGCTACTCCAGGGAGTTCCATCTGTGGCATTGACATTCCGGGCATCGGGTGTACACTTTGTGGTGGTGCACCGTAGTTGTGTGGATATATATATTCTGCTTGTGGATACGAAACAAAGGAAAAGCTGGCGGTGCTTGGAGGTGTTGGTGCGTGGGTTGGCATTACTCTTGTGATATATCGTCTGGCCAGTGTTTACGACGGTTGAGAAGCTTTATCTAGCGACTCTTGGTGGGGTAAAAGTTAGGATATTTTCTTCCAAGGTTTACCCTATGGGCGAGCGAAGGAATTGATTCGCTGGCGGAGAAAAGAGAAATGGATTGCAGTCGGTTCCTGCCGACGAAGATTCACGAAGATTCGAGGCCTCGAGTGCAGACAGAAGAAAATTCCGATCGAGTGCGATGATTTGTGATGCAAAGGTTTAGTTGAGTTGTTGATCGTGGGTATTGGGCGTTTGCTTGATCGGACTTATGTTGCAGGTTGTTTCAGGTTGTGTGAGGTTTGACAGCACCAGGGTAAGAGCGAACAAAAGTTTTTCTTATTTTGCTGAGTTGGTCGTAAGATTGGCGTAGTATGAATGGGAAAACCAACTTCAGACGAGAGTTGCTGTGGGTTTTCTTATATCCTACCTAGCTTTCCAGAGGCAGGGAAGTAATTGAGCTGGTAACGACTGCACGACACATAGGAAGCGCTGCCCCATTGGTTAATGCAGTTCAATCGATAATGACCACGACTTGGGGAGGGATTGGTTAGGCTCAAGTCCGTAGTGTCTAGGATGTTTCTTTGGTGGGCGAAAATCAAGATGGTGTGGACTGTGGAGTTGACAAGTGCAATCAGGGATAATAACCAAGCATAATGAACGACTATCGTGAAAGCAGCGAATTACAAAACACGCATCCCTGAGAAGTGCATGCACTGCCAACCGAGCTACAGCAACCTTGCAACAAGTTCGACGGGAGACGCACGGCACAAACGCTGAAGATAAAGCATCCCTCCCCTCAGGCCAGTATCTCCTAGGTCAAGTTCTAAAACAGAAAGGAAAAGCATTTACAGAAGTCGTTGTATTTTAAGTACCGGTACTCACGAGAAAAAGAATGTGCAGGCAGACGGAATAGTCCTTGTGAATGGGGTGTAACTTGCAAGGGAGTTGCGGCTCTTGGTGACGCACGGGCCGCCCCCACGTCTGGCTTTTTTGTCTTGAAGAGGGTTGTGGAGCTCTCACAGCCCAAACCTCGCGAGGTTAATGCCCGAGTATGTTTTGGTGAGATCCTCCCTGAGAAGTTTTGCACAGTTAGAGCTTTAAGGGAAGGAGAGTGGATGTTTGAACTTGATTCTGGTGCTCCTTCATGCACACACTCCGTCACGGTTTGGTCATGTCTCTCCTCCGCGTGTTGTATACTTGTACAACATGGCCGGCCCCAATCCAAGCAATTAGAATGAGCTCGCAAACGTTTTTCACCTCTACGGAGTGGAGCGAAAAAAAATCAAAGCTTGCGTGTTAGCAATGATCTATCACAAGCTGGGGAGCACGAGAGGAGCACGAGGGAGCCACAGCATGGTGGCGAAATTGATTGGATTGGATTCCTAAATCTTCAGGATATTAGATCTGTTGGACGAGAAAGCTTTTCCTGCTAGCCAAAAAAAAACCGGGGGCCAATCGAGCTGAAATGCTGGCTTATTAGGCCATAAACTAACGTTCGGAAGCGGAAGAAATGAATTGCTACTAACCACCTCTAAAACTAAACTGCAGTTTATGAGCATCGGCGGCGCTTCGAGAGTTTCTTGCTGTAAGAGAGTTCAAGAATTTACCCTTCACCTATCAGGTTCGGCAGCTAACCGAAAAAGCAAAAAATTCTCCCCGCAAATACAATACCGAGCCATGCCACCGCACCATTTGGCTATGGTGTTGCTGGGAATAAGTCAAAACGCTAGGCTTAAAGCCATATTCCGTGAACCCACACTGACCGCTGGTGTCGGCTTGCCTCAACCAGCCTCTCACGCATATCTTTCCAATACCCTGGTGAACATGTCCTCTTGTAAAAGCTGTTAAACAAGCTGGGGGAAAAAAGCCCGTGAAGTTACAACGCAGCTTCTACTTCGCAACAGCCCCTGGCGTGTCCCGGGTAGCTTTACAAAGATTAAAGCATAACGATCCCACGAAGATGTCCATAGTACCTCTCGGATATCTGCCGTATTACGCTCTCCGCTTTTTGCTGATCTGTACTCAGGTATTTTGAAGAATTCCCACTCCAGATCTCGCCCCGCACACTGCTCGTACAGAGAGAAACGAACAGATTCGAGCCTTCTTTCGCCTCACCATCCACCTTGCTCGCTTTTCCCCATCCGACAATTCTACCTCTAAAAGGGTGGAAATTTCTGCCTCACCGATTGTACGCCCTACAGCCAAGCAAAGGTAAGAGATGCTTTTTTAAACACCCGCCTTTTAACTTAATTTATTGGCCTCGCCATTTGACACCAACCAGATAAGGTAGTTTTACTCCAGCCCATGAGAGCCGGCCTGACGAAATGCTTCAGAGCCATGTCATCGCAGTAATCGTTATTCTTTTATTAGGAGTATCGGGGCTGGTGGTTTGGGCGGCCTTCGTGCTTCGATATATGGTGGCGGCCACAGCGGTCAATGAGGAAGAATGAAGCAAATTTTTATTTCATCGGAGCGAGTGAGCCACATCATATGTTGGAGGAGGTGTTCTATAGACAGCATGCTGGTATGGTATAGGTAAAACGGCGTGACACTTCGGCTATGGGAGTCTACACTAAGTTGGGGTACACGATGGGAGGATTGTATGATAAGCTAGAATGTGCGACTGCTGTTCGCTTGTGGACTGTATACTGTGATACTTTCGCACCGGTTACTCAGGTTGCGGCTTAAGCCGCAGTCAGTTTTTGCTACTGCTTGTGGTCGAGAGGTTTGGAAGAAGAAACGGTGCAGAAAAAATAAAAATAAGAACAAGAACAATATTATTGGAACAAAAACAGGTCATCCGCATCCCCAGGGCTGTAGAAGACCGATTATCCTGCGCACAGCGCGCAGTGCGTTTATCTATTCATTCATCCACAGCATATGCCGAGATGACCAAAAGAGAAACCCCATTCAATCATTCATTGCCAACCCCTCTCTCCGGAAACGGACTTCACCACAATGAGATAGATAGTTTACAAGTCACAGGCATAGGACCCGAACAAAGGGATAAAAAATTTGTGTGGCAAATTATCTATGCGTAACTTATCCTATTGCCCATACAAAATTTAGACTCAAATGCTTGGGTCATATATGCTTGTAACCTGTAGTCTACGTTACTCGGTATGGAAGGGGGCTAAGCCGTGATGCCGTAGAACAAGAACGGAAGCGGAGAAATGTACACTAGGACTCGTTTTCAATTGTTCCTTCTTCCCCGCTATGCTCATACAGCCCTCGTAGCTAATTGCGCACGGTAGGAACCGGCGGGCAACAAATACAAAGGGTCAACTTCACTTCTCATAGTACCGGTATACGGCACTCAACTTCTTTCTTTTCCGGGAATGTTGCATCTTTTTATATATATTACAGTCTAGTATAGTACCGGGGTGGACAAAAGTGGTGCAGCACCCCACAGCGTAACCCTGCCCGCTAGAACAACAACCTACCGGTATTTCCTATCCAAAAAGATTGGTCTTCGAACAAATTTAAGCCCCCAAGTTCAATACAAGAGTAAAGGGGGTTCGCAATAATAATCCTAAGTAATTTTGGCTTAATAGATGCAAGAACTAGGGGTAGGCTATCGTGGTGAAGGGATACTTGATCGTTGGTCTTTTGAATACCGGTACTTGTAGATAGTATGCGTAGCGACGGTGTCGCACCATCATTGTCTACCGGTCAATGCTGTAGAAGATCAAACCCTTTTTTCTACCCCATCGACTTCCACTTCCCCGCACGTAGATTAAATCAAACGAAGAAAGAGAAAAAATATTTTTCCCCTTACCTGGGCTGATTTCCTCGGTCGTAAAATTCCCTGGAGTATTGTATTGTATTGTACTGGTACGGAAGGAGATGTGTGAATATGGTGTCTTGAAGTTAGGTTGAGAATGGAGAGCCATTCATTCGTAAACCCTGCAAGATCCTGGTCTTCTTTTTCGTCTTGCAGTCCACAGATTTCGGTATCCTTTGGGTGAGGATTGTTCGCCAGCGCATACTTGGTAGTGGTCCACCGGTATTCATACAGTGCGACCTTCCCTATTCTGGTTTCTCCATCAAATGGAGTCGGGGGAAGTACTCCCTTAGTGCTTAGGTACCGGTATTGCACTACACTAGAATGGAAGGGGGATGGATAATAACAAGGGGATTGTATTACTTTGGTGTTGGGTAGCTGAATGGCCCCTCTACTACTCTACTCGTACAGTACCGGTAATTTCCTGACGTTTGTAAAAACGACTGCTATTGCATATGGGCAAAATTGGCGGGAGCCTCAAGATTTAGATGTTATGCAATAGCAGTCGTTTTTACAAACGTCAGGAAATTACGAGCATTGTTACTCCAAAGATCCCGCGCCCAAAGACTTTCATGAAAGCACCAATACATTTCTAGATTCTAGGCTCTTATTCATTCACCGCCTTATATAGTACACGACCCGCGCATCCGTGTTACGGCACTGTACTTGCCTACAAGGTTTCTCGACTCGGCTTATAATAACTCTCCACTCCGGGTGTGCAACCCCACCCTACCCTACGGTATCGACGACACACGGGGTCGGGAATTGGACCGTATGATACTTACCTTACCCCCCCCCCCGTGTTACCTTTTTGGGTTTGCCCTTTCTATCTATGGTATGCTACTGTACCATTATCATAATTGAGGCTGTTTATCTCGTTCTTACTATGAGTTTTGGGAAGCCTCGTATTGTCACCCATAGCGCCTAGATATTGAACCTTGTAAAATGGATGGATGGGATGGCGCATGGCGCCAGCCCGTGCGCGAGGCAATGGCGATGATAGATGCTAGTTACGGCTGAGACAATTCTGGTTGTTTGGGCCATACAGATGGTGAGCCTTGAGAGGATGAGGGAATGTGGAGGATGAGGGAAGCAATGGGATCGACGGCTAGTGCCGGGTGGGTGATGCTGAGCAGACGGATTTGAAACTCGTGCTTAAGTTGGAAGGATGGAAGGATGGAAGGGAGCCTTTGGAGGCGTGCTTTGTTTGGTGGTGAGGCTTTTGGATTGCTCATGTGATGATAGTATAAGGAATTGTGCTTAGTATGATATCGTAGGCTAACATTTGCTCACTTGTACAGTACAACTTTAACAGTAGAAGGGAGAGAGAAGCCATTAGTTTACACTAGCAGTATCATAGGTTTGAACCCTGTACAAACGCAGGGAGTTTAGCCGGACAAGCAGCGATCAACATGCCTTACTTTGGCATGTTGTCAGAGTAATATTTGGATTACACTTGTATCATACTAGCAAAACAAACTGAAGTACGGTGAGGTAGTGTATGTGTGAGTATGAGCAATCGTACAGTTGGTATTATAAGACAAAGCACTCCTTTGTCGTTTCTATTCAAGGCCCTAAAGCGGTGTTTACTGCCGGTACTTTTTTCTAATAGGAAAGCTATAATAGGTTAGTCACTCGAATGATTAGATACCTAGGGACTTTCCTTTCACGGGACTTTTGAGCAAGAGTCTCTTATGGATTCGTTGGATGGATAGATTATCAAAATAAGAAGGCTGCCGGTAGAGGCCGGGCATCCTATTAATAGTTAGCTATGAGATTATGGTACTGTAATTGCCCATACTAGGGAGCTACACACCGGAGCAAGGTTACGGCTTTCATCTTCAACATCGCATCCACACTCCACACAGACAGGCCTTCGCCAAAAGGCGAATTTACGTGCTCGTGGTTTATCGTACTTCCGCCTTAGGAGATTTGGTAATCTGCACTGAGAATATGAATAACAGCAGTGACGTCGTACCCCCGAGATGCCTCAAGATCTCTTCTAGCCTATCCGTGAATCCGGACGTGGGTAGTTGATGTGAACTGACCAACTGTCCGTTCGTACCTGGAAGACTAGCGAAGGGATAATTGGTAATCCTTCCGGTGGGTGCTTGTGATAGATGGCTCTTGAGATGAGGTATCGCATCCTGCTAGCCTTAGGTATGATACTGTGAGGACTTTGTTGACTTATTGGGGATGCGGGATTAGAGGTTTGGGTTTGTGAGATGTGAGTGTCAATGATTGTGCTATGTTCGTGACACGGTAAGCCTTGGTTATCGTGCGCTGTACTGCGGTGTGTGCCGGGGCTTGCTTTTCAAGCAACGATGAACAGCGGGGTTTGTTTTTGTCGAAACACCTGCGCGGTTTACTGTCTTTACTGTTGAATGCTGTAGATCTACACAATTCATAAATAATTCACCAGTAGGATACGCCCTTAACTACAAGTACCGCGTTACTGCTGGACCGAACCTTCACCCACCACCTCCCATCACCATACAGATAGGCCAAGAAATACCTCTAACCCCTAATTAGGGTTTAAGCGGCGCTTATCATATATCGAAGGCCGAAGTTAACTATCAGCAGCGAGCATAACTTGACCACCACCACGCTACTGCAGCCATAAGACCCTTTGCTTCCCTCGCTCTCCCCAAGCTTGCCCTTCTTCCGCCCGCACGTCACGATCGTCCACAGCGTCATACCGCAACATATCTCCACCGCACGACCAACTCACACTCCCTAAAAATGCCTAATTCCCTTCTCCGCCGGTCCCTTCCTTACTCTCACCGCGAAATTACTAACCTAGTCTCGCCCCATTGCCCTTTCACTTTTCGCTCATTCACTTGCAAGACAGGCAGGCCTTACGCAAGGCCACGGGAGAGTGCAGTCCTCTACAGTAGCTATTCTGTATACCAGTAATCCACCGACCGCGACCGCCTTACATTACCTATCTGAGGCAATTAAGCTTGGGCGGGGGGTTAACGAGATCACGGGGAAGAGAAAGGGGTTCTCCACACCCGCTTCGTTGATTCAGATGTCATGAGGTCGGTAGAATGCCATTCTACAGTAGCATGAGGTAAGGGTGTCATAGAAAAAGAAGGTGTGAGGCGCGGTAGCTGGCTAGATAAGTAAAGTAAGCAAACCTGCATGAAGCTGTGATATAGCATGTTAACCTATCGGCCCCCTCTTCAATGCTATGAATAACTTGACTTTGTTAATATCGTTATTACTGGTAATAAACGAGTAAGTAACGACTTGTATCATGTCCCTCCGCCTCTCCAATTTCGGGTTAGCTACCGGAGTGATAAATATGTACCCTTTTTTCTTCTTTCTGTTGTAGGTAGTCTAACTGCAGATTGTTCGCGCTTCCCTTGCCCCTCATTCTGCAAGTGCTTTTTTCTTTTCTTTTCTTTTTTCTTCTTTACTTTTTTGATACTTTAGGTACGGCAGTCATCGGTTGAATTGAACTGAATTGAACTGAATTGAATTGAATTAAACTGTATCGTAGATTTCTTTCCTCCTGTACGATATGACAGGAGGTTTTTCTTTTTTTCTTTCTTGCAAAAGCCACGAACGGGTACGGATCGGCATGATACGATACGGTACGGCAGATGTTTCACGCTGGCTATCACTCGCTCAAGGATAACACAAGCGGAGAATAGTGCCTTTTATTCCATTTCTCTCTCCCTTGTTTCGTTTCCCGTGCAGATTAAGGTGAGATGTCCATTATCTCTTCCTCCGTTTCCTCACCCCTCCTCATCCCTCTTTTTCTTCTCCCTTCTCTTCGGCATGAACAGCTGTCTGACTTTGGCCACCGTATCGGACCTAGATACCATAAAGTGCAATTGTTTCCTTCTCTCCTTCTCTATCTCCGGTTTCACGAAACTAGTCATCTGACTTTATACATTCATTCACTTTTGAATCGTGAAACTAGGATTCTAATACGATAGCCCCGAGTTGCTCCTGCAGGAGAGGAGAGAGGAAGGAACCATTCGGATCGTCCATGAAGCTCACCCGGGCAACTGGGAACTAGATCCCCGCCCCTTTTTGAATTTGAAAACGAATTTCTTCGTGTTTTTCCTTTAGTTATTCTGATAGATAGGAGGAGGAGGGCTGGAAGCATTGGTCGGCATCACTGTGACTGTGTTATATCCCCCTTTTGCTTTAGTTTTTGTTTTAACCCCCTCTTTTTCGGCCCAGCATACGCAGTGGGGTGGTCGATTGGAGGTTGGTCTCGATTTTAAGCATTGACTTTAAGGCCCCCTCCTCATATACGGAAGTTATACTGTGTTTAATTAAGCACGGTATTAAGGACGGTGAGAGGGTCCTGTCTATCCCGTGCCTGCCCGAGTGTAAAGGGGAAAGAAGGACGAATCTTAGCGCCATGCTGCAGGCTCTTTGGTAAAGGATTTGTTTGGTTGGTGTGCTTCATCTGCGGCATCACAGTGGCTGCTAATAATAAGGGTGGGTGGGAGCTGGAAAAAATGAAAGAGGGGGGGTGAGGTGGGAGGGAGAGTTTAAGGTTGGCTTGCTATTGTTTTTAGTTAAGTTTCGTTGAGTGCTAGCTAGACTAGGTATGGCGGCTACTGTAGCAATTGTGCTTGAGTACATCTACCTACGGTTACCTGTATGTACCCCATCAGGACCCACTGTGCGGCTGCGGCGAGCAAGATCACAGTTCCTCAATGGATCTAAAAGTTCATAAAACATCGCCGACGGCTCTTCCTCATCACCATCTAATATCTCCCTAAATTATAGCTCCCCTGCACCATATAGCACTATAACCTAACACCCGCGATCGGCCAGTCTAGACATACCCCACGAAGAGAAAAAGAACTAGAAAGAAAAGAAAAACTTTGCCCCTCTCTTACTTCATCCCCTCCTTCGCCCCCTTCTCCTCCCTCCCCTTCCAGCATCGACACCTTTGTGCAGCACATCGCGTCCTGCGTTTCTCAAAAAATCCCGTCCCACTACACATGAGTATGATACAAAGTACCAGATAGTTGCATACGCAACACCGGCATCACCAAATATCACTCGAGGGCTCCACGATCAGAGGTCTGGCGGTTGAATCGCTTGTAAAAAAAAAGAGCTTACGGAAGAAAAAGAACCTTCCTACCACCACTACTCGTACAGCGTTTGTGGTAAAGAGAGTTCGATTTTTGAATTTTTTTTCGACCCATCAAAACTCTTACCATCTTCATCTTACTCACTATTACCACTTCTTTCCTTCTGCGATCGAGCTGTTTTTGCTACTGGGGAATTGATGCAAAATTTTTTTCGTTGCCTCCCTCTCCCCGCTTAATTCATCCTTCCGTCATACTACTAATTCTCTGGACGATATTGAAATCAGTGGCTCAGCTCGACATCTTCCTTGGAGGCCACCTACAGCTATGCTGTGCACTCCCGGGAAGAAGCATATAGTATCACACTGGCGAATAAAATAAAAAAATAAAAAGTTTCACGATCGAGGAAAGCCTCCAATCTAGCATTTTTGTTTATGGTGGTGGTGATGAAGATGGGGGTTCGTTGCCAGCTCATTGGTAGGGTAATATGCGGAGCTGGAAGTGGATATTTTATGCGCGAAGACAGAAGGGGGATGGGTGGGGGCAAATCCGAAGGGAAAAAAAAGAGGAAAAAAAAGGGAAAATGCACAAACTCGTCATTGGAGGGAGTTAATAAACAAAATTAACGGATAAGTTAGATTGAAGGGGGATGATAGTAAATCTATAGATGCAGGCTATATCTGGGGAATTGGCGATCGCCGTGCTTTGATGGTCATGATGGTGGTTGTGTGTTTAGGTTAGACCCCAGGCTTTGCTTTACTTAATCGAAGGAAGTTGGGACGAAACCAAGACCTTACCTGCTCTCCGCGCATGAAGGAAGGAATGAACTCTATTATCTCGTTAACCAAGCGCTCAAATAGGCAGGGGAAGGGATACTGCCGCACACGATTCATAGGGCGAGACTCAATATCTAGAGCACGACAAACAAAACGAAGGAAAGAAGGAACGGAATTCCTAGTTTTCCCGGTACGATAGGAAGACATACGGTGTCGTGCAGTGCATAACCAGATACAGAAGCACATGTACCACAGACCGCCCCCCCCCCCCCCGGGGCCGAGTGAGGGTATATGATAACCCGGTGAAGAAGAAAAAACAGAAAGCTGAGTATGGATAGGAGAATGAATGAATGAGTCGAGCGCTTTGGCAAGAGCTCTCGCATCTACAGTGGCCAGCCTCTCACAAACAAGGCTTCTAAGCCCTCTCTACCATTCCTCCCAAGGAGGATGAAAGAAGTAAAAGAAGGAATAACAAAGGAACCCACGGCCCCGGGAACGCCGGAAGCCGGCAGGAACCAAATTCTTAGAGTCTGTCGACATCATCATCATTAACTCTGCAGTCGATCGAACCCTAAGGTAAAGTACTGTACAATTTCAATATTATTATACTTACGATACGACACTCGACAAAGTTATAGCGAAGCTACGGTTAAAAAAGAAAAGAAAAAGAAAACCCTCTCATAGAGAATACCTATATCATATGGTGGAATGAGTTTCTCGATAAATTGGGCAGCATTCTGGATTAATTAATTAATTGATCAATTAATATCCGCCACGCGAGTTTGGCTGCCTTAACGGCCTTACAGGACAGGACAGACAGACCGCAGAGAAAATCATGGGCGAGGTGGTGGGTCCAATTGGATCCCTATAAGTTAACCAGCAAGAAGGTATAGTACTATATGGACATAAATCCTCACCACATAGCAGGGGCGGGGAGAAGGGAGCTTTTCCCAGCTATTACGAACACTTGATCCGTTAACCAGATTAGAAAAGGTCTACAATGCCACAATAAATCGACCAAGCTCTACCACTTCCACCTCCCGGATTTAGGATATCACCGCCCATTCTCTTACTTTGCCTTACTATAGCCCCCCCACAGTGCCTCCATATCGCCGCGGCCGCCCGGGCGCGAAACAGCTCAGCTCTTTCCCTATTTCTCACGAGAGTCTACCTGGCATGGCATGACATGGCGTTCGGGTATGCGCTCAAGCTGAGGTGAATTTCTCAAACTAGCTAGTTAGAAGTGCTGGGAAAACAAAAACTGTTTTGTCCACTCTTACTAAACATCTCCCTGCCCCCAGCACCAGTATTAGCATCGCCTCACCGCTGCTATGACGTCGATGCTGCTAGCCGCTAGTTACGGGGGAAAGAGGGGCTTTTGCGCAAGTGCTGTACCGGTACCGCAGATGGGCGATGGTAATGGCCGTGATGATGGTGGCAATGATGGGTGGAGATATAATAGTTATGATTCATAGCATCTGATTTTTCATTCATCCGTGGATCGTGGTGAGGGTTTCGTTCCGGCGGGAGTAGTGGTGGTGCTTGGTGTACGGGGTTACTGGGTAGCTTTGAGATCTGAGATATTGTCAGTGATATTATACTTGGGACTTTAGGGGAAATTAGTGTAGTCATAAGGTATCACCCGTGCTCTGGATTAATACAGCGTACGATAGTGTGTTTGGAACATACGTAGTCGTTGTGCTAGTAGTACAAGTGCGACGGATATGAACGAGAATTGGAAAGAAAAGAGAAGAGACATGAACCCACTATCATACGCCTATCGTATCCCCCAACCTAATAACAATACTACGAATTAACATCTAGGCAGCCAGAACCATGAATAACCAGCTACCGATCGATTGACAAGAACACAGTGGAGAAAACACAGCTTATTGAAAAAGGGAAAAAAAAGGAAACCCTGGACAAGAAAAACCATACATATGAAAAACCTCAGAATTGATCATATTATTTTCTTCTCGAGCTCCTTCTAACATCCCCCTTCTTAGCTCCTTTCTTTGGAGGGGGAACCACTTTTTTGGATCCCGGTTTCCTCCCTCTCTTCTTCGGGACTGGTGGTGGAGTGCCGGCGACCGTAGTGCTTTCCCCCATTTCACTCTCCGCAACCGCCTCCGGTTCGTCTTCTTCCCCAGCTTCAGTCTCTGCAACAGTACCAGCGTCCTCGTCACCGTCTACGTCGTCGGGCAAATCAGAAAGTTCATCGTCAGAGGCATTAGACTCTCCTTCACTAGAGGCGGGTTTAGCGGGGGGTTTCCGTTTAGGACTGGGTTTAGCTTTGGCGACCAAACCCTTCTTTCTGACAGGAGGTTTTCGTCGGGAGGCAGTAGTGGTAGTAGTTGAAGTTGATGGGGTGCCGGCCTTGGCAGCGTTCTTTCTGGTCTTGGCAGGGATCGGAGAGACCGACCTCATAGATTCTGTGATATCACAAGTAAGGTTAGAAGTTAGAAAATCAAGGTTGTGGAAATATATCACACCATCCTCCGTATCGTCTGGATTGACACTAGCAGTTCCAGTCCCAACACCCGAAACAACGGACTCGCTTCGCGCAGCTCTCCCGCCCTTCTTCCCCTTCATTCCGGTCGCCCAGAAAGTCTGCGGAACAACAGTAAGTGGGCTGTCGATACTGTTAGGGTCGGACCGTCGGGAGAACATGAGCGCCCCGTATTCATCGGCCGGGAGCGTAAATTCGCCCGAGGGATCTGGAGTGTCCAGGTCGTCTTCAATGTCCTCCTGTTCACAAATCTCAGTTTCGGAATGCGGGTAAAAGAAAGGTAATAAGTACGCGCTCGTCCAGGCCCTCGAGGTTATACTGCGATTGTAGCTTGCGCCAAATGCCTTCGATGTTGGTGTGCGTGTCGGAAACTCCATGGTTCTTCATCAATTCGGCAATGCCGATTATGCGGAAGTGCTTGTGTACCCCTATACGATACTCCCATTAGCCAAGAAGGATGCGAACTTCTGGTTGCGCAGCTACTTACCAGCGGGCTTTAAACGGTAAACAGAGATGGCTTTGAACAGAGTCGTCTCCTGCTCGTCGGTCCAGCCATCAAAGCTGATTGGCTCCGGGACAGGAGGAGAATCGTCGTCTGCCGCAGCGTGACGCCCCTTATTCTTCTTTTTCGGAGGCATGATTGTAAGAATGGTTGTTAGTGGCAGCCAGTGTAGAGACAGCCGAATAGCACGAAGAAAGAGAGCGAAGCGTACTGTCGCCAGGGATGACGCGCCGAACTTGAAGTGTGAGGCTCTTCTTGGGCTTGGCATGCAGTCTAAGAGCCGGCAGGGCGGCTGGGGATGTCAACATCTCCGCCTTTTCAATTGACGAGAACCCATAATGACAGACTTCTCTTCGGTCTTTCCCAACCCCAGCCCGTTCGGGGAAAATCGAGGGAAACAGGAAGGAAAGGAGGGATACCCGTTCATCATCCCGGATTTGTGGAAGCCTTCATGCTTTGCTGCAGATAACTCTGCCAAACCCACCTTGTTCCCTATTGCCCCGCTGCAAGGTAACTCTAGCTTATCAATTATCTGTACCTCAATTGCTAACCGGAATCCGAACAGAAACCGTCCTAGATATTACCAAACCTTTAGACCCCTACAAAGATGAATCAGAAGTAAACCTCTTCACTTTCGACCGTGGCTTCGCCGAGTACTTCGCCGACCCCGATCCTGGATCCCCAACTGAGGTAGATTCAATTATTTCAATACCTGGAGAAGCCACAAAGCAGAATTCCTCCGATACTAATGAAGATATATGGCTTCAACCTGGATCTTCTGAGCCTCCGGTAAAAGTTTGTGCAATCCCGTCAAACTTAGAAGCTTGTGACTAATTCTCAATAGCCACAGTTTCAAACATGGGAATCTTTTCTCTCCGCCGGAGCAAACGATCCCGCCAATCCTTACCTTTCGGAAGCCGGGCCTCGAATATTCGATGCGGTACTTACGGAGCATATGGATGGATATGAGGAGATCCCTGAAGTTATTCGTTCGGATGTCTTCTGCACTGTTAGTACCCAAGAGATGAGCAGCTGTTGGGACTGAACAAAACTCACGCGCCCACTATCCAGTGCCTTCTACACCTTGGCCTCGGTAGAAGCTCGGTTCTATTCACATACGATCGGAAAAAGGCCGAATTCTTCCCTATCAAACCACAATTACGGATATCCGGATGTACAGCCGGGACAGTTGATAGGTATTCTCCAGTCGAACCATGCTACGCAGAACCAATTCTAACAGTAAAAATAGCATCGTGAAATCCTTCGCGGATTGCGGAAAGAAAATCAAACAACTCCAAAAGTTTGTCGACGATATCCACAAAGACTCAAGGTTTGT